>Ga0070696_100000334_pt1 | contig 28521 bp, 24 predicted proteins | sample KBSK1253metaG_FD_65474 | JGI IMG/M metagenome (GOLD analysis project Ga0070696, IMG submission 65474) | Corn, switchgrass and miscanthus rhizosphere microbial communities from Kellogg Biological Station, Michigan, USA - KBS K1-25-3 metaG | ecosystem: Host-associated > Plants > Roots >... | reverse complement strand
CTGGTGGCGCTCCTCAAGCGAGGCGGGCGCGTGGCCAGCCGGATCGAGCTGTTGCGCGAGGTGTGGGGCTACGCCGAAGACGTGTTGAGCCGGACCGTGGACACGCACGTCGCGATGTTGCGGCGCAAGCTCGAGCATGATCCCGCGAACCCCCGCCACATCGTCACTGTCCGGACCTTCGGCTACCGGATCGAGCGCTAGCGAAACAGCAGCCGGTCGGCGATGCGCTCGGCGATCGCCAGGGGTTCGCCGCTCGACCGATTGGTGAGGATGACGATCGTCAGCCGCCGCCGCGGAAACCGCAGAATCGCGTTCCGGAACCCGCTCGTCTCCCCCGTGTGGCGCCAGCGTTTCTCGCCACGATAGCTGTCCACGAACCACCCGAAACCGTACTCCGTCTTCGCGCCGGCGGGCAACGGCGGCGGGGTCGTCGCGAGCTCGAGCGTCGCCGAATCGACCAGCGTCGCGCCGGCCAGCGCGGCATCCCAGCGCACCATGTCGTCCACGTTCGCGTAGATGCCGCCGTCGCCGAGCGTCGCGCTGGTGACGCTCTGGTCGGTCTGCACGAACGCACCGCCGCGCGGCGAGTAGCCGTACGCGCGGCGCGGCACCGTATCCGATCCCTCGACGTGCATGACGGTCGCGCGCATGCCGAGCGGGTCGAAGATCCTGGTACGCAAAAAGTCGGGGAGCGATCGGCCCGATACTCGCGCGACGATGATGCCGAGCAGCACATACCCGGAATTGCTGTAGCGGTATTGGGTGCCGGCCGGGAAATAGACGGAGTCCTTGGACGCGAGCAACGCCAGCACGTCGCTGTCGTTGAGCTGCGTCGTGCGGGATTCAGGAATCAGGTCCTCGTAGTCGCAGAGACCCGACGTATGGTTGAGCAAGTGCCGGACTGTGACAGCGGCGGTGCTCGGTGGCAGCTCGGGCAGGAAGTCCCGAACCGGCCGGTCGTAGCGGAGCTTGCCGTCTTTCGCGAGTAGCATCACCGCCATGGCGGTGAACTGCTTGGAGACCGAGGCGAGGCGGTAGTCGGTCTCGGGCGCGGCGGGGACGCGACGCTCGAGATCGGCCATGCCGTAGGCGCGCCGTACCGTCACCTTCCCGTCTTGAATGACGATCACGCTCGCGCCCGGTACGGCCGGCCCCGTGTAGGCCGCGAACAGGTCATCCACCGTCACGCGGGCCTCCCTTCCGCTACCGCTGGCACAAGCGGCGCACAGGACGAGGATCAGGACTTCGCGGCGGCGTACCACGCGTCCCAGGTGTCCTGCGCGGGGCCCCCGCCGATGGTGAGCTGCTGCTGGTAGCGGACCAGGGGCATCCGCAGCAGCAGCGGCTCGAGGCTCAGCTTTTCGAGCCAGCGCTCGTCGGTGAGGATGGCCGAGCGCAGCCCCAGGTCCGCGAAACGCCGAGAATCACGATCGACGAGCGCGGCGACGCCGAATTTCTGGGCGAAGCGCCGCAGCTCGCCGACCGACGCCGCTTTCTCGTTCAAGTCCACGAAATGGACCTTGATGCGGCGCTCGGCAAAGAACCGCAGCGCGGCGCGGGTGTCGGCGCTCTTGCGCACTCCGAAGATCTGCACTTCCACGGCGCCTAATATATTCCCCGCCACCATGAGCCCTAGATCCAAGATCATCACGGCCGCCGTGCTGTTTTCGAGCGGCGGTGCCGCCATCAAGTGGTGCCAGTTCGGCGCGTGGCAGCTCGCCGCGTGCCGCGCGACGCTGGCCATGCTCACGATTCTCGTGTTACTGCCCGAAGCGCGGCGCGGCTGGAATTGGCGCACGGTCGTTGTGGGCTTCTCATATGCGGCCACGACGCTGCTCTACGTGCAAGCGAACAAGCATACGACCGCGGCCAGCGCGATTTTTCTCCAATCCACGAGCCCGCTGTTCATTCTGCTGCTCGCGCCGGCACTGCTGGGCGAGCACGCGACGCGGCGCGACATCGGGCAGATGGCGGTGATGGGCGTCGGGATGGGCCTGTTTCTCTTCGGCATGGATCGGCCGTCGGCCACGGCGCCGAATCCCGCGCTCGGCAACGGGCTCGCCGCGATCTGCGCGGTGACGTGGGCGTTCACGGTCATGGGCTATCGCTGGCTCGCGGGTCGTGGCTCGTCGGTCGCGGCGGCCGCGGTTTCGGGAAACATCACGGCGGCCCTGTTCGCGTTCGTGATGGCGCAGCCGCTCGTCGAGGGTCGCCCCGCGGACTGGGCGGTCGTCGTCTTTCTCGGCGTCTGCCAGCTCGGCGTTCCCTATCTCTTCCTCGCGCGCGCTGTTCCCAAGGTGCGCGCGCTCGAGGTGGGGCTCTTCCTTCTGATCGAGCCGGTACTGAATCCGATCTGGGCGTGGCTGGTGCATGGCGAGACGCCGGGTCCGACGACCATTGCGGGTGGTGCGCTGATCCTCGGCGCGACCGCGGGTCGCATGATCCTCGATGTGAGACAGCCGGCGCCCGTGCCTACCGCGACGTCTCCGTAAAGTCCATCGCCGGCTCGAGCGGATTCGCTTTCCGACCCGCCCGCTCCATCGGCTTCTCGAGGAGCGCGCGGTTCTGGTCGATCATGGACCAGAAGTCCATCGCGCGCTGGACCAGCTCGCGCGACGCCTCCCGCAGCGCGTCGCTCGCTTTCACCTGCCGGACATTGTTCTGCATGTCCTCGGCGTCCCAGCCGCGCGAGTGCGCGATGAAAGGAAACTGCGGGAACAAGAACCCGAGCTCCGACCAGAACGTCATCATGCTGCCGGCAAGCGCCTGAATGTTGTCCTGTCCGCCGGTGATGATGAAGGCAGCGACTTTATTCCGGATGAGCACGCGGTTGTGGATCGTGATCTGGTTCTGCACGCAGTTCAGCCGCTCGGCCATCTTGTAGTAGAGCGAAGACGCATTTCCCCAGCGGATTGGCGTCGAGATCAGCACGACATCCGCCCAGTGCACGAGTCCCTCGTACACGGCCGTGAGCTGGTCTTCAGGATCCCGCTCCGTAATCGCACACGGCCAGGTGCACGCGTGTGAGGCCTTCGAGTAGTTGCCCTCGCAATGACGGAAACTGAGTGAACGGAGCTTGATCAGCTGGGTGTCGGCGCCGAGCTCGCCGGCGCGCGTCATCGCGTGCTCGAGCAACGCGTCCGACGTGGAGAAACGCGGATTGCCATCGTCCATCGCCGTCGTCGAGATGCCGAGCACGCGGCACGGCGCGCCGGGTTGCTTGGGATGCTCCTCGAGCAAATGACTCGGCTTGTGCTTCAGCAGCTTGCGGGGTGCGATCGGAGGAATCTGGACGTAGACGCCATCGGCGCGCTCTTCCAGCGCATACACCGGCACCTGCTCTTCGTCGTATCCCGCCGGTCCTTTGCCGCTGACGACGCTGTACTCCCACCCGTGCCAGGGGCACGTGACGAATTCGCCATTCACGCGGCCCTCTGACAGCGGACCGCCCTTGTGATTGCAGATGTCGGAGATCGCCGTGAGCCGGCCGTTGTAGAGGAACACCGCAATGCTATGGCGATCGATCTTGATCGCAAACGGAACGCGCGCGAGCAGCTCGTCTTTCGCGCCAAGTCGATGCCATGTGGCCATGAACGGCGCTCCTGAAAAGGGCAGCGTAGATTCTAGCCCGAATGTCGCGACCACGCCCGTACGTGTTGATTGGAATCGCACTGCTCGCGTGCGGGTTCGTAGGGAGCGTTCACACTCAGGCGTTCACACCGCGGCCGCTTTCGCCATTTGCCGCCGAGAAGGCGCGCACGCTGTTGCGCGAGCGACTGCCGTGTCTCGGTTGCCATCAGCTCGACGGCGAAGGCGGCCGGTTAGGGCCGGCTCTCGACGCGCCTTCTCAGGCTCCCGCCGCATTCGTCTTTGCGATGATCAGCGATCCACAGCGGACCCGGCCCGGAAGCGCGATGCCGAGAGTTCTAATGTCGCGCGAAACGCTGGATCTCGTAGCGAGCTATCTCGGCGCCCGGCGTGGCAGCGCGGCGCGCGACGCCGTCGTGGCGCCGGCGCAAAACACCGCAACTCCAAGTCGCGACACGCGCACGCTGTACCTCACCTTCTGCGCGGGTTGTCACGGCGATCGCGGGCGAGGCGATGGGCCGAATGCGAAATTCCTGCCCGTCCGGCCCGCCGTGCACACGGACGCAAGCACGATGTCCGAGCGCTCGGACGACATGCTCTTCGACGCAATCGCCGCGGGCGGCTACGTGCTGGGCCGCTCGAACCGGATGCCCGGCTTCGGTGCCACGCTCACGAGTGGCGAAATCCGGGGTCTCGTGCGCTACATCCGGGAACTGTGCGGCTGCGAGGGCCCCGCGTGGGCTCGATAAGGAACGCGGCGGTCTTCGCGCTCGTGCTGGTCGGATGCAAACGCGAACCCGTGCCGTTCCCCGCGTCCAAGCCCGTGGCGCGCACCGCCGAACCTCGTGCTGCTGATTTCCTCGGCGCGGAGGCGTGCGCAACGTGTCACGCCGCGCAATACGCCGCGTGGCGACGCTCGACTCACGGCCGCGCGGGCGGCAAACCCGCGCCCGGTGTGGTGATCGCTCCATTCAACGGCGCCCCGATCCGGTTCGCCGATGCGTTGGTGACCGCCACGGCGACAGGCGGCGAATACCGGTTCACGGTCGTGCGCGAGGGGAGCCCCGCAGTCGTGCTGCGGATCGACGGCGTCATCGGCGGTGGGCACATGGTCGGCGGCGGCACGCAGGGGTTCGTGTCCCGTTTCGGTGACGGCACCGTTCGCTTTCTGCCGTTTGAATTCGTCCGGCGCGAAGGCGTGTGGTTCTGCAATACCAACTCGCGGACCAGACGAGGCTGGATTCCGATCACGCCCCAGGTCCGCCTCGCCGAGTGCGGCGACTGGCCGCCCACGCGCGTCCTCGGTGACGTGACACGCTACGCGAACTGCCAGGCCTGCCACGGCAGCCAGATCGTGGCGGCGTTCGACACCGCGCAACGGCGCTACGACACCCGATTCACGGCGTTGAGCATCAACTGCGAGTCGTGCCACGGTGCCGGCCGCCGGCATGTCGAGCTCGCGCGCTCGGGCCAAGTCAGCCGGTCGGCTGATATCGGCATGCGGTCGCTCGCGACGCTCGGCAAGGATGCGTCGCTCGAGGTTTGCTTCCAGTGCCACGCGCTCAAGGACGTGCTCCAACCCGGCTACCTGCCCGGCAAGTCACTCCGCGACCATTACTCACTCGGACTTCCCCAGCTCGGCGATCATCCGCTGTTGCCCGACGGGCGCGTGCGCACGTTCGCGTATCAAGAGGCGCAAGTGTACAGCGACTGCTACCGCAACGGATCGCTGAAGTGCGTGGACTGTCACGATCCGCACTCGCAAGGCTACCGCGACGTCAACGGCACGCCGCTCGCGGATCGGCTCAGCGATGGGCAATGCACGGCGTGTCATCTCAGCAAAGCGGGGCACCCGGAAGCGCACACGCATCATCGCGCTGGCTCGACCGGCACGCGCTGCGTCGCCTGCCACATGCCGTACCTGCAGGAGCCGGAGGTCGGCCATGCGATCCGGTACGCACGCTCCGATCACACGATCCCGATCCCGCGCCCCGCGGCGGATGAGGCGGAAGGGGTGATGAGCGCGTGCCGGCAGTGCCATGCAAACGAGACCGTGGACCGTCTCGATGCGCAGGTACACGAGTGGTACGGCAGTGTGAAGCCACGCGCAGTCGCTCAGTCAAACAGCCTGATCGGCTTTTTCGAAGACAGCATCGCACCCGACGTACCGGCGCTCGCGGGAGCCGTGGTTCAGCGGCTCGAGCAGTTGACCCAGAGCGAAGATGTCGACGTGCGCGCGCTCGCGCTCGCGAGCCTCCATCTCGCGCGCGGCGAAGATCGCTCGGTCCGGCGATTCCTTGCGAGCGAGCTGCAGCGACTGGGATCGCGCGACGACGCCGTCCGCAAGCGCTGGAGCATCGCGCTCGGCTTTGTCGCCGACCGCTATCGGCAGCGTGGCGAACCCAATCAGGCGATCACTGTTTACCGCAAGGCTCTCGAGGTCCGGCCGAACGACGCGCGGACCCTCCTGAATCTCGGTCTCGCCCTAGCGGACGCGGGCGATTTCGGCGGCGCCATCGAGAGTTACCGCAAGAGCCTCGCCGCCGATCCCGCCCAGCCGCTGGCGCACGTGAATTGGGGGATCGCGCTGGAGGCCTTGGGAGACACGGCCGGTGCCGTAGCGGCATTCCGCCGGGCGATCGCCGTCGATCCCAACGAGCCGCTCGCCTATTTCAACGTCGGCGTCGTCAGCCTTGCGCGCGGACTCGGTAGAGAGGCGATGGAGCCACTCGCCCAAGCCGCCGCGCTCGACCCGAGTCTCGCTCCTGCCCATTTCGCGCTCGCCCAGATCCACTTGCTGGGCGGTGATGCGCGCGCTGCGGTTCGCGAGCTCCGGCTCGGTCTCGAGTTTGATCCCGACAACCCCGCCGCGCGACGGCTGCTCGAGCAGGTCGCGCGCGTCGCGGGGACACGCTGAGCATGCGGCGCTTCGCGGTCATCTTCTTCACCGTCCTCATCGACCTGATCGGCTTCGGCATCGTGATGCCGATCCTGCCGTTCTACGCGCAGCGGTTCGGCGCGAGCGGATTCGCGTACGGCGCCGTGCTGGGCGTCTACTCCTTTATGCAGTTCGTCGCGACCGCGCTGCTCGGTAAGCTGTCCGACCGCGTCGGCCGCCGTCCGGTCCTCCTGACCACGATGCTGTTCAACGCCGTCGGGTACACGTTGTTCGCCTTCGCCGGTTCGTATTGGGTGCTGTTCGCGTCGCGCGTCGTGTCGGGCTTCGCCGGCGGCAATATCTCGGTGGCGCAGGCCTACATCGCGGACATTACGAGTCCCGCCGAGCGGTCGCGCGGCATGGGGATCGTGGGCGCCGCGTTCGGCATCGGGTTCAGCGCTGGTCCGGCGCTCGGCGGATTGGCCGACCACTTCCTGGGCCATCGCTGGCCCGGTCTCGTCGGGGTCGTGTTGTCACTCGCCAACTTCGTGTCGGCCTACTTCATCCTGCCCGAGTCGCTGAAAGCCGAGCTGCGCGTGAAGCGGTCGCTCTTCGACCTGCGCCATATCGTCCACGCGATCAAGCGGCCACGGCTGCGACCCTTGATGGTGGTCTGGGCGCTGACGCCGCTCGGGTTCGCGGGGTACACGGCGGCGCTGCCGTACCGCGCGATCAGTGAGTTGGGGTGGAAGCAGCTCCAGCTGACGTTTCTCTTCATTATCATCGGCGTCACCGCGGCCGCCGTGCAGGGCTACTTCTTCGGCAAGGTGGTGCGCCGCACAGGTGAACGCGCGCTCGTCATCGTCGGCGCGTTCGGCATGGCGGTCGCGATCGCGATCGTCCCGTTGCTGCACAGCTCGGCGGCGCTCTACGCCTGGACCTTCATTCTGGCGGTGGCGAACAGCGTGTTCTCGCCGGCCGCGACGGGACTGGTATCCGTCTACGCCGACCCCAACGAGCAAGGCACGGTGCTTGGGGCGGCGCAGGCCATCAGCGCGCTCGGTCGCACGGTTGGTCCGCCGCTGATTGGGCAGGTGTACGACGTGAGCCACGTTACGGCCTTCGTGCTCGCCGGACTGTTCATGGGCGGGGCGGGGCTCGCCGCGCTTGGTCTCGCACCGGTCAGCCACCCCGTGCCGCCCGTCGCACCGCCTCCCTCCGAGCCTTAACGGTGTATAACCGTCCACGTCAAAGAGCCAGCCTTTCCCCGGAGCATCTGATGTGGAAGAAAATGCCCGTCGCGGTCGCCGCGCTGAGTTTGGCGGCGGCTTGCAACCAGGATCCAACCGGCGCGTCGTTGACGAACGAGCAGATCCTCGCACAGAACGCGCAGGTGATAGCGGACAACGTTGTCGCCACGCCCGGCGCCGGCACGAACTGCGAAGGGTGGTTTAAGCGGCTGGTGATTACGCTCCAGACCACGAGCGACGCACCAGCCCGACTGTACCTCGACTCGGCGCGGATCAACCGCGATTCCGCCAGTGCGGCGAGGCTGCGCGGCGACACCGCGGCCGCGCGGGCATTCCGGCGCGCTGCGTTCCGCGATGTGCTCTCGGCCGTCATCGCGCTGTTCCCGAACGCACCCGAACGGACGGGCGCGGCGGTCGATACGGCGATCGCGCGCATTGAGACGTTTCTCGGCAGCCGTGAAGCGCCGCGGATTCGCGCGCTGCTCGCGCATGTGAGGGACTTGCGCTCGCAAGCGGACGCCGCGCTCGCCTCCGGTGACACGGTCACGGCGTTCGCGCTGAATTTGAGAGGGATGCAAATCCTGCACAGGCTGGCCGAGCACGTGAGTTACGGGAGTCAGGACCACGATCAGGTCGCGGACGCAGAGATGGAGAGGGTAGTACTAGACTAGCCATCTCGCTGCTGAGCGGGCGATATTTATTTCCCCCCTCGCAGGAGCGTTGCGCCCGTATGCGCGTGTACAAGACTTCCGAAATCCGCAATGTGGCCGTACTGGGCCACGGCGCGAGCGGCAAGACCTCCCTGGTCGATGCGCTGGCGTTCGTGGCCGGAACGAGTAAACGGCACGGATCAGTCAAGGACGGCACTGCCCTCACCGATTACACCGCTGACGAAATCGAACGCAAATATTCCATCAACCTCGCGCTGGCCGTCGCCGAGTGGATGGATACGAAGCTCAACCTGATCGACACCCCCGGATATCTCGACTTCACTGGCGATGCGCTCGCGGGCGTGTACGCGGCCGACTCCGCCGTCGTCGTACTGTCCGCGACCGCGGGCGTCGAGGTTGGGACCGAGAAGGTGTGGGACTACTGCGAGCGGCGGTCGCTGCCGCGGCTCTTCTTCGTGTCGCTGATGGACAAAGAGCACGCCAACTTCGAGCGCGTCTTCAACCAGATCAAGAACCAGCTGACGTCCAAAGTAATCCCGGTGGAGATCCCGGTCGGCGAAGGATTCGAATTCCACGGGATCATCAATCTCTTCTCGAAGAAGGCGCACCTGTACAAGAAGGGCACCAAGGCCGGCGAATACGAGGAGGTCGATGTCCCCGACGAGTACAAGGATCGATTCGAGAAATACTCCCAGGAGCTGATCGAAAGCATCGCCGCGACCGATGACACGCTGCTCGAGCGCTATCTCGGCGGCGAAGAGATCACGCGCGACGAAGCGATCGCCGCCATGAAGGCCGGCATGGTGAAAGGCGAGCTGTTTCCCCTGTTCTGCGGCGCCGCCGAGCTGACGTACGGCACCCGCGCGCTGCTGAACAAGCTCGTCGAGCTGTGCCCCGCGCCACACGAGGTGCCGCCGGTCGAAGCGCAGAAATGGGGCAGCGCCGAGCGCATGACGCTGAAGCCTGAGGACGCGGGACCACTCGCGGCGCAGGTGTTCAAGACGGTCTCGGAACCTCACGTCGGCGACGTCACGCTGTTCCGCATTTTCTCCGGCACGGTGAGAAACGGTCAGGATGTCTGGAACGCGCCGCGTGAAGTGTCGGAGAAGCTGAATCACTTGTGCGTCGCCATCGGGAAAGAGCGCATCGAAATCCCCGAGCTGCACGCCGGCGACATCGGCGTCGTCGCCAAGCTGCGCGACACCCACACCAACGACACGCTCTCCACCAAAGACAAAGGGCTGGTCCTCCCCAAGATCCCGTTCCCCGAGCCGGTGATTACGGTCGCCGTCGAAGTGAAGCAGCGGGGGGAGGAGGACAAGCTCTCGACTGGCCTGCACAAACTCCACGAAGAAGACCCGACCTTCCATCACGAGTTCAACCCCGAGTTGGGCCAGACGCTCATCCGCGGTCTGGGAGAGCGCCATCTCGAGATCGTGGTGGGACGGCTGGCGCGCAAATTCGGTGTGCACGCGCAGACGGCCAAACCCAAAGTCGCCTATCGCGAAACGTTCCGCGGCAAGAACGAGGGCCAGGGGAAGCACAAGAAACAGTCTGGCGGGCGCGGCCAGTACGGCGACTGCTGGATTCGGATCGCGCCGCTGCCGCGCGGCTCAGGGGTACAGTTCGTGGATGAGATCGTCGGCGGTGTAATCCCGCGCCAATACATCCCTGCCGTCGAGCGCGGCGTGCTCGAGGCGGCTCACAAGGGGCCGGTGGCCGGCTATCCGGTCGTGGACTTCAAGTTCGAGCTCTACGACGGCTCCTACCACGACGTCGATTCGAACGAAATGTCGTTCAAGATGGCGGGCATCCTCGCGTTCCGAAACGTGAGCCCGGGTTGCCGGCCCGTCCTGCTCGAGCCGATCATGGACGTGGAAGTGTGGACGCCTGATGAGTACCAGGGCGCCGTGATGGGGGATCTCTCGTCGCGGCGCGGCCATATCGTCGGCACCGACAAGGACGGCAAGCTCACCAAGGTCAAGGCGCTCGTGCCAGAGGCCGAGCTCGATCGCTACGCGACCACCCTCCATTCGGTGACGCACGGGCGGGGCACGTACAGAATGAAATTCCACGTCTATCAGGACACGCCGCCGGATATTGCGGCGAAGGTCACTGAGGCCCGGAAGAAGGAGCTCGAAGAAGCGAAAGCCTAGATGCTCGCTCGCTGGCTGCGCCTCTGGTTCGGGTTCCGCGATCCCGTCGATCGCGGGACGTACTTCCGTCATGGCGTCGGGCTCATGGCGCTCAAGTACGCCATCGACGCGCTGCTGATCTGGCGCTTCGCCGGCCGCTTCTGGACGCCGCTCAACTATCTCTCGCCGCTGCTCTCCACCCGGGCCGAGTTTGTCCGCGTGGGCCCGCCCTGGCTGCTGCCGCTGCTCATCGCGATTGCGCTCCCGTTCCTGTGGATCGGGATCAGCATGACCACGCGGCGCGCCGTCGACGCCGGAGGGTCGCCGTGGATCGCGCTGCTGTTCTTCATTCCGGCGGTGAACTACGGACTCATGCTGCTGTTCTCGATCATGCCGTCCCGAGGACCCGAGTGGCCCGTGGAAGCGCCGCCGCCCGCGGTCGACGATCGGCTGAAGAGCGCGATGCTGGGAGTGGCTGCATCGTTGGGACTGACGCTCCTGACCGTCGGCATCGGCGTCTATATGCGACGCAGCTACTCGACAGGCCTCTTCCTCGGCGTCCCGTTCACCGTGGGCTACATCAGCTCGTACATCTACAACTACCGGCACGATCGCCCCGCGGGGCAATCGATCGTGATCGCGCTCGCGAGCGTGACGCTCTGCGCCGGAGCGCTCGTGCTGTTCGCGCTCGAGGGGACGATCTGCACCATCATGGCGCTGCCCATCGCGTTGGCGGTCGCATTCCCCGGTGCGGTACTGGGGCGGATGATCGCACGCCGGGGAGTGCACATGTCCACCGGCGCCGGGATGGCGCTGGCCGTGCCGCTGTTGCTTGGCGTCGAGCCGCATCGGGCTCCGCCGGTGCACGAGGTGGTGACCGTCGTCGAGATCGCGGCTCCGCCCGACGTCGTCTGGCGTCACGTGGTCTCCTTTCCCGACCTCGCCCCGCCGACCAAATGGTTGTTCCGCGCCGGCGTCGCGGCGCCCACCCGCGCGCGGATCGAGGGCAGCGGTGTGGGCGCGATTCGGTATTGCGACTTTACGACCGGAAGCTTTGTGGAACCGATCACGGCGTGGGAGGTCGGGCGTGTGCTCGCATTCGATATCACCCGGCAGGCGCCCCCGATGCGGGAGTTGAGTCCGTATCCCGACGTGAACCCACCGCACCTCGACGGGTACTTCCGCGCGACGCATGGGGAGTTCCGGCTCGTGCCGTTGCCGGGCGGTCGGACGCGGCTCGAGGGCCGGACCAGCTACGTGGTCGACATGTTTCCCCAAGCCTATTGGACCATGCCCGCGCGGGAGATCGTCACCGCCATTCACGCGCGCGTGTTGCACCACATTCAGAACCTGGCCGAGGAGGAAGGGCACCGATGAACAAGGAGATTTGGGTAGTCGTCGCGGCACTGTGTGCATGCAAGCCGGGCAGCAAGGGCACATCGCAGCAGGCCGCGAGCGCACCGGCGAAGGTCGCGACCGTCGCGGGATTCCAGACACCGGAATCGGTGAAGTGGGATTCCGCCCAGGACGTCTACTTTGTTTCCAACATCAACGGCGCACCCAATGCGAAGGACGGCAACGGCTATATCGCGCGCGTTGGGCCGGCCGGCACGGTGATGGACAGCGCGTTCATCAAGGGCCTAGACGCCCCGAAGGGCATGGCTCTGGTGCACGACACGCTGTGGGTGGCCGATATCGACCGAGTCCGCGGATTCAACGCGACGACCGGCGCTCCGGTCGCGACCATCGCGGTTCCGGGCGCGATCTTTCTCAACGACATCGCCGCGGCGCCGGACGGCTCGTTGTACGTGACCGATACGGCGATTCGGTTTGGCGCGAACGGCCAGATCGAGCATCCCGCAACCGACCAGATCTTCCGCATTGCTCCAAACCGCCAGGTGAGCGTGGCCCTCAAGACCGATTCGCTCGGACGGCCAAACGGCATCACCTGGGACGGCGCCGGTCAGCGCTTCATCGTCGTTCCGTTCGGCGGCAACAAGCTGCTGGCCTGGAAGCCCGGGGAGACGACGCTGACCTCCCTCGGGACCGGCTCCGGTCAGTTCGACGGCGTCGAGATCGCGAAGGACGGGGCGATCTGGGTTTCGAGCTGGGCGGACTCGTCCGTCTATCGCTATGCGAGCGGGCAGGGCACGAACGCGATCAAGGGCGTGCCGAGCCCGGCGGACATCGGCTACGACGCGAAGCGCAATCGCGTGCTCATTCCGATCTTCACCGGGAATCGCGTTGAGATCTGGCAGCTCTAGCATCGCGACCCAAGCTGCTGTGCAACGAATCACACGATCGTCGGTTGAACGCGATCGTGCACCGCTTGCACCCCTACCGTGACAGGTCGTCTCGTGCGAGCCTTGGGGCACCATGACCCTCCCTGACGAGGAGCTGCGCCCGATGCGAGCCACTCTCCTGTGCACCCTTCTTGTCGCAATCGCGGCGTGCCAGCCGGTCGATCGGCGCCGCGCGCCGCCGCAAGCGTCACAGGCCGAGGACACAGTCGTTCCCACGCAGCCACAGGCTCCCCCGCCCGCTTCGACACGCGCGACGAAAGTCGCCACGGTGGTCGGCTTTCTCACACCCGAATCGGTGTTGGACGATTCGGTGCAGGACATCTACTTCGTCTCGAACATCAATGGCGCACCATTGACGAAGGACAACAACGGATTCATCAGCCGGCTGCGGCCCGACGGCGCGATCGAGGTGCTGAAGTTCATCGAAGGTGGGCGTGGCGGCGTCACGCTCAATGCGCCCAAAGGCCTGGCCATGCTGGGTGATACCCTCTGGGTGGCGGACATTGACGTCGTACGGGCCTTCAACGCGCGTACCGGCGCTCCGGTGGACAGCGTGAAGTTCGACAGCCTGGGCGCGGTGTTCCTGAACGACATCGCGATCGCGCCGAACGGCGCGATCTACATAACCGATACCGGCATTCGCTTCGACGACGTCGGCAACATTCTGCATCCCGGGCCCGACCGCGTGTTCCGCATTGGACCCGACCGCAAAGTCTCGGTCGCCGTGCGCGGCGACACCCTCGGCCGCCCGAACGGCATCACGCTCGACGCGGTGGGACGCCGCTTCATCATCGTCCAGTTCGGCGGCAAGGCGGTGATGGCGTGGAAGCCCGGCGACAAAGCTCCGACCGTGGTCGCCAGGGGCGTCGGCGGGTTCGATGGTGTCGAGATGGTCGGCGGCAAGATCGTCGTGTCGAGCTGGACCGACTCCTCGATCACGCGGTTCGACAGCACAACGGGGACCAAGATTATCAGCGGCGTTCCGAGTCCCGCCGACATCGGCTACGATGCCAAACGGAATCGCGTGTTGATTCCGATTCTCAGCGGGAATCGCGTGGAGATTTGGCAGCTGCAGTAGGTCCCGCAGTGGCCGAACAGACACCGAGGCCTCGTGACGGTCTCGTGAGCCTCGTCACAAGGCATCCGGATTGCCTCGTTACCTCCCCGGGGGCGTACGGTCTCTCTATGTACACCCATGCAGAGGAGGTCGCTATGCGCGAGTCCTCACTGCTGTCTCTCATGGAACGCCGCCGCGTGCTGCTCGATCAGGCGAGCGCCGCCCTGCGAGGCCAGGTAGTTGGATTGTGGCGGTTGACGGACGAAGGATGCACGGTGGTCGAACTCGTCAGCCCGCCCGACGCGCCCCCGCAGATCCTCGACATGGATCTCGGTGGTCTGCTACACAAATGGGGTCGCCAGGTCCGTCCGGACAGCCGGTGGGTCGGATGCCGTGCGGACGGCGCCCGCTGGCACATCGCGCCAGTGCGGCTGGACGCGCCGGAGCCACCGCCGTCCGGTATTGAGCGCCGCAGCCCCGAACGGCTCGTGATCGAGCTCGCCGGGCTGTCCCTCGGTGCGTTGGAGCGGATCTGGCAGGCCGCCGACCAGGCGACGGTCTATCTCTGCGCCGCGCTCGAAGTACTTGAGAGTTGCCTGGGGAGGGTGCGTGTGGCCGAGGGCCTCAGTGTGCGCGCTCGCGCACACTTGCTCGCCGACCTCGCCGGCGTAGCCGACGCGATCGACGTGGCGTTGAAAGGTGACTAGGGCGTCGGCTCTTGCTGCGTCAGACAGTGCAGCGTGCCGAGTCCCCACACGAGATCGACGGCGTGAATCCCGACCACCGGGCGGTCCCTGAAACACTCGGCGAGGATGCCGAGTGCAGTCCGATCCTTGGGATCGTTGAACGTCGGCACGAGCACCGCGGCGTTGGAGATGTAGAAGTTGGCGTAGCTGGCGGGTAGCCGGACGTCGTCGAAATACAACGGGGCGGGCATCGGGAGGTCGATCACCTCGATGCTCGTCCCTTTTTCCAGGTGCATGCCCTGCAACCGCTCGCGATTCTCCGCGAGCGGTTTGTAGTTCACGTCGCTGGGGTTGGCTTCGCGGCAGAGCACGACGGTTGTGGGATTTACGAAACGGCAGAGATCATCGACGTGGCCGTGCGTATCATCGCCCGCGATGCCTTTGCCGAGCCACAGCGTGTTCGTGATGCCCAGCGTATCGCGAAACACGTTCTCGAGCTCGTAACGCGACACGCCGGGATTGCGGGTCTGCACCGTCGGATCGAGCAGGCATTCTTCCGTCGTGATCAGCGTACCGCGGCCGTTCACGTCGATGCTGCCGCCTTCCAGAACGATGCGGGCATCGATCAGCGGCAGCTTGAAGTGCTTCGCGGCGCGCGGCGGTATCAGGTCGTCCTTCTTCCAATCCTTGTACTTAGCCCACGCGTTGAAGTGGAAGCGCGCGATCGCGAGGGAGCCACCGCGGCGCACGAAGATTGGGCCGAAGTCGCGGGTCCAGCCCCGGTTGCTGGGAAAGCGCAGGAAATCGACGCGCTCGAGATCGACGCCAACCTTCTTCAGGAATTTGCCGGCCTGCGCGCGATGACCGTTGGAGTTAACGAGGATACGGACGACCTCGCCCGCCGAGAGGTGCCGCACGATCTCCGTGTACACCCATGGGATCGGAGGGAATTTGCCGGGCCAATCGGTGACGTTATGCGGCCAGCCGATCCAGGTGGCCGCATGCGGCTCCCACTCGGCCGGCATGCGAACGTTGCTAGTCAGTGAGGAACCGGTGCTGGATGCCGTTGTAGGCGTCAACGCGCCGATCGCGCAGGAAGGGCCAGTTGCGCCGGACTTCCTCGACGCGCGTCAAATCGATCTGCGTCAGCACGAGCGCCTCGTCCTCGGCCGCCTCGGCCACGACCACTCCGAACGGGTCGCACACGAACGAGTGGCCCCAGAACTCGATCCCGGCGCCCTCGCCGCCGAGCCGCTCGAAGCCGCAGCGATTCACGGCCGCGACCCAGCAGCCGTTCGCGATCGCGTGGCTGCGCTGGATCGTCTTCCAGGCGTCGAGCTGCTGCTCGCCGTACGTCGCTTTCTCGGAGGGATGCCAGCCGATCGCCGTCGGGTAGAGCAGAATGTTCGCGCCCTGGAGCGCCGTGAGGCGCGCGCCCTCTGGATACCATTGATCCCAGCAGATCAGCGTGCCGATCGGTCCGACTTTCGTGTCGAACGCGCGGAATCCCAGGTCACCAGGCGTGAAGTAGAATTTTTCGTAATAGGCGGGGTCGTCGGGGATGTGCATCTTGCGGTAGATCCCCTTCATCTTGCCGTCTGCGTCGATGACCGCCGCGGTGTTGTGGTAGAGTCCGGGCGCACGCCGCTCGAACAGCGACGCGATGACGACGACGCCGTTCTCCTTGGCGATTTTCCCCAGCGTTTCGGTCGTCGGTCCCGGTACCGCTTCTGCCAGGTCGAACAGCGCATGGTCCTCGCGCTGGCCGATGTACTGCGTGCGAAACAGCTCAGGGAGACAGACGAGCGCGGCGCCCTGCTGGGCGGCCTCGCGAATGCGCGCGACCGCCTTGCCCAGGTTCGCATCGGGATCGTCGCTCATGCTCATCTGGACGAGCCCGAGTGTGAACTTCGACGGCAGTCCCTTCACCCCACTAGTCATGGGGTGAAGAATAACTCAGAACGCCTTGCTCGCCGACAGGACGATTCCCAGCTTGCCCACGTCCGCGGTCTCTCCCGATCCCGCGGTGGTCGGAGTGAAGCGGTAGAACCGGCGCTCCGCGTTCGTGCCTACGGCGGCCGCCGCGAGTGTAACGCCGCCAAACTGGCGACTGAGACCCAGTTTGTAGTCCGCGTAGGAGAGCTGAGAGTAGTTGCGCACGTATTGATAGCCGTAATGCAACGCAAGGTTTAATCCGACTATCAAGCCGAATGCAGCGCCGAGGTCCACGTAACCCGATCCCCTGGTCGCGCCGGTGCCGAGACAATCGGATGTCGCGGCGGTGCCGTCGGCAGCCATCCCGCAGTAGCCCCCGATCGTCCCCGTTTTCATGCCAAACAGATTCGTGAGCGCGTGCGAGTACTTCGCGGTGAACTGCTCGAAATGCGCGCCGACGTACACCTCGGTCGTGTTGTAGCCGTCGCCGGGGTCGATGTTGTAGCGCGCGCCGGGATACCAGTAGTACTGCACGCCGACGTCCAGTCCTCGGTTGCCCGCCGTCAGGCGGTATCCGCCATAGAGGTCCAGCTCGAGCGAGCCGCCATTCAGGAACTGATTGCCGCTCACATTCGAGCCCCAGCCGCCGACGTACGCACCGCTCGCTCCCGTGAACTCGACGCCTCCCTGAATCGCGGGCTGCTTGTAGGTCTGCGACAGGCCGCGAAAGCGGTAGTCTCCCGCGAGCGTGACGTTGCCCGAAAGTGGCTGGGGCGACTGCCCTCCAAGGAGGCTCGCCACGACGAACGCCGCCGGGATCATACGCTCGGCTCCGGGACGGGAGTCGGCTCCACCGCGAACTGCTCGACCACCACGCTGCCACCCAGCGAGCTCCCGCTCCCGGCCAAGCCGCCCAGATCGTTCCCGAAGTACGCCTCTTCGCCGTGCTGGCTGAGGTCGAGGCCGGCACTCTCTTCGGGCACGTCCGCTCGCGCGCCGATCGTCACGTCCACGAGCTTCAGAATCCCGAGGGTGCCGATGGCGGCGAACGCGACCGTCGCGAGGACGGCGAGTAGCTGCACACCGATCTGACTGGCATTCCCGGCGAGGAGACCGTCGCCGCCGGCCGGGTTGACGAGTTTGGTCGCGAACACGCCGGTCAGCATCGCGCCGGCCATCCCCGCGAGCCCATGGCAGGAGAACACGTCGAGCGCGTCGTCGAGCTTGGTCCGCGACCGAATCTGGATCGCCGTGTAGCTGACGCCCGCCGCGAGCACCCCGATCAAGAGCCCGGACATCGGGGTCACGTATCCAGCCGCCGGTGTGATGCCGACGAGACCAACGACGAGCCCAGTGGCGACGCCGACGGCCGTGATCTTGCCGGTGCGCGCCAAGTCGAGGCCCGCCCAGGTGACAAGAGCGGCCGCAGCCGCGGTGTTGGTGTTCACGAACGCGAGCGCCGCGAGTCCGTTCGCCGCGAGCGCCGAGCCGGCATTGAAGCCGAACCAGCCGAACCAGAGCAGCCCGGCGCCGAGCAACACCAGCGGGACGTTGTGCGGCGCGATCGGGACGCGGCGATAGTCGCGGCGCGGTCCGAGGAACCAGGCGGCGACGAGCGCCGAAACGCCGGCGCTGATGTGAACGACGGTGCCGCCCGCGAAGTCCAGCGCCCCGCGCTTGAGCAGCCAGCCGCCGGAGCCCCACACCCAGTGCGCCAGCGGATCGTAGATGAACGTCGCCCAGAGCAGCAGAAACACGATGTAGCCCCGGAAGCGCATCCGCTCCACGATCGCGCCTGAAATCAGCGCGGGCGTGATGATCGCGAACATCCCTTGGAACATCGCGTGTGCCTGCAGCGGGATGGTCGCGGAGTATGTCGGGTTGGGATCGAGCCCCACGTTATTCAGGCCGAGCCACGACAGACCACCGAGCCACGAGTTGCCGGGACCGAAGGCGATCGAGTATCCGACCAGCATCCACTGGACGCCGATCACGCCGAGCGCGACCACGCTCATCATCATGGTGTTCAGGGCGTTCTTGGGGCGCACCAGCCCGCCGTAGAAGAACGCGAGACCCACGGTCATGAGCAGCACGAGCGCGCTCGAAACGAGTACCCAGGCAGTATCCCCCGCGGAAACAGTGGCTTGTGTCACGCTGCACCTCCAATACCGGCTGCGTTGATCGCCGCGCGTTGGACCGCGTCGGCGTTGACGGCGGTCAGAGCGGCGTTGTCTGCCTCACCCGTGCGGATGCGAATCACCCGCTCGATCGGCTGTATGAAGATTTTCCCGTCACCCACCTCGCCCGTGCGGGCCGATGAGAGAATCGCCTGCACACACGGCTCGACGAACGGCTCGGAGCAGACCATTTCGATCTTGACCTTCTCGTGGAACTCCATGACGAGCGCCGTCCCGCGATACTGCTCGAGCCGTTCGTGCTCACCGCCGTGTCCACTCACGCGGCTCAGCGTGATGCCGGTGATCCCGGCACGAAACAGGGCCGCCTTGACCTCGGGGACGCGGTCGGGACGCACGATCGTCGTGATGAGCTTCATGCACGGCTCCCAGTCGATTGGAGTTGGACGGGTTCGGTCACGGTCGCCTCGCGCGCGGGCGGCGCGACCTTGCGAAACAGCGCGCGATACGTCTCCCACTGCGTAAGAATCAACCGGGCGCGAGGGCTGCCCGTCTTGTGGAAATGCTGCTGGACGAGTTTGCGCACGGCGCGCTCGTCCATCGTGTTGAGTCCGCTCACCGCCACCATCTCGAGATTGCAGCGGGCTTCGAGCTCGCCGCGCTCATCGAGTACGTAGGCGATGCCGTTCGACATACCGGCTGCAAAATTCCTGCCAACCGGTCCCAGCACCACGACCACGCCGCCCGTCATGTATTCGCAGCAGTGATCCCCGGCACCCTCGATGACCGCGACGGCCCCGGAGTTGCGCACCGCAAAGCGGTCACCGGCGCCGCCAGCCGCAAACAGCCGCCCCGACGTGGCGCCGTATAGCGCCGTGTTGCCGAGCAGCACATGCGTGCGGGTGGCATATGCGGCGCCGCGGAACGGCCGGATGACGATCTCGCCGCCGCAGAGGCCCTTGCCGACGTGGTCGTTCGCCTCGCCTTCCAGCTGCAGGTGCATGCGAGGCAGCGTGAACGCGCCGAAGCTCTGGCCGGCGCTGCCGTGGAACCGCAGCCGCAGCGGCTCGCCAGGCCCCGCACCGCCGTGCACGCGCGCGAGCTCGCCCGCGATCCGCGCGCCGACGGTCAGATGATGATTGCCAATCGCGATCACCCGCGGTGCCGAGCCCTGTTGCTCGATGATCTCGGCGTCGAGTGACACGATGCCCGGGCGCGTGTTCCGCTCCGTCGTCCGGCGGCGCGGCTGGGACTTGTCGGCTGGAGCGGACAACATCGCCGATAGATCGAGCAGGCTGGCGCGCGGCGTCTCGGGGCGCTCGATCCGGCGCAAGAGCTCCACCCGGCCGACGAGATCGTCCATGCGACGCACGCCCAGCGATGCCATGATGCGACGCACGTCCTCGGCGATGTGCGTGAAGTACGCGATGACCTGCTCCGGCGTGCCTTTGAACTTGGCGCGCAGGTCTGCCCGTTGCGTCGCGATGCCGGTGGGACAGGAGTTCAAGTGGCACTGGCGCGCCATCGCGCAGCCGAGTGCCACGACCGTTGCGGTGCCGAACCCAAACGCCTCGGCGCCGAGCAGCGCCGCGATCACGACGTCGCGTCCGGTCCGCAGCCCGCCGTCGGTCCGCACCTCGATACGCTCGCGCAGCTTGTTGCGCATGAGGATCGCCTGGGTCTCGGCGAGGCCGAGCTCCCACGGAGAGCCGGCGTGCTTGATCGACGACAACGGTGAGGCGCCGGTGCCGCCGTTGTGGCCGGAGATGAGCACGTAATCGGCGTACGCTTTCGCCACACCGGCCGCGACGGTGCCCACGCCCGCCTCCGCCACGAGCTTGACGCCGACTCGCGCGGCGGGATTCACCTGCTTGAGATCGTGGATCAGCTGCGCGAGATCCTCGATCGAGTAGATGTCGTGATGCGGCGGTGGCGAGATCAGTGGAACGCCGACGACGGCGTGCCGCAGCCGCGCGATCAGGTCCGTGACTTTGTGCCCCGGTAGCTGCCCGCCTTCGCCGGGCTTGGAGCCCTGCGCAATCTTGATCTCCAGCTCGTCGGCGCGAACCAGATACGCCGTCGTCACGCCGAAGCGGCCGGATGCGACCTGCTTGATGCGATTGTCGGACCGATCGCCGTCAGCGCGGGCGCTGTAGGTAGTCGGGTCTTCGCCGCCTTCGCCCGAGTTCGAGCGGGCGTGCATGCGATTCATCGCGATCGCCAGCGTCGCGTGCGCCTCGGGCGACAACGCGCCGAGCGACATGGCGCTGGAGATGAAGCGGCGGCGGATGTCGGTGGCAGGCTCGACTTCGTCGAGCGGCACCGGCGTGTGCGCGACGAAGTCGAGCAGGTCGCGCGGCCCAGCGGGTGGCCGCGCCTGTACCCGCGCTTCGAATGCGTTGTGATCGCCGTCCTGCAGCGCGCGCACCAGCGGCGGCGACCAGCCGTGATCCTCGCCGTCGCGGCGGTAGCGCACGCGACCGTGGTCGGGGAGTACTCCCGCCCTTTGGTGGCGCGTCAGCACGTCCTCGGCGATTTCCTTGAAGCCGATGCCGCCGATGATTGACGCCGTGCCGGTGAAGCAGCGGTCGATCACTTCCTTGCCCAGGCCGATCGCCTCGAAGATCTGCGCCCCGGCGTAGGACTGCAGCGTAGAGATCCCCATCTTCGAGAGGATCTTGAGCAGCCCCTGCTCGGCGGCGCTGCGGTACTTCTCCGCCGACGCGTCTTCATCCCGCAGGCATTGCATGGCAAGCCAGGGATGCACCGCTTCCGCGCCGTACCCGAACAGGGCGGCGATATGGTGCACGTCCCAGGCGTCCCCGGCCTCGGCGACGAGCGCGACGCGGATGCGCTGGCCGGCCTGCACCAGCCGCTGATGTACCGCGCCGATCGCGAGGAGCATCGGAATCGGCGCGCGGGTTTTGTCGGCGTCGCGATCGCTGATGACGAGGATGGTCGCGCCGCCGCGCTGGCGGACGGCTTTGACCGCGTCGCCGGTCAGTTTGGCGAGCGCTCGGGACAGCTCTGCGGGGCCCGCCGCCGCCTCCCACACCGCGCTGAGCGTGGTGAGCTCCGCGCCTCCCGCACGCCGCAACGCGGCCACCTCTTCAGCGAGCAACACCGGATGTTCGAGACGCAGCAGGGTGCGCCCACCGGGCCGCTGGGCGAGCACGGAGCCTCGGCGGCCGAGGTACATGACCAGGGACATCACGAGGTCTTCGCGGAGCGGATCGATCGCCGGATTCGTGACCTGGGCGAAGCGCTGCCGCACGTAGGCGTACACGCTCTGCGGCAGACGTGACAGCGGTGCTATCGGCGTGTCGTCGCCCATGCTCCAGACGGCGTCCTTCCCCTCAGCCGCCATCGGCGAAATGACGTAGCGCAGATCCTCGTGGCTGTAGCCGAATGCGTGCTGGCGTGCCGTGAGCTCTTCCGGAGGGAGCGCCGGCCCCCGCGCCGGGACTTCGGTCGGGAGCTGTCGCACGACCCGCGCGATCCAGCGGCGATAGGGGAACCGCTGCGCCACCTCCAGCTTAGCGTCCGCGCCGCGGAGCACCACGTTGCGCAACGTGTCGACCACGAGCAGCTCGCCGGGACCGAGCCGGCCCGATTCCACCACGTCAGCCGGATCGAGATCGACGATGCCGACTTCCGAGCCCGCGACCACGACGTTGTCGCGCGTGACCTTGTAACGACACGGCCGGAGCCCGTTACGGTCCAGCGCCGAGCCGGCGATGACACCGTCGCTGAACGCGAGCGCGGCCGGGCCATCCCACGGTTCCATCAGGCCGGCGTGGTACTCGTAGAAGCTGCGGAGCGCCGGATGCATGTCGGGAATCCGCTCCCACGCCTCCGGCAGAAGCATCATCAGCGCATGGACGGGGTCGCGCCCGGAGCGAACGAGAAGCTCGAGCGCATTGTCGAGGCTCGTGGAATCGCTACCGTCCGCCCAGATCACCGGCTTCAGCAGCTCGACGTCGCGCTCCCAGACGGGCGCCGCCAGCGCGGGCTCGCGCGCGAGCATCGCATTGCGGTTGCCCCACAACGTGTTGATCTCGCCGTTGTGCGCGAGCAGGCGGAACGGCTGCGCGAGCGGCCAGCTCGGCAACGTGTTGGTCGAGTACCGCTGATGGAAAACGGCGATACCGGTCTCGAACAGGGGCGATTGCAGGTCGGGATAGAAGCGGGCCAGCTCGGTACCGACGAGCAGCGCCTTGTACACGACGGTCCGGCACGACAGCGAGCAGGCGAACACGGGGAGGCCGGCGCTCGCCGCGCGGCGCTCGATCACGCGGCGCGCGAGGTACAGCCGCCGCTCCCACACCTGGGCGTCGGCGGGGCCCGCTGGCGGACCGATGAAGATCTGGCGAATCACCGGCTGGCTCTCGGCCGCGAGCGGGCCGAGCACGCTCGCATCGACAGGCACGACGCGCCAGCCGAGCACGGACATGCCGAGGGTGACCAGCGCGCTCTCGATCAGGTCCATCGCGACGCCGAGTCCCTGCTGCGGCAAGAAAAACATCCCGACGGCGACCCGCTCGCGCGGGCCGACGCCGAGCAGGCGATGCGGGATCTGGGTGAGCACGCCGGCACCGTCGCCCGACTTGTCGTTGGAGGCGGCGCCGCGGTGGGCGAGGCGCGCGACGGCGGTGAGCGCCATGGACAGGATCTCGTGGCTCCGGTCGCCGTCGGCGCGGGCGACGAAGCCGACGCCGCAGGCGTCGCGCTCGCGCCACGGGTCCAACAAACGAAACGCCCGCTCAGCTGAGGGAGCGGGCGGGTTGGGCTCTGATTTGGTTCGCACTATCGTGCCTCGCCGCTCCCTGGTGAGGGTCCGTCGGTGGTATTCGCCAGCGGGGCAATCGTATGTTTATGCATTGGTCAACATAAATATGCGACGATGTTCGGAATCGCGCAAGTCCTCAGCCGACGAGAATCGGCTCGAGCGGTTGGCTGTACCGGTAGGTTTTGCCCGCGTAATTCCGCAGGACGATTTCCTTATCTGTCAGCTTGACGACGTACTCGGGCAGCAGCGGGATCTTGCCCCCGCCGCCCGGTGCGTCGATGACGAAGTGCGGCACGGCCAGCCCTGAGGTCCAGCCGCGCAGCGCCTCCACGATCTCGAGCCCCTTCTGCACCGTCGTCCGGAAATGCTCGGCGCCCGCCACCTGGTCGCACATATAGATGTAGTAGGGCCGCACCCGCGCGACGAGCAGCCGCTGCATCAACAGCTTCATGACCTCGGGATCATCGTTGACGCCCCGGAGCAGCACGGTTTGGCAGCCGAGGGGGATGCCGGCGTCCGCGAGCATGCCCAGCGCCCGGACGGCAGCCGGCGTGAGCTCGTCGGGGTGGTTGAAATGGGTGTTGATGTAGAGCGGGTGGTACCGCTTCAGGATCGCGCACAGCTCCGGCGTCACGCGCTCGGGCAGATGGCAGGGGATGCGACTCCCGATCCTGAGCACCTCGAGATGGGGAATCGCCCGCAGGCGCTTGCAGATCTCGTCGATCCGGCGGTCGGATAGCAGCAGGGGATCGCCGCCCGACATGATGACGTCGCGTATCTCGTGGTGCTCCTCGAGATAGCGGAACGCCGACTCGAGCTGCGCCAGCGGAATCTTCTCGGGGTCGCCCACCTTGCGACGGCGCGTGCAGAACCGGCAGTAGGATGCGCAGACCGGCGACACGAGAAACAGCGCCCGGTCGGGGTAGCGGTGCGTGATGTTGGGCACCGGCGAGTTCGCGTCTTCCGCGAGCGAATCGACGAGTCCGTCCTCGACTTCCAGCTCCTGCACCGTCGGGACGTACTGCCGCCAGATCGGGTCGCCCGGCGACTTGATGAGATCCACCATCGCGGGGGAGATGCGAAACTCGAAGTTCTCGGCCGCCTGGCGCAGGCGGGCGATGTCTCCGACGTGCTCGACGCCGAAGCGCGCAGCCAGGGCGTCGAGCGAGGCGATGCTCTTTTTGCGGAGCAGCTCTTGCCAGGTCTCCGTCAGGTCAAATCCTTGGTAAAGAGCACCAGATCGTCCCCCGGCGCGTAGTAACCGGGAATGGTCGCGGTTCTGGTGTAGCCGCGTGCTTCGTAAAAACCCCTCGTCGGAGCGTAATCCGGCCGCGATGAGGTTTCGACCACGATCAGTCGTCCATCGTGCGTCGTGAGTCGTTGTTCCACTTCCGCGAGCAACTGCGTGCCGATTCCCTCACCCTGGTGCTCGCGATCCACGACGATCCAATACAGGTCGTGCGTGCCTGCGGTTCCCGGCGTCGGCCCCCAACACGCATAGCCGATCAGCTGCTCACCCTCGAACGCGCCGACGAACCGATAGTCGTCCTCGCCGGCGAGACTCTCATCCAGCAGCTCGACGGCGGTGGCGACCTCTTCCTCGCGGAAGAGACCGGTACCCCGCGTCAGCCGCTCAAGCTGTGCGCGGTGCACGCGCCCGACGGAGCGCAGGGGGCGCTGCGAGGAGCTCACGCGCGGCCTTTTTGCCTTGCGCTTCGCGCAGCGCCAACTCGGCGATGCGACGGATCAGCTCGGCGTAATCCCATCCCGCCGCCTTCGCCATCCGCGACAGCCCGGCGTCGTCGGTGAGATCGGGATTCGGGTTGACCTCGAGGATCCAGGGCCGCCCCGCGTCGTCGACACGCAGATCGACGCGACCGTAGCTCTTGCCCTGCATCGCCCGCCACGCGGTTTCCGCGAGGCGGCTGAGCCGGTCCGCCAGACGCTGCGGAATCTGCGCGGGGCACACAGGTCGGCTTCCCAAGTCCTCGGGAGAGCCTACGTGCCATTTGGCAGCATAGGTCAGAATCGGCCAGGCGCCTTCGGGCATCGTGCTGAAATCGATTTCCGCGACGGGCAGCGTGCGATTTCCGACGATCCCGACGTTGAATTCGCGGCCGGCGATGTACTGCTGCACCAGCACTTCGTCGAACTGCTCGGTCATCGCGGCGATGCGCGCCTTCAGCGTCTTGCGGTCGGAGACCACAGACTGCCGGTCGAGGCCCGCGCTCGCATCTTCCGCCGCGGGCTTCACGATGGCCGGCAGCGGAAAGTCGTCGTCGATCTTTCCCTGCGCGATCGTCCAGCGCGGCACCGGCAAGCCGGCGCGCTCGAGCATGGTGTTCGCGACCGCCTTGCGCCGGCAGGTCGCCGTCGTCCACGAGCCGCAGCCCGTGTACGGGATCCCCGCCAGCTCGAGCGTCGCGACGACGTGATCCTCCCACTGCGCGACGCCGCGGACGCCTTCGCAGAGATTGAACACGAGATCGGCACGGCCGCCGCGGCAGGAGTTGAACCACCGCATGTCGTGCCGGACGGGAATGCGTTGAACCTGATGATTGAGCGACCCGAAGATGCGCGCGATGTCGTCGACCGCGTCCATCACTCCCGCGACATCCTCGGCGGTCCAGTCATCGGCGCCGGGATCATAGAGGATGACGACTCTCACGCGGAAATCGCGGTGGGGGTGTGTAGCGGCGCAGCATGCTGCGCCTCTACCTCACGTCCGGTAATCCGTCGCCAGGCGATCCGCATGACCTCCTGGATCAGCTCGTCATAGCTGTATCCCGCTACGCGCGCGGCCTTCGGGAAACACGAGTTCATCGCGGGGTCGGGAATGATGCCCGGCAGCGGGTTCAGCTCGACGACGTTGGGCACGCCGAACCGATCGACTCGCACGTCGATGCGGCACCAGTCGCGGCAACCGAGCGCGCGATACGCATCGAGCGCAACCCGCTCGGTCTCGCGGCAGAACGAATCGGCAACACCCGCCGGCGGGCACTGGAAAATGGCGAGCGGATGCTGAGGCGTGTCCCAGATCCATTTCGCCTCGTAGCCGTAGACGGGCGGCGCGCCGGCCGGCAGCGTCGCGAAATCGAATGCGACGATGGGGAGGCAGCGCACGTCGCCGTTGTTGCCGAGGATCGCAACCGTGAATTCGGGACCGGGCAAATAGGTCTCGACGATCACGGCCTGGTTGTACCGGTCTAAAAGGAAAGGCACGCGCTCGGCGAGCTGCGCGGGAGTCTCGCATAAGTTATTGACGAATATGCCCTTACCAGATCCCTCCGCGACGGGCTTCACGAACAGCGGATAGGGCAGCGGCATGCGCTCGAGATCTGCGACGCGCTCGATCACGCGGAACGGCGCGGTCGGCACCCCGCGATACGCGAGGATCTCTTTCGTTCGCCCCTTGTGCAGCGTGAGCGCGAGCGTGAGCGGGTCGGAGCCCGTGTACGGAATTCTCAGGAACTCACACAACGCCGGCACGTGCGACTCGCGGCACGGGCCGTGGAGCCCCTCGGCCATGTTGAAGACGACGTCGGGCTGTGACGACGAGAGTTTTTGCGGGAAGAATTCGTCGGCTTCGAGTCGCACGACGTTGCCGAAGAGACCGAGAGCCTGCTCGACCGCGTCTATCGTCGACGGGTCATCCCATTCTGCGTAGGCGTCCGAGGTTCCGTTCGCCTCAGGCTTCTCGTTGTACGCGAGACCTATTCGCATTCAAAAACAGAATACGAAATGATATCTAACTGCGCAAGAGAAAAAATCAGACTTTGTGGTAGGTGACGCGCGCGGCTTCCTGTTTGTCGTCGGCGACGTAGATCTCGAAATCGGAGAACAACGCGCCAGCTTCCTTCTGCAAAACGCGCAGCACCGCGATCGCCATCCGGCGAATCTCCAGCTCCGCGCCTTCACCGCAGCGCAGCTCGAGCATCGTCCGCCAGGCCCGCGCGTTGCCGGAGACGACGATCTTCACTTCCGTCGCGTTGGGCAGCACGCTGCGCGCCGCCTCGCGTGCCAGTTTGCGGCGGTGCACCTTGTCGGTGACCCACTCGTAGCGCTGCATCAACCCCTCGACCGCGCGAACGTACGCCGCCTGCGCCTCGGTGACCTGCTGCTGCCACTCCTCCTCGAGCTTCGCATCACCAGCGATCGCGGGCGGCAGCACGAACGCCGCGTGCGATTCATCGACGTAGCGCTGCGAGATCTGCGAATAGCCGAAGCCTGCGCGATGGCGCACCAGCTCGTGCGAGCAGGAGCGCGAGATGCCTTCGATCAACAGCACGTACACCGCGTGCTCCAGGACCGAGCCGTGACCCTGCTTCTTGATGTTCTCCAGGTACTCGGCTGTCGAGCGGTTGATGGGATTGCGCTGGCTCATGTAACACAGCCGGCCCGCGTACTCGGCCAGGCGCTCGCCGTCGCTCGCTTCGCCGCGCCATTGCACCGCCAGGTGCTCGGGCTCGAGAAACTCGGGACGAGCGATCAACGAGATTCTGGGTTCGCGGAAGATTTCCACGGCAGAATCGGCTAGTGTGCGAGTTCCAGCTTCGGCGTGGCCCATGCAGCGCTGCGCTCCACTTCACGGAGTCGGGTGGCGATGTCGTCGGGAATGGCGGCGGCCTGGTCGCCGACCTTGAGCGCACCCACCGGCGACCAATCTGTCGCCGGAATGATAACACCCGGGTTCAAAATCGATAACGGGTCGTAGGCGCGCTTCACATCGCGAAACAACCGCATCACTTCCGTGCCATAAAAGCGCTCGAGCACGCCCGCGCGCAAGCGGCCCACACCGTGCTCGCCCGACGGCACACCGCCGAGGCGCTGCAGCAGCTCGGTGACATCGTCGAACAGTTGCGCGAGCGCATCACGCCAGCCGGTGCGCGTCGTATCGGGCAGCGCATTGACGTGCACGTGACCATCGCCGGCGTGACCGAAGATCGCGACGGGAATGTTGCGACGCGTGGCGGCCCCGCGCAGACCCGCGACGTACGCGCCGAGCGCCTCCAGTGGTACGCAGCCGTCCTCGATGACCTGAAGCGAGCGCTGATTCTCTGGAAGACGGGCGAGGGCGGGGGACGCGAGGCGCCG
>Ga0070696_100000329_pt1 | contig 28888 bp, 22 predicted proteins | sample KBSK1253metaG_FD_65474 | JGI IMG/M metagenome (GOLD analysis project Ga0070696, IMG submission 65474) | Corn, switchgrass and miscanthus rhizosphere microbial communities from Kellogg Biological Station, Michigan, USA - KBS K1-25-3 metaG | ecosystem: Host-associated > Plants > Roots >... | reverse complement strand
CCCTTGCCGCTGCCGGTCTCGCCCTCGATCAGGATGGTCGCGTCGGTGGGTCCCACGCGTTCGAGAAGCGAGAGGATCTCGAGTAGCTCGGGGCTCCGGGTGACGATGCCGTGGTCGTTCGCCGACCCGAGGAGCCGGCCGCGAAGCGCCATGTTCTCCTTGGCCAGACGCTGGCGCTGGAGCTCGAGGATCGCCACCGCCACGTAGTTCGCGAGGACCGACGCGAGGTTGATTTCCCGTTGCTTGAACGCGCCGAGAGCGCCGTCCTCCGAGCGGTCGAGATAGAGGAAGCTCGTCTGGCCCGACGGGAGCGAGAGGGGCATGATCGCCACCGTGGTCCGCGGCCCGACGTGCATGGCCGCCGGCAGATCGCGGAAGCGTTCGTCTCCGCCGGCGCGGCTCGTCACGATGGGCGCGGCCGAGAGGCGCGCCGGGCCGATTCGACGCTCCAACTCGCGCATCAGGTCCTGGCCGATGCGGGTCGAGAGCCCGCAGGCGGCCACCACTTCCAGGCCGCCCTGCACCGCCGGTGTCGCCACCAGACCGCGCGTGGCACCCGTGCGACGCGCGGTCAGGTCGAGGATATCGTGGAGGGCGGCTTCGGCGTCGTCGCTTCGGAGCGCGTTTCGAATCTCGTCGAAGGCCGCGAATTCATTGCTCTGGGCCGAGGTTCCCTCGATCAGGCCGCGCTCGATCTCGCCCCGGAATTCCTCGATCTCGCGTGCCAGTCCCGGATCGTCTTCCGGCGAAAGGATCGACGCGGCGTGATCCAGGTGGATCACCGCTTCGTCGACCAGGGCGCGGAGGAGTTCGCTCCGCGAGAGTTCGAGGAGCGCGCGCGCCGTCAACGAGGCCAGACCGAGGCTCTCGAATCCGGCGACGGCCCTGCGGAGATAGGCCACCGACTCGTCGAGGGCCCCGCGGGCCTTCCCCTTCCGTCCGCGCTTCCTCCAGACGACGCCCGCCGCGAGGTTCAGTTTGGCGAGCTCGTACCGCTTTCCGATGCCGGAAAGAATCCGGCTTCCCTCCTCCAGCCGTTCGTGCGCCGGCTCCCACTCGCCGGCCTCGGCAAAGGCGAGGCCCAAGAGGCGGAGGGAGCAGGCCTCTTCGATTCGGTCGCCGATCCGCCGCGCGATCGCGAGCGCGCGTTCCCCGCTCCGAAGCGCGGGCTCCACTTCGCCCATGCGAAGTTGCGCGTCGCCGATCCGGCGCCACAGTTCTACCTGGAGATCGGTGTCGGGCGCGATCTGGTCGGCCAGCGCGAGCGCGGTGTCGTACTCGGCGCGCGCTTCCTCCAACCGTCCGAGGTCGGCGAACAGGTCGCCGAGCGCCTCGCGGGTCAGCACCACCTCGCGCCGGCAGCCGCGCTCCACGGCCAGCGTGTGCGCTTCCCGAATGTAGGTCTCGGCGGCGCTGAAATCGCGGCGCTTGCGGCGCAGCATGCCGAGGCAGTTCAGGGAGCGCGCGCGGCCCGGCGCGAATCCGGTTTCCGTGTAGATCTGGAGCGCGCGGCGGTAGTGCTCGTCCGCGAGATCCCAGTCGCCCATCTTCTCGTGGACGATGCCAAGGTTGTGGTAGTAGGTCGCCGAGTCTTGGTAGAGACCATGGCGCTCGCCGATTCGAATCGCTTGTTCGAGGAATCGGGCCGCTTCGTTGAAGCGGCACTGGTTCTTGTGGACGAGCGCGAGGTTGTTGTAGGCCGCCGCCATCCCGGCCGGGTACTCCGCGCGCCGGTAGGTGGCGATCGCGCTCTCGAAGTATTCCCGCGCCGCGTTCCAGCTCCCGATGCGGAGCGAAATGAGGCCGAGCGTCACTTCGGCGCGGCCCAGATCCAGATTCAGGGTGGTTTCGCGAAGGAGTCGATACGCCAGGGAAGCGGCCCGCTGTGCGGCCCGGTACCGTCCGCGCTCCCAGAGGATCTGGCCGAGGCTCGCGGAGAGCCGCCCGATCTGCTCTCGGGTGACGTGGGGCCGGAGGCGGCGATGGAGATCGTGGAGTGCGTCGACCGCCTCATCGTAGTTTCCGCGGTAGCGGAGGCAGTCGACGATCTGACGTCCGAGTCCGAACAGCGTGTCGCGCTCGGCCCCGTCCCCGCGCGCCGCTTCAGCGTCTAGCGCGCGCCGGTAATACTCGAGTGCGACCGCGTAGTTGTCGGCGGCAAAGTACAGATCGCCCAACTCTTGGGCTTTCTGCACTCCGTCGACGGACGCGGCCGTATCGGTATACGGTTCACGTGGACCCGCTCCGTTTTGAGCAGCAGGTCGCTCTTTGGGGACTCGTCCGTCCATTCCGGCCCTCGGTACGTCATCACCTACGGGCGGCAAACCCTGACCTGGGGTGCTACCAAGCCGCGGCGGCTACCAGGTCCAGCGCCACCCGTATCCCAGACGCATCGCCAACAGGTACATCCTGACGCTCGTCCAGCTCGTCCTGGTCACGCTGATTCCACCCGCCGAGTCGCGCGTCGCAAGCGGCGCAATCGTGCCGGACTTCTGGAGCCCACCATCCGTATCCCCCTTGCTTGGGGGCGGATTGTTGGGATCATCCCAGCCGATCGGCTTTGCGTAGGAAGGCGTGGTCGCGACGGAAGTCGCAACGAGGGCGAGCGAGGCCAGCAGGATGGCCAGCAGCAGGAAGCGTCGCGGAATCCGGATCCTCATGCCTTGCTCCCAGGTGAATCGGCTCCGGCATCCCGCCGTTCACCAGTGTGTGGCGGTAGTTCGTCGCGGGGCGCCTAGCGCCGGATTCGGTCCGGCTGCTCTGAGGGACATCCCTAAAGAGGGATGAGCGTCCAATGACGAAGACTACCGCTCAATAAGTCATGATAGTGATGGAGGTTGGATCCGTCAAGAAAAATTGGCTGGATCGAGCCTAATTTCGCGACGGAGTCCGAGGCGTGGCCCCTCGGCGGGCTTCGCTCAGGACCAGCCCGTACCGCAGCCCCCTCGTCGAGACGTAGACCCCGGGGACCGGGAATCGGTTCACGAATTCCCCCAGGATCACGGCGCCGGCCGGGATGATGTCGGCGCGGCCTCGGCTCACGCCGGCCAGTCCTCGCCTCTGGGAGAGCGGTATCTCGCATAATTGCTTTTCGATGCTGGAGATGCGCTCTCGGGTGAGGAGATGGTTTTCGATCCGGGTGGGATCGTACTTCACGAGCCCCAAGTCGAGCGCCCCGAAGGCGGTGATCGTCCCTCCCACGCCGACCGCGCGCTCCAGGCCGGTCGTCTCGAAGTGGGCCAGTTTCTCGCGGAATACATCGAGGACGTGCGCCCGGACCGCCCCAAGCTCCACCCCGGCCGGGGGATCGCTCTGGACGAAGCGCTCGGTGAGCCGGACGCAACCGAGCTCCAGGCTGATGAGCTGGGTCCCCTCCTCCTTGTCCCCGGTGATCACTTCGGTGCTGCCGCCGCCGATGTCCACGACGACCGTTCGGCCGTGGGGCGGGGTCAAACCCGAGAGGACCGCGAGGAAGACGAGCCGGGCCTCTTCCTCGCCGGTCAGGATCTCGACCGGGTACCCGATTCGCTCGGAAAACCGCGCGGCCACCTCGGCGCCGTTTCGGGCCACGCGAAGCGCGTTCGTTCCCGCCACGCGGATGCGGCTCGCGCCGCTATATTCGGCTTCGTGGACGAAACGTTCGAGGCACTCGAGGGTGCGGGCCGCCGCGGATTCATCGATCAGGCCGGTGCGGTCCAGCCCTTCTCCCAGGCGGGAGATCTCACCCATTCGGTGGGAAGTGCGAAGGCGTTCGTTGTCATCGACGTCGGCGACGAGGAGGCGGACCGAATTCGTGCCGATGTCCACGGCCCCGATTCGAACGGTCTGCTCAGACGAGCCTGAAGTGATCTGGCCTCCCCGAGAGCGAATTGTCCTTCCGCCGCCCGCGCGGTTGACTCCCGAACCCGATAGACCGTACCATGACGTGTCATGCCTGTAAAGTCGGAAACCATTATCAGAGCGCAAAATGGACGGACGCTGCGGGCCGGGCCCGGCCTTTCGGGCCGGGAGTCCTCGAGGTCGGAGGAGCCCGACCGCCCGGACCTGCTCGGCATGGCCGTGCCCGAACTCGAGCGCGTGGCGCTCTCGCTCGACGAGAAGCCCTTCCGCGGACGGCAGATCGCCGAATGGATCTATCGTCGGGGCGCCCCGGTTTTCGACGCCATGACGAACCTGCCGGCCGGCTTTCGCGACCGCCTGGCGGAGGAGTATCGGCTCGGCTCGCTGACCGAGCGCGATCGGCGGGAGACCCCGGATCGAAAGACCCGGAAGCTGGCGTTCGCCCTTCGGGATCGCGGCGTGATCGAGTCGGTCTTCATGTCGACGCCCAGGCGCTTCACCTTCTGCCTTTCGTCACAGCACGGCTGCGGCTTCGCGTGCCGCTTCTGCGCGACCGGACGGATGGGTCGGGGCCGGAATCTGACGGCGGGCGAGATCGTGGAACAGACGCTTCGCCTTCGGCGGGAGTTGCCCGCCGGCGCGACCGATTTCAATGTCGTGATGATGGGGATGGGTGAGCCGCTCGAGAACTACGACAACGTCATGGCGGCGCTCGGACTCCTCACGGATCCGACCCTTGGCGCGGTCCCTCCCAAGCGGATCACGATCTCGACGGTCGGACTCGTTCCGCAGATCATCCGTATGGCCGACGAAGGCGCGCGCTACCGTCTCGCCATTTCGCTCCACGCGGCCACCGACGAGCAGCGAACGAAGCTGATGCCGGTCAACCGCATGTTCCCGCTCGAGCAGCTCCTGCGCGCGGTGCGCCACCACATCGAGCGGACCGGGCGCCGCGTCACCTTCGAATACATCCTGATCGAGGAGTTGAACGACACGATCGGCGACGCCGCCAAGCTGGTGCGCCTCGTGGCCCAGCTCCCCTGCAAGATCAACCTCATCCCCTACAATCCGATCGGACCGGGGAAGTTCAAACGCCCCGCGCCCGAGCGAATCGAGCGCTTCGCCGAGCACCTTAGGCCGCGCGTTCCCGCGGTCACCGTGCGCTACAGCCAGGGAGTCGAGATCGGCGCGGCGTGCGGGCAGCTCGCCGGCGAAGCCGAGGCAGGCGGCTCGCGGCGGTAGCGCTGCGGACGGGCCATGTTCGGCACCCTCAGGCAGCGCCTTCTCGCACTTTTCTTCCTCGTCGCGCTCGTTCCCTCCCTCGGACTCACGCTGGTCGTCACGCACTTTCTCTCGAAGAGCCTCGCGGCGCTCCGGAATCCCGAGACCGAGCGCGCCCTCGGCCAATCGCTCGAGGTGATTCGCCAGGGAATCGAGCGTCTGGGCGAGGATGCCCAGCACCACGCCACGGTGCTCGCGAGCGACCCGGGCCTGTCCGCGCAGCTCGCCTCGAAGAGCATGCCCGCGCTCGAGCGGGGCCTCCGCGACGAAGCCCGAGAGCGCGGCCTCGACTACATCTGCCTCTACCGGCTCGGCGAGGGGACCGAGGCGGTCCGCCTCTTCGGAGCCCGATTCGGCCCCCGCATCACGATCCCGCAACCCGAGCGGGAGTCGCTCCGCGCGGCGCTCAACGAAGGCGGGCTCGTGACCGGCGGGGACGTGCCGCGGCAGGTGAGCGGCGTGGCCGCGTTCGGCACCAACCATCTCATCCTGGCCGGATATCAGCTCGACCCCGAAGTCTCCTCCGAGATCGAGGCGCTCCAGAAGAACCTCACGATGTACCGTCGGCTCGGCGTCTACACCTGGCTCTCGCAACGGAGCCTCTGGATCTTCGCAGGGCTGTGGTCCGTGGTCTTGGGCGTCATTTCATTCGTTCTCGCGGCGCTCGTCTCACGTGGAATCGCGAAGCCGATCGTGGGGCTGGAATCGGCGATGGGCAAGATCTCCGGCGGCGATCTGGAGCATCGCGTGGTTCCCGAGGGAACGAAGGAGGTGCGGTTCCTCGGGAACGCCTTCAATCGGATGGCCGAAGAGATTCAGTCGAGCCGGCGCGCGCTCTTGCGGGCGGAACGGCTCGCGGCGTGGCGGGAGGTGGCGCGCGCGGTGGCCCACGAGATCCGAAATCCGCTCACGCCCATCCAGTTCGCGCTCCAGCGCCTGCGCGACGAAGCGCGCCGACCCGAGCCGCCGCGCCCCGAGGTGATCGAGGAGAGCGCCGACGCGATCTTGCGCGAGGTGCGCTCGCTGCAGGAATTCGCGACCGCCTTCTCCGCGGTCGCGCAGCTTCCCGAGCCCAAGTTGGCGCGGTGCGATCTGATCTCGCTGGCGGAGGACGTGGTGCGGCTCTACCAGGGTTCCTCGCCCGTCGAATTCCGCGTTGAGGCCGAGCGGCCCGTTCCCGTAGCCTGGGCCGACACGGGACAGCTTCAGCGCGTGCTCGTGAACCTGATCAAGAACGCGCTCGAGTCGATGGACGGCAAGGGCTCGATCACGCTCCGCGTGCGACGGGACGATGGGCCGGACGGGGCCCCGACGGGCGCGGCAGATGCGGTCGGCGGAGCCGGCGGGGCGTCGGGCGTCGTGCTCGAGGTCGAGGACTCCGGGCCCGGGATGGATCCGGCGACGCTCGAGCGTGCGGCGCATCCGGGATTCACGACCAAGTCGACCGGGAGCGGCCTCGGGCTCACGCTGGTGCAGCGGATCGTGGAGCAGCACGGAGGTCGATTCGCGCTCGAATCGAGTCCGGGCGTCGGGACGCGCGCGGCGATCCACTTGCCGGCGGCTCGCGAGGGCGGAAACGCGGAGGACGGGCGTGAGCGGACCTAGGATTCGCGTGCTGGTGGTCGACGACGAGCCGTCCGTGCTCCTGGAAACGGCGGCCAGCCTGAAGCGGCAGTACGACGTGCTCACCGCCTCGAGAGCGGAGGACGCCGAGCGAATGGTGGGGGAGCAGCGCGTCGACCTCGTGCTCACCGATCTCCGTCTCCCCGGCAAGGACGGGATCGCCCTCCTCACGGCGCTCAAGGCGGCGCGCCCCGAGTTGCCGGTCGTGCTCATGTCGGGTCACGGGTCGATCGAGGAAGCCGTGAAGGCGATCCAGCTCGGCGCCATCGATTTCGTCGAGAAACCATTTGGGCCCGAGCGCCTGCAGGTGACCGTGGAGCGGGCCCTCGAGCTGAAGGCGCTCCAGCGGGAGAACGAGCAGCTTCGATCGCTCGCGGGGGCGGCCGACGAGATGGTGGGAAAGAGCCGGGTCCTGGAACAGATCCGGAGCGAGATCGCCAAGGTGGCGAAGACCGACGCCAAGGTGCTCGTCACCGGTGAGAGCGGCGCGGGCAAGGAACTCATCGCGCGCGCGATCCACCGCCAGAGCGCGCGGGCGCGGGGCCCCTTCGAGAAGCTGAACTGCGCGGCGCTCCCCAAGGACCTGGTCGAGAGCGAGCTCTTCGGATACGAGAAGGGCGCGTTCACGGGCGCCATGCAGATGAAGCGCGGCCGGCTGGAGGCGGCCGACCTGGGAACCCTCTTCCTGGACGAGGTCGGGGACATGAGCCTCGACACGCAGGCGAAATTCCTGCGCGCCATCGAGACGGGCGAGATCGAGCGGTTGGGAAGCACGAAGACGATTTCCGTGGACGCGCGCATCGTCGCCGCCACGAACAAGGACCTGGGCGAGGAGATCAAGGAGGGCCGCTTCCGCGAGGATCTCTTCTACCGCTTGAACGTCGTCCCGATTCACATTCCGCCGCTTCGCGCGCGCCGCGAGGACATCCCGCTCCTCGTCGCGCACTTCGTCGATCGCATCGGGGCCGAGCACGGCCGCGGCCGGCGGGTCGTCACGCCCGAGGCGATGAAGCTCCTGAGCGAGTACTCGTGGCCGGGCAACATCCGCGAATTGAAGAACCTGATCGAGCGACTCTTGATCATGACCGACCGCGACTCGATCGGCCCCGACGACGTCGAGGATGCGCTGCCGCCCGACACGGGAGAAGGACCGCCGAGCGAGATCAAGGCGGCGCGCGACAAGGCGGAGCGGGACGCGATCCACGGCATGCTCCGCGAGTGCCAGTGGAACGTGAGCGAGGCGGCCCGCCGCCTCGGAATGGACCGCGGGTACCTCCACCGGAAGATCAAGCGATATGGGCTGGCGCGCGACGGCGGCGCGTAGCGCCGCGCGGGGGATCGCCGCGACGGCGCTCCTCCTCGCGGCCCTGGCGCCCGTCGCGGCCGCGGAGACGCCCGATTCGAGCGCCGCCCTGCCCGACTCGACGTCGGGCGCTCGCCCCGAACCGACGCCTCCAGCGGTTCCCCGCGCGACAGCCGAGTGGGAAACGCTCGCCACCGGACTCCCCGAACAGGTTCGCGTCAGCCCGCTCGTCGAGGTCGTCTACAACCGGGTGGACGGTCCGGCGCCCCTGGTCGGGGCCGCGCTTCGCCGGGAACGCGACCCGGCGCCGCTCCTCTACGTGAAGGGCGGCTACGCTTTCTCGCGCAAGCGCCGGATCGGGTCGGCGGGATTCGAACTTCCGCTCGGCGATCGGAGCGGGATCCGGATCGGCGGCGACGTGTACAGCCGGACGGCGAGCGAGGATGAGTGGATCGTCGGGTCGAATGAGAACACGATCTTCGCGCTCCTGGCGCGCACCGATTATCGCGACTGGTACGAGGCCGAGGGAATCAGCGGCCGCGCGATCTGGGAGCCTGGGACGGATGCGGCCCTCGAGGTCCGCGCTACGTTCGAGGACCAGACGTCGCTGCGCACGAGCACCCGCGTCTCCGCGTCCGGGCACGAGCCGCGGTTTCGCTCGAACCCGGCGATCGATTCGGGGACCGAGGGCCTCCTGGCCGTCGCGGTTCGCTTGGGACCGCTCGTCCTGCCGAAGGAGGGAGGCTCGCGCGCCACCGTCCGCTACGAGCGCTCGGGCGGGCCCTTGGGGCGCGATTTCGACTACGGCCGGTTCCGCGCGACCGTGAACGGGTCGCGCCGCTTCGGAAAAAGAGGCTCGGGGCGCGCGCGGATCGTCGCCGGGTCGACGCGAGAAGGAACGCTGCCGTCACAAAAGATCTGGCACCTCGGCGGAATCGGCACGCTTCGCGGACACGAATACAAGGCCTTCGCCGGCGATCAATTCCTCCTCGCGAACGGCGAGGGCTACTGGTTGCTTCGGAAGAACGTGTTCGGGATGGTGTTTCTCGATTGGGGCGCCGCGTGGTTCGGCGCCGGGAATCTCGAACGGCAACGTCCCGCGCTCGACGGCGGCGTCGGAATCCGGCTCCTCCAGGAGCCGGGGCTCGCCGTGACGGCAGCGCGCGACCTCCAGCGCGACAACGCGCCGATCCTGGTCGGCGTCCGCCTGGGCGCGGCTTTCTAGGACCGCCGTGCGCCGCCTCCTTCGCTTCCGCGCGGCGATCCTGAGCAGCCTCGCGCTCGCCGCGACCTCCTTCATCGCGGCGCCCGTGTCGATCGCGTCCAACGACCTGGGATTGATCGTCGACCCGGTCGAGTCGGTGAAGGGCGCGATCTCCGTTTCCTATCGCGTCGACACGCCGTTCACGCCGCGTCTGGAAGAGACCCTCCTCCAGGGGATGCCAGCCACGGTGGCGTACGAGGTGGGCGTCTGGAAGCGGCGCTCGTTCTGGTTCGACAAGTCGATCGTCGCGCTGAAGCGGGAGCACAAGGTCGCCTACGTTCCGTGGGCGAAGGCGTTTCGCGTCCGATCGGGCACCGGCGTCCTGGCGTCGTCGCGGTCCGTGGCGTCGCTCGAATTGCTCAAGACGTGGCTCTTCGAGGAGCACGGCCTGGCCGTGGTTCCACGCTCCGCGCTCGACTCGACCGGGACGTACTACGTCAGCGTTCGGGTCACGATCCGTCCGGTGACGGAGGAGGACCTGGGCGAGGTCGAGGACTGGCTGGCCGGAGATACGCCCGACGCCGAGCAAACGACGGGAGGCCTGCCGCGCACCCTGCTCGGGATTGCGGCCGGCCTCTCGGGGCTCGGCGATCGTACCGCGCTCGTCAAGAGCGAGCGCTTCGTTCCAGCGCGACTCGCGGGGCCGCGGGCGACCCTGCCCTAGCTGAGCGGCTCCGGCGGCGGAGGCGGGCTCGGCGGCGCCGCGGGACCCGCGGGCGGCGGCGGCGTTCCCGGCGTGCCGGACCCCCAATTGTATGTGGTTGAGCTGCCCGCGCTCTTGCCGATCGTAACGGTCGCGAATGGCCCGCCCCCGAACCGGCTCACGACGTACGCGCCGAGGCCGGCGGTCGTCAGGATGAACGTCAAGGCACCGGCCGCAATGGCGAACGCAATGCTGAACGGATGGACCAGGAAGAATCCCAGGGTGCCCAGGATCTCGCTCAGTCCCTTGATCACGGCCACGGTCAGGAGGCCGCCGAGGATCGCCACGATCGGGTTGGTCGCGGCGCCGAACCGGGACCCGAGCACGCGGCGGCCCAGGTACATGGAGCCGTTCACGTAGCCGAGGAACGCGGCGAGCACGACCGCCACGAGGAGGCCGATGATCGCGAGCACCAGGGCGACCACCAGCAGCAAGGCGAGCGGGATGCCGATGATCGTGACGCACAGGATTACGATCGCGATCGCCCCGGCGACGAGGAGCGTCACGACGCCGACAGGCACCGCGAGCACCAAGCCGGCCCACGCGAGGAGGCCCATCAGGAACGAGCGGCCGAATTGTTGCCCCAGGACCTCGCTCGCCCGGAGCATCCGATCCCGCAGCAAGAGCAGGGCGACCCACGCGAAGAAGAGCGTGAGCAGGATCTCGGCGATCGTCTTGAGGAACCACATGCCGACTCCGAGGGCGCCGAACATCCCGAGCGCGGGCAGCATGTGCCAGCCGTGCCGGGCGAAGTCCCACTTGCCGATCGACACGTTGCTCCCGCCGACGGTGGCGCTGTCGGTGGTCGAGACGCCGCCGCCGAGGCTGACCGCGTCTCCCTCCACCGCGCCGGCATCCTTCACGTGCACCGCGCCCCCCACGGCCACGGCGTCGCCGCGGACGCGGCCGTAGACGGTGATGTCGCCGCCGATCGCGACCACGTCTCCCTCGACCACCTTGCCCGCCGGGATCTCGATGTCCTCGCCGAACCGGACGAGGTCGTTGGCGTTGGTGTGGCTGAAATCGAAGTCCGGCTCGTCCGGCGCGTCCGGTGCATCCGGCGCCTCAGGCGTGTCGGCTCCCTTCGGCGCGTCCGGCGTGTCCGGAGCCTTCGGCGCGATCTTCCCTCGGGTCCTTCCCTTCCCGCCTTCCTCGACGACGCGAACGCGGAACCCGCCGTCGTCGACAGCCGTCGAATCGCCGGCGCGCGCCTTCTCCACGACTACCGCAGCCAGCCCCAACGTCGCCGCAAGGGCGAGCAGGAGGAGGGTCGTCAGGACGGCGAGGCGCGATTTCGTTATGCCCTGTGCGAGATGCGCTCGCACTTTAGAGCGATAGGCACGCATGGCCGATCCCCCTTTCATGGCTGCGGGACGGTCGCAGGATCAGGTACAACGCGACCCCCAGGGTGAGAAGCGCGATGCCGGTCGCCTGCGCCTCCGAGGTGCGGAGGGCGAGGAACGCGGCGCGAGGAATGCTCGACAGGGACGAGATCGCCACCCAGATCTGGCGCGCGATCGGCTCGTAGAACGTGACGTCCATGGCGAGCCGTTTCGGCGCCGCCACGAGAAGGTTGAGCACGCCGTCGAGGCCGCTCGCGAGCCACGTGCCCGGCTGCGGCAATCCGAGCTGCGCCGAGAGGCGCGGCCAGAACGCGATCACGCCCACGGTCAGCGCGAACGAGGCCACCGCTGCGGCCGCGCTCACGCGAGTCCAGAGCACGCGGAGCCGCGCGGGGCGCGTGACTCGTGCGACGACGCGATCGGCGAGCCAGGCCGGCGCCTCGATCGACGGCAGACGGCGCGCGCTCTCGGCGATGGCCTGGTACTGCGCCAGGAGGCCTCGGCACGACGCGCACGATGCCGTGTGATCCTCGATCACGCGGGCGACCGCGGGATGGAGCTCGCCGTCCACGTAGGCGGTCAGCTCGATCCGGCAGGCGTCGCAGGTCAGGTTGGTTTTCACGTCGCGTCCCCTTCTGGGTTCAACTTCTTTCGAAGCGCCTCGTGTGCCCGGTGAAGCCGCACTTTGACGGTCCCGAGCGGCATTCCGAGCGTCGCCGCGATCTCCTCGTACGAAAACTCTTCGCGGTAGCGAAGGTGAAGGATCGCCCGATAGTGCTCCGGCATCGCGGCCACGAGTGCGGCGAACCGCGCCCCGGCCCATTCCTTCCGCATCCCTTCGTCGGGAGCGGGGCCGGTGTCCACGGCCTCGATCGCCGGGCCGTCCTCGTCCGCCAGGTCCTCGAGCCCGATCGGTCGCCGCTTCCGGCGCCGAATGAGGTCGAGGGCCAGGTTCGACGCGATCTTGAACAGCCACGAACGAAAGGGCCGTTGGGGATCGTAGGTCTGGAGGGAGCGGAGGACCCGAATGAACGTCTCCTGCGCCACCTCGGCCGCGTCGTCGGCGTTTCCCGTGATCCGCCAGGCCAGGTTCGTCACCGGGCCCTGGTAGGTCCGGACCAGCTCCCGATAGGCTCGCTCGTCCCGGGCCAGACACCGCCGAACCAGCTCCCGCTCGTCGCCTTCCACTACCGTCGACTCATCGCGGGACCGTCACGCTCTCTACGCCCCATAGCGCCGCCAAGTTTCGCCCGAGTACTGAAATCCGGCCCCCGAAAGACAGCCCCCAGGCGGGGGCGTTCGGGCGCGGACCGTAGGCGGGCGCGAGGTTACGGTCAAGGCTTTTCCCTTGACGCGCGCCGCGGCCGCGCCCTAGCGTGCGACTCTCACCATGACTGAAATCGAATCCGTATACGCGCGCGAAATCCTCGATTCCCGGGGCCACCCGACGGTCGAGGTGGAGGTGGCCCTGGCGGGCGGCTCGATCGGGCGCGCGGCGGTTCCTTCGGGCGCGTCGACCGGGTCGCGCGAGGCGCTCGAGCTCCGGGACGGCGATTCGGCGAGGTACCTCGGCAAGGGCGTCACGAAGGCGGTCGCCAACGTGAACGAGGCCATCGCGACCCGCCTGGTGGGCGAGAACGCGGCGGACCAGCCCGCCATCGACCGGCTCCTCATCGATCTCGACGGAACCAAGAACAAGAAGAACCTCGGTGCGAACGCGCTCCTGGGCGTCTCGATTGCGTGCGCCAAGGCGGCCGCGGATGCGCACGCGCTTCCGCTCTACCGGTACCTGGGCGGCGCCGGGGCCCGGACGCTGCCCGTCCCGCTCATGAACGTCGTGAACGGCGGGGCCCACGCGGACAACAATCTCGACATCCAGGAGTTCATGATCGTTCCGGTCGGCGCGCCTTCCTTCCGCGAGGCACTCCGGATGGGTTCCGAGGTCTTCCACACCCTGAAGAAGCTCCTGAGCGAAAAGGGTCTGGTGACGGCGGTCGGCGACGAGGGAGGCTTCGCGCCGAACTTGAAGAGCAACGCCGAGGCGCTCGATTACCTGATGCGCGCGATCGAGAAGGCCGGGATGAAGCCCGGCCACGACGTGGCCCTGGCGCTCGACGTCGCGGCGTCGGAACTTTTCGAAAAAGGCGCCTATTCGCTCGACGGCAAGAAGGGAATGTCGTCGGCCGACCTCGTGGCCTATCTCCGCGGGCTCGCGGAACAGTACCCCATCGTCTCGATCGAGGACGGACTCGCCGAGGGCGATTGGGACGGCTGGAAACTCCTGACGCGACAGCTCGGCGCGTCCGTGCAGCTCGTCGGCGACGACGTCTTCGTGACGAATCCGGAGATTCTTCGCCGGGGAATCGACGAAGGCATCGCGAACTCGATCCTGATCAAGCTGAATCAGATCGGCACCGTGACCGAGACGCTCGACGCGATCGAGATGGCGAAGTGCGCCGCGTACACGACCGTGATCTCGCACCGCTCGGGCGAGACCGAAGACGCAACGATCGCCGACCTCGCGGTCGCCGTGAACGCCGGACAGATCAAGACCGGCTCGCTTTCGCGGAGCGACCGGGTCGCGAAGTACAACCAACTCCTCCGGATCGAGGAACAGCTGGCGGACGAGGCCCGTTATCCGGGCGCGGCGGCCTTCCCGCGCCCCGGCGCGGCGACCGGCGCGCGCGTGGCTCCCGCGGGCGCGGGGGCGAGGGCCTAGCGACATGATGCGTTCGCCCTATCAGAGCCCGCCGAAGCCGCCGCGGAAGGAGCCGACCCGGCGCTTCCTCCGCCTCCCGCCGCCCGAGATGCGGCAAAAACACCGCGGTCTCTGGATCGGCGCGATCGCCCTGGCTGCTTGGCTGGCCTGGTCCTTTATCGGGAGCGACTCGGGCGTCTTCCGGATCTCGACTTTGAAGCACGAGACCGACGCGCTGAACCGGAGGAAGGCGGATCTGGCCGTGCGGGTCGAGACGCTCGAGCAGCGCCGAAAGGCCGAAGCGCGTGATCCGCTGCTCGAGGAGCGGGTCGCCCGCGAGCGCTTCCACCTCGTGAAGAAGGACGAGATCCTCTACCGCTACAAGGACGCCGACGGGGACAGCACCTAGGAACGTCGACCTCGCCCGGTACCTCGCACCCCCCTACCGAAACAGGTCCGCGATCGATTCGTCGTCGAGCCGAAGCCGCCTCAAGATCTCCTGAAACGAAGGATGCCCGCGGAGCGGATCGAAGCGCGGCGAGACCTTGAGCCACGCCATGCCGCGATCGTGCCCGCGCCACGCGCGATCCAAGAGCTCGAGCGCCGCATCGTGCTCGCCCAATCCCACGCGAATCGCGGCCAGGGAATACGGCGCGACGTAGCGGGACCCGGCCGCCGCGGTCAATTCGGCGAGCAGCTCGCGCGCCCGCTCCTCCCTCCCCGAGACGGCGCACGCATGCGCGAGAAGGCCCTTGGCGGAGAATTCTCCCGGCAGCGCGAGGGCGCTCTCGTAGATCGCGATCGCCTCGTCGAACCGACCGGCCTGTTCCAACGCGCCGCCCAGGCTCCGGAGCGCCGGCACGAAGGTCGGGTCCAGCTCGAGCGTCCGCTTCTGGGCTTCGATCGCCTCCCCGAAGCGGCGGGCGTAGAACAGGTGGAGCCCGTAACCCGTATTGACGATCAGATTGAGCGGATCGATCGAACGTGCCGTCGCCGCCTCGGCGATCGCTTCATCGACGTGGCCCACCGCCGAGAGTAGATCCGCAAACCAGTGATGCGCCGCGGCGCTCTTCGGGTCGAGCGTCAGAGCCCGCCGGAAGGAGGCCAGCGCCCCTTCCCAGTCCCAGCGCGCGTTGAAACGGAGCGATGCGAGGGAAACGTGAGCCTCCGCCAGCGAGTCGTCGAGGGCCAAGGCGCGCGTCACCGCCGCGTCGGCGCGCGGGAACGCCTCGTGGGGCGGAAGGTAGTCGTAATTGCCCAGCGTGTCGTAGGCGTCGGCCAGACCGGCGTATGCCGGGGCGTACCCGGGATCTCGCGCGATCGAGCGCTCGAAGCACTCGAGCGCCTTTCGCGCGCCCTCTTCCGTGCGGCGGTTCCAGTGGAAGCGGCCCCAGAGATACTCCTCGTACGCCACGGGATCCACCTGCCGCGCGCGGTCCAGCCGGTCCCGCTCGAGCGGCAGGATCTTGACGCGGATCTCCTCGGCGATGGCGCGAGCCACCTCGGACTGAAGCGCGAGCACGTCGCGGAGGTCCCGCTCATAGCTCTGAGCCCAAAGATGCCGGTCGTCGCGCGCGTCGATCAACTGGGCGGTGATCCGCACGCGGTCGCCGACGCGGATGACGGCCCCCTCGACGATGGCGTCGACGCCGAGCGCGCGCGCGATCTCGGGCACGGCGGCGCGGCCGCCCTTGAACTGCATGACCGAGGTCCGCGAGACGACGCGGAGCGCCCCGAGCTTGGCGAGATTCAGGATCAGCTCCTCGGTCATGCCGTCCGCGAAGAATTCCTGCTCCACGTCGCCGGACAGGTTCGTGAGCGGCAGAACCGCGAGGGAAGAGATCGCGCGCGGAGCGGCGACGCCGCCGGCCGAAGTGTCGACGCCCGCCGGGACCGCGCTCCCCGCGCCGCCGAGGAGGGCCGAGGCGAGAGCGGCTGCGGATTCCGGACGCTGGCCGGGGTCTTTCGCCAGGAGCGCCATGATGATTCGCGAGAATTCATCCGAGAGCGAGGGCGCCACGTGGCGCGGGGCGCGCGGCACGGTATTGAGCGTGTCGTTGATGAGCGCGGTCGCCAGCTCGGCTTCGAACGGGCGCCGGCCGGTCGACATCTCGTAGAGCGCGACGCCGAGCGAGTAGAGATCGCTTCGCCCGTCGAGCGTCCGGCCGAGCATCTGCTCGGGCGACATGTACGCGAGCGTACCCACGAGGAGGCCCGGGTCGCTCCCATCGGTGGTCTCGGCGGCCGCGGTCGCGCCGCAGTGTTGGGCGAGCCCGAAGTCGAGGAGCTTCACCCGGCCGCTCGGGGAAATCATGATGTTCGCGGGCTTCAGGTCGCGGTGCACGATCCCCCGATCGTGGGCCGCGGCCAGAGCGCTCGCGATCTGCGCGCCGTAGTCTCGGACCGTGGCTTCGGGGAGCGGGCCACGCCGGAGGGCCTGATCCAGGGTCTCCCCCTCGACGAGCTCGAGCACCAGGAACTCGAGCCCGTCCGAGGACTCGACGTCGTAGACGGTGCTGATGCCCGGGTGATTGAGCTGGGACAAGGTGCGCGCTTCCGCGCGAATCCGATCCCGGTCGAGGCGCCCGCCGGGGGCCGACCGCAGCATCTTGAGCGCGACGTCGCGTTCCAGGCGCTCGTCGTGGGCACGGTAGACCTCCCCCATGCCCCCCGCCCCCAGCCGCTCCAAGACGCGGTACCGTGAAATCGTTCGACCGATCATGTGCCTTTCGATGCGCCGATCGCTCATCCAGAAATGGGCTTTACACGATGCCAGCGTTGCGACAGTATCACGGTGCGGGGTGGAGCAGCCTGGTAGCTCGTCGGGCTCATAACCCGAAGGTCAGAGGTTCAAATCCTCTCCCCGCAACCAATTATGATAAAAGGGGTTGGGGCCTTTGCGCCCCACCCCTTTTTTCGTCCCACGGATGCGTCTCCCGCGTACTCCGTTCGATGTCCGATCGCAGACGCTCCGCAATCCTAACGATCCTGCTGCCCCTCTTCGTCGCCGGCTGCGCGGGCGGCCTCGCGGCCTCGCGCCCCAGACCGGGTGTCGGAACGCCGTCGGGGGCGGGGTCGGGCACGGTGGCGGCGGCACCGTCGACCGTGACCGGGATCCTCGTCGACACGCACTGTTACTCCCTCGATCCCGCGCACGCCACCGACGATCATCGCACGCCGAACGGAACGATCGAAGCGTGCGCTCAGGCGTGCGCCAAGCTCGGGATCCCGGTCGGCGTCCTCACGTCTTCCGGCGACGTGGTCGTGCTGCTTGTCCCGTCCCCCGATCTCGCGGACCACATGGGCCGAGAGGCGCGCGCGGTCGGACGCCGGACGTTCGGCGGCGGCTCGCTTCGCCCGGATTCGGTCTTCGTGCGGGATGACGGCGGCGCGTGGACCTCGGTCCCGTTCCACCAGATGATGTGACGCGCCGCTACTTGGCCTGCGCCAGCTCGGTGAGTGCCCGCGCCACGGCCGCGCCCTCGCGCGCCCGAAGGCCCGCGCAATCGCGCACCGCCTCCGTCACCTTGGCCAACTCCTTGAGGGTGCCCGGCGGGCTGTGCTTTGGATCCGCGAAGAAAGCCTCACCCTGCCGCGCGCGTTCTTCGGAGCATCCCCCGACCGCATACGGGATGTAGACGGCATACTCGGGCGGCATTCGCCCGGCGACGACGTCGTAGTTGGCCTGCCACCACGCCCAGACCTGGTCCAGCGTTCGCGGATCGTCGGACACGGCGCTCGGAATCCAGAAGAGCTCGTGCGGGCGAAGCGGCCCGGTGAGCGCGTAACGAAGGGCCCGCTCGCGAAGCGCCGGATCGCGGAAGGAGCCCAGCGCGATGAGAAGCGGGTAACGGTCGGTGGGGACCGTCGTCGTTTCGAATCGCTTCCGATACTCCTCGAAGAGCGACTCGTCGCCCCGAAGCGCCGCGAGGCGAAGCACGGGGCCGGCGAGTGAGGGGTCCACCGAGTTCCGGTCCCTGAGAAACGCCCGCGCGAGCTGCTCGGCGCGCGAGAGCGCGGCTTCGTCCTTCCCCTCGTTCGCAAGCCACAGGAGGAGGTGTGGCCGAACGAGCGAAACCGCCTCCGCCTCGCCGGCGACCCGGTCGATGCCGTACCGCCGGAGCGCCGGCCCGAGGACCCGCCGGAGAGTGGCGGCGAAGGCCCCCTCGGTTCCAGGGTCGACGAACGTGTTCCGGATCCGGGTCATCGTGGCGGTGAGCGCCGTCAGAACGGCCGGGTTTTCCTCGCCGGAGAAGGCGGCGAGCAGGCTCACGTACTTGTCCCCGTGAATCTCACCCGCGTCGAGGAGCGCGGTCGCGTTCTGGATGAGCCCGATCCGCTCGCGCGCGTTCAGTTCCGTCGGCGCGGCGGCGATGAGGCGATCGAGCGATCGGGAATCGACGCTCCATCGGTAATAGCCCGCCTCGTCCGCGTTCGGATGCACCCAGTCGGGCGCACTCCCTTCGAGGCGCACCGTCATCCGGTCGCGGTCGAGGAGAACGGTCTTCGTGCGCGACTTCCCGGCCGCCTCCCACTTCAGGGTCACGGGAATCTTCCAGAGCGTCGGCGGGACGGTTGCTCCGAAGTTCCGGAAGCGTGCCTGGGAGAGCGTGACGGTCCCTCCTTCTCCCAGCTCCGTGCGCACGACGGGCACTCCAGGCTGATCGAGGAAGGTCGCGAGCACCGAGCCGACGTCCTGCCCCGATGCGGCGCTCAACGCGTCGAACAGATCCTTCGCCTCCGCGTTCCCCCACGCATGTTTCTTCAAGTAGGCGACGACGCCCTTCCGAAACGTCTCCGGCCCGAGCCAGCGCTCCGTCATCGAGAGGACGGCCTGCCCCTTCTTGTACGCGAGCTCGTCGGCCGCCTGCCATAGGTTCTCCATGTTCGCGACGGGCTGGCGGATCGCGTGCGTCGCGATCTGAGCGTCCGCCACGAACGCGGTCTGGAGCTCGGTGAGCGCTTCGAGCTGAATCTGCGATTGCGGCTGGACCTGGTCGGCGATCTTGTCGCCGAGCCATTCGGCGAACGATTCGTTGAGCCAGAGGTCGTTCCACCACTTCATGGTCACCAGGTCGCCGAACCACATGTGCGCGATCTCGTGCGCGGTGAAGATGGCGAGCGTGCTTCGTTCGGCCGCGCTGATCGTCTTTTCGTCGAAGAGGAGGAAGCGGTCGCCGTACGTGATCGCCCCTGCGTTCTCCATGGCGCCGGGCGAGAACTCCGGCACGGCGATCAAATCGAGCTTCTCGTAGGGATACGGAATTCCGAAGTACTTCTCGACCGCGTCGAAGATCGGGGGCGTCATCTTCACCGCGACGCCCGCGAGTGCCGAGGCGCCCTTGGGGGTGACGACGCGTCCGGGCACCCGAAGCCCAGGAATCGGCGTGAACTCGAGCGGCCCCGTCGCGATCGCGATGAGGTACGAGGGAAGCGGCTTCGTCTTCGCGAAGACGACCGTTCGAATACCCTTCGCGACCGTTTCCTTCTCGACCGGCGTGTTCGAGACGGCCCGATGCGCCTCGGGCACGGCGATCGTCAGCTGATACGGGAACTTGAACGCGGGCTCGTCCCAGCACGGGAACGCCTTCCGCGCGTCGGTGGCCTCGAATTGGGTAAAGGCATAGGCGTGGCCCTCCGACGTGAGCCGGTAGAGTCCGGCCGCCCGGGTATCGAAGTCGTTCGCGAATTCGATCGTGAGCGTGTACGCGCCGGGCGCGATGGGCGACGGGGCTCTCGCCGCCACGATGCCGCCCCCGAGGGAATCCGGCACGAGCGCCACGACTCCACGAGAGCCCCGGAGCGAGATCCGCTTCAACTCCATCTCGACCGCATGGAAACGGATCGAGGCGGTTTCCCGCCGGACCACGATCTCGATTCGAGTCGATCCCGTGTAGTCGGTCTTGTCCGCATTCAGGTCGAGCCGCACCGACTGGAACGTCGGCGCGACGTCACTTGGAAGCCGGGTGCTCGCGTCCTCGCCGAATGCGGACGGCGCGAACGGGGAAAGAAGGAGCGCGCCGTGAAGCGCGACCAAAGCGAGGGCGTAGAACAGAGTGGCGCGCGCGGCGCGCGGACGGATCATGGACGCTCCTGGGTTGCTCCGGCCGGCCGTGGGCCGTGGCGGGCGAATATCGCACATCGGCGTGTGAACCGCACCTGGAAGACCGCGCCGCCAAGCGGTGGTATCATGTTGAACTACGGACCTTGCCTGGGGGTTGGGCCGACCACGACACCGCGCGCCAGGAGACGTAAGGCCATGAACAGGAAAGGCTTTTGCACGCTTTGCCTCCCCCCGATCTCACGTTTCGCATACCTTTCGCTGGTTCTCACGCTCGTTTTCGCCGGATGCGGCGGCCACACCACGTCGCCCGTCAAGCCCGTTCCGCTGACGCTTCGGGCCGCCGGAGTCGGCGGCGCCGCGCAACGTTTCACCACGTCGGCGCTCTCGGCACCCGCCGCCAGCGACACGATCCCCGTCACGTTCACGCAGGCCCTCCTCGTCGTCCGCGACGTCCACTTCGCGCTCGATGACGAAGGCGACGACACGGATACGTTGGACGTCGGCGATGACGGCGGCGATGACGGGCAGGCCCGATTCCACGGACCGTACGTGGTCGATCTGCTCAACAAGACCGCGCAGTCCCTCGACACCGAGATGGTGCCGCCGGGCATCTACGAACACGTGCAGGGACACCTCCGCGCGCTCGGCCCCGATGACGGACCGGCGTCCACGTACGCCTCGCTGATCGGCGCGACGATTCGTCTCGAGGGCACGATCGGCGGCGACGGCGGGGGCCCGTTCGTCTATTCGGCCCGAATCGACAACGAATTCATGATCCGCGGCAACTTCACGGTCCTGGCGGAGACGCCGGCGACCGCGTTCCTCGTCTTCGACCTATCGCGATTCCTGACCGGTCGCGAGGGCCAGTTCCTCGATCCCCGTGTAGCCGAGAACGACTTCTGGATCAAGCAGGCGATCCGTCACGCGATCAAGATCGGAATGGACGACGACCACGACGGCGAGATGGACGACGACCTCGCCGAGGTCTCAAACTAGGGAGCCGGACTTCGCGGTAGCTCCCCTCCACCGGCCCGCCCCCCTCCGCGCCGGATGTTTCGAGGGAGATCGAAGCCATGACCCGTCCCGAGAATCCAGAACCACGCTGGCGGCTCTTCCGGCGCGCGCGCGCCGTCACGGCCGCGCTCGCCGCCATCGGGCCGCTCGTGGCGGCGCTCTGCCTCGCGGCGCCGGCGGCCCACGCCGAACTCACGGCCGTCGTCATCGCGCCGGAGGCGCCGTCGACGTGCGATAGCGTCACGATCCGGGTGGAGGGAACGCTCCCGGGCTCCTGCCACACGCTCGTCGACGCCGACATCTCAGGGCCGATCCCGATCCCTGAAGTCATGGGACCGCTTCCCGCCTACGGCTTCCGCATCCGGATCATCGTGCAGGAACCGAATCCGCTCCTCGACATCCCGTGCACGACGGAACCCATTCCGTACGCGCGCGATTTCCACGTCGCGCTCCTCCCGCCCGGCATCTACCACGTGAACGCCGTGGAATACACGGTGCCCTGGGAGCGGCCGAACGCGCCGCGCGACACCAGCGCGCTCTCCGCGTCCTTCCCGGTCACGATCGACGACGCGTGCCCGCCCCAACTGGGATGCATCCTCCTCGACTTTCGTCCTCCGGGCGGCACCGCGACCGATCGCTTCTGCGACGCGGTGGGCCGACCCGGCGGGGATGCCTGCTTCGACGTGACGCTCACCAATCCGGTCGCGGTCGGCGGCGCCCAGCTGGTCGTCCACGTGGTCGATCTCCGGGCCTCGCCCGTTCCGGGCGGGACCTTCACGCCCAAGTCGGTGACGACGACGGCGCGCACGGACGGATTTCAATTGGCGTGGGAGGCGGACGGCTCGGCCGTGAAGGCGATCCTCTACTCGACGGACGGGAAGACGATTCCCGCGGGACGAGGGCCCGTTCTTCACGTCTGCTATGGCATCTCGGAGGACGCGCCGGACGGCGCGGTCGGTCTCACGTTCGGGCCGGTCGTCGTCGCGGACGCGAACGGGAACGCGATCCCGCACTGCCCCACCTTCGCCCAGGTGACCGGGTGGCTCTGCGTCGGTTCGCGCGAGTGCGACGTGAACGGCGACGGCGCCTCGAACATCCTCGACATCGTCCGCATCGTTCGCTGCGCGCTGAACCCGCCCGGAAGCGAGGCATGCCCGGACTCGATCGCCGCGCGCGCCGACTGTAACGGCGACGGCTCGGTGGACGTGCGCGACGTCATCTGCTGCGTGCGGCGCATCCTCACTTCGGGCGGCCCCGACGCGCCGGTCGGCGCATCGCCCGGACTGGGCACGAACTTCATCGGATTCGTCGGCCCGACCCGATGGAACTCACCGGTCGACGGTCGCGCGACGATCGAGATCGCCCGGGACGAGCTCTGCGCCGGGATGCAGTTCCGCCTGGCCGCGGCAGGAGCGGTCCGGATTCGCGATGTTTCCGTCGTCGAGGGCGGTCCCGACGTCGCGGTCGAGTGGGCCGCCGGTCCGGACGGCGTCGTCCGTGCCATGCTCTACACGAACCCGGCCGTGGCCGGGAGCGGGGGCGCTCCCGCGCGCTCCGCGCCGGTCCGACTCGAAGTGGCCCTCGAGCCTTCGCAGGGGAACGCGGGAAGCGGATCCCTGGCGCTCCTCGAGGCGGCATCGGCTTCGTGGTCCGGGGAGGCGGCTCCGACTCTCGTCACGGTCGGGACGATCGACGTGGCGGCGCCCGGCATCGCGGCGCCTGCCGTGTTCCCCGCCGCACCGAATCCGTTCGTGAGCGGGACCGACATCGCGTACGCGCTGCCGAGCGCGACGCGCGCATCCCTTCGGGTCTACGACGTCCGGGGGCGGCTCGTGCGGGTTCTGGTCGACGGCACGGTCCCCGCGGGCCTCCATCGCGCGCGCTGGGACGGGCGGGACGCGACCGGCCGTGCCTCGTCCGCCGGCATCTACTTCGTCAAGTTGAGGGCCGGGGGCGCGGAGAGCGCCCAGCGGCTGCTCCGGTTGAGATAGGGGGCGCGAGAGGGTAGCCTGAGGGGGTGAACCCCCACGATCCGATCGTTCAGTTCCTGCTCTATCTGCTCTTGATGCTCGCGCCGCTCTGGTTGATCGGCTGTTGACGCGATCGGCCGGGGCGGCGCGGTGCGTCTCCGGAGGAAGTTCCCCGGGGCGGTGAGACCGTCACCCGCCGATGTCGACCCACCTTCCCGACTGATCGCTCTTGCGGGCCACGTCCAGCGCTTCCTGAATGCGGAGCGCCTCGGTGAACGTCGGCTCGACCGTTCCCTCGCCGCGAATCGCCGCTTTGAGCCGCGCGATCATCACGCGGAAGGGAGCGAGTAGCGGGGCCTCCGGCGTCGCGGGCAGGTCGAGGTCGGCGGGAATCGGGACCAAGTCGACGCCCCCCGCCGCGTTTTGCCGCGCGAGTCGCCGGTCATCCAGGATGGTCATCGCGTCCTCGGAGCCGAACACCTCGAATCGCTCCCGGCGGACTCGGGCCCCTCCGAAGATGTCCACGATCGCGGTGGCGCCGCCCTCGAATTCGAGGAGCATCGTGATGCAGTCGTCGGCCGTGATCGCCTGATGCGCCGGCGATTCGGCGGCCGCCCGGGGCGCCAGGCTACGAAGGGAGCAGAAGAGCCGGCGAATGGGCCCCGCCCAGAGCATCAGCGTGTCCAGGTGGTGCGATCCGAGCGCGCCCAGGTAGCCGCCGCCACGCTGTCGGTCGGTCAGCCAGGTGAGGCGCCGCGAGCGGTCCCGCGCCCAGCCCGGAAGCTGATCCCGGATGGTGATGTGCTCGAGCCGCCCGAGCCGCCCCTCCTGGATCTCGCGCGTCAGCGCCGCCCGAGCGGGCTGGTAGCGGAATTCGTGATTGATCGCGTTCACGACCCCCTGGGAGCGGGCGAGCGACGCGAGTTCCTTGGCCTGCGCCACGTTCAGGGCGAACGGTTTCTCGAGGAGGACGTGCCGCTTTCGCTCGAGCGCGGCGCGCGCCATCGGATAGTGAAGGTCGACCGGCGTCACGACGCTGACGAGATCGGCGTCCACCTCGTCGAGCATCTTCTTCCAGTCGTCGGTGGCGTACGGGATCCCATGCGCGGCCGCGGCCGCCTGGGCGCTCTCGAGATGCTCGCTCGCGACGCCGACGAGCTTGTAGCCGGGATCGGATGCGTACCCCGGCGCGTGCACCTTCGCGCCGAAACCGGCGCCGATCACGAGCACGCGGATCGGGGATGGAGTGGCGGCGGACATGACCGCGGATGGTACCACGCGCGGCGCGGACCCGGTACAATCGCCGGCTCCATGGGACCCGAGACCGCGCCTACCGTGGCCGTCATCGGCGGCGGGCTGAGCGGCGCCCTCGTCGCCGAGCGGCTGCTTCGCTCCACCGCACGGTCCCTCCGCATCGTCGTGATCGAGCGGCGGGAGCAGATCGGCGCCGGGTTCGCCTACTCCACCGATCATCCCGAGCACGTCCTCAATGTCCCCTCGAAATCGATGAGCGCCGTGGACGGGGAGCCGGATCATTTCGTCGCGTGGCTTCGAGGCGAGGGGCGCGCCGAGAGCGACGATTGGGAGACTTCCTCCGATCCGGAGGGCTTCGTGCCCCGGGGCCTCTACGGGAGCTATGTGGGCCATCTCGTGGCCGGGGCCGCGAGGAGCGCCGCGCCCGATCGAACGTTGGCGCACGAGCGGGGCGTCGCGACGTCCCTGGCCATCGACGCGGGCCGGATTCGCGTCGCCGTCGACGGGGGGCGAACGATCGAGGCGGATCAAGCGGTTCTCGCGCTCGGGAATCCGCCGCCGGCCAACCCGACCCCCGGCGACCTGCCGTTCTACTCGAGTCCGCGATACGTGCGCGACGCGTGGGATCCGGAAGTGGGCCGGGGCCTTTCATCGGCCGCGCCCGTGCTCGTGCTCGGAACCGGCCTCACGATGATCGACGTGGCGCTCACGCTGGACAAGGAAGGACACCGCGGGACGATCACCGCGCTCTCGACGCACGGACTCGTGCCGCCGCCGCACCGGCCGCCCCATGAGGCGATTCCCCCGTTCCTGGAAGTTCGGCCCGCGGGCGCGCGCATCGCCGGGCTTCTCCGCGACGTCCGGGATCGGGCGAGCGCCGCCGCGTCCCAGGGCCATGATTGGCGCGCGGTCATGGACGCGATCCGCCCGCTCGGTCAGCCGGTCTGGCGCTCGCTCGGCGAGGCCGAACGGCGACGATTCCTCCGCCACGTTCGCTCGCATTGGGAGATCCATCGGCACCGCGCCGCACCGGCTGCGTCGGAGCAGGTGGCCCAATTGCGACGCATGGGTCGCCTCGTTGTCCGGGCGGGTCGAATCGTGGGGTTCGTCGAACGGGGGCGGCGCGTCGACGTGACGTTTCGGGAGCGGGGCCCGCGCGGGCAGAAACGGATGGCGCAGTTCGAGCGGGTGATCAACGCCACGGGGCCCGAGATGATTTTCCGCCGTGTGCGGGATCCCCTGATTCGCCAGTTGCTCCACGACGGCTTGTGCCGGCCCGGCCCGCTCGATCTCGGCTTCGACGCCACCGTGGACGGGGCGATCATCGGCGCCGATGGAAAGCCGTCCGGAATTCTCTCGACGGTGGGCCCGCCGCTTCGGGGCGTTCTCTGGGAGACGACCGCCGTTCCGGAGATTCGGGCGCAGGCGGCGGCGCTCGCGCGCCGGATCGTCGCGGGATTCGACTAGGCCGGCTTCCCCGGGAAAGACGGCCGCCGCGTGACGGCCCGTGCCTGATAGAGGTGCCGTCGCTCGTGCACGGCGAGGAGCGCGAACGAGAGGCCGAGGCTCAGCCGTACGAGCGACGTCACCGGAGAGACGACCACCGTCCTCCCGAGATCCAGCCCCTCCGCGCGGGCGATCCGCTCGCCGATTTCGTCCCCGAGCCGCATGAAGTCGCCGACGATGACGGCCGTGGGGCCCTGGGGTGCCGGCGGCAGGAATTGCTTCGGCGCCGGGAAGCGGAGCCGGGGCGGCGGCTCGAACGACTCCACGAAGAGGCGTGCGATCAATGGATGGCGCGGCTGGCCGTGGACCGGTCTTCCGCTCGCCTTCGCGCGCGCCCGTTCGATCCCCGCGTCGATCGCGGTGAGGTAGGGGCGCGCCGCCGCGAGCATGTGGAGGAAGCACTCCGCGATCGACCACGACTTGGGGTCGGGCCGCCAGATCATCTCGGGATCCCTCATCCCTTCGACGAGCGCTCGCGCGGAGGCCCGATTGTCGGCGAGCTGACGTTGGCAGACCGCCAGATCGTTCGAGGCCTCGGTCACCATCGAGTCGGTCATGGTCTCTCTATCCTCCGCCGCGGACGGCGGAACTTCGCGCTTGCGCCGGTGCCGAGACTCGGTGGAAGGTGGCGTCTTCCGAGGAGGTCATGCATAACCCTACCGCGCGGGCCCCGAGCGCTCAACCCCGGGGCGAATCGCCAGAGAAGTACGGACGGTCGTTCCTTTGGGGAGCGGCCGTTTCGGCGCATCAGGTCGAGGGTGGGAACGACCGGAACGACTGGTGGGACTGGGAGCAGATTCCCGGCAAGATCCGGGGGAACGCGCGCTCGGGATCGGCCTGTTTGCACTGGGACCGCTACGAAGAGGACCTCGACCTCGTTCGGGGCCTCGGTCTGAACGCCTTCCGATTCTCCATCGAGTGGAGCCGCGTGGAGCCCGAGCCCGGGCGCATCGACGAGGCCGCGCTCGCCCACTATCGCGCGGTCCTCGAAGCCTGCCGCGCGCGCGCGATCACGCCGATGGTGACGCTCCACCACTTCACGATCCCCCGCTGGTTCGCCGCGCTCGGCGGCTTCGAGGAACGGAAGAACCTCCCCCACTTCGAGCGCTTCGCGCGGCTGACGGGAGAGCGCTACGGCGACCTCGTGGATTGGTGGATCACCGTGAACGAGCCGGAGGTGGTCGCCTTCTACGGCTACGACGCCGGAACGTGGCCGCCGGGCATCGCGAGCCGTCCGCGAGCGCTTCAGGTGATCGCCAACCTCCTCGAGGCGCACGCGCTCGCGTCGCGCGCGCTCCGCGACGCGGACCGCGTCGACGCGGACGGCGACGGTCGCGCGGTCCTGGCCGGCGTCGCGAAGCACTGGGTGCTGCTCGAACCGAAGAGCGCCTGGTCTGCCCTCGATCGGTTCGCGACGGCCGCCCAGCACGCCGTGTTCAATCAGGCGGTCGTGCGCGCGCTCGCGGGAGGACCGATCGAGCTCCGAATCCCCGGATGCAAGCCGGCGATCCGCGAGGCGGGACTCATGACGGGCTCCTCCGATTTCCTGGGCGTCAACTATTACACCCGCTGGATGGTTTCGCTCTTCGGCGCGGAATCCCGCACCGCGAGACGCGGCGCTCCGGTGAGCGACCTGGGATGGGAGATCTTTCCGGAGGGGCTGGAGCGGGCGGTCCGCGAGTGCTCGGCCTTCGGACTCCCCATGGTCATCACGGAGAACGGGTTGGCCGACGCGTCCGACGAACGACGTCCGGAATTCGTCCGCGCGAGCCTCGCCGCGCTCGACCGAGCGCGCGCGCGCGGCGCGGACGTGCGGGGCTACTTCCACTGGTCGCTGATGGATAATTTCGAATGGGCGGACGGGCATGAAGGCCGGTTCGGCCTCTACGCGGTCGATTTCGATCATCCGGAAGGACCCCGCTGGAAGCGGCCGAGCGCGGATCGCCTCGCAGCCGAGGTGAGGGCACGGGCCTAGGCGAGGCCGGAGGGTGGCTGGATTGCACCCTTTTTGTGCCGTGAGGTGTGCACGCTCGGTCACGGTGCGACCGCAGGAAGCACGCCCCCGGATCGGCCGGAAAATGGCCTCCGACTAACCGCCCTACTTACAATAACTTACGATTTTGAATCTGACCGGCAAATGGCACGCGCCTTGCCACCCTCTCCCGGCAGCAGTTCATCCGTCTCAACATGGAAGGGGAGGAGTCGAAATGAAACGTTTGCTCATGACCGCCTTTGCCCTGGCCTCGGTCGTTCTGTTCGCGGCCGGCCCCGCGAAGGCCGGAACCAGCGTCGGCATCGACATTCAGGTCGGCGACCCGTATCGCGGCGGCTCGATCTCGTTCCGTTCGGAGCCGCGCGTGGTCCTCGTGCCGTCCACGAGGGTCTACTATGTCGATGACTACGATGCCGATATCTATCGCTACGGCAGGTACTGGTACTTCGTCGAAGAGGGCCGCTGGTATCGCGCGCGCAGCTACAGAGGACCGTTCTACTACGTCCACAGGACGTCGGTCCCGCGTTCGGTGCTCTATGTCCCGCCGCGCTATCGCCGGAATTGGGACGGTCCGCCGCGGCACGCCAATGCGCGCGGTTACTACAAGAACAAGGATCGCCGGTACGATGATCGCGGACACGATCATGACCGCGGTCACGGTCGGGGCCGGTAGTTCGAGCCTAAGAGCGCGTTGCTAGCGCCGCGACTTACGATTCGATGAGCGAGGGGGTTCCCGAAGGGGAGCCCCCTCGAACTATTTCCGGCGACCGCTCCGCGGCGAATCGCGCTGCCGCGCGCTCCCACCATCGTTCGAGCGGCGGGCCACACCAGAACGCGACGAACGTCAGTGCGAACCCGGCGAGGATGTCGACCGCCCAATGATGGCGCAGGTAGATCGTCCCGAACACGAGTCCGGCGCCGAAGAGGACCTGGATCGGAAACATCCACCGGAGATGACGCCACGAAAGAAGGATCGAGAGGAGGGCCACGGCGCAATGGAGCGACGGAAACGCTCCCTTCGCGGTGAGTGGG
>Ga0070696_100000325_pt1 | contig 28995 bp, 29 predicted proteins | sample KBSK1253metaG_FD_65474 | JGI IMG/M metagenome (GOLD analysis project Ga0070696, IMG submission 65474) | Corn, switchgrass and miscanthus rhizosphere microbial communities from Kellogg Biological Station, Michigan, USA - KBS K1-25-3 metaG | ecosystem: Host-associated > Plants > Roots >... | reverse complement strand
TACCGCCTGAAGGACGGCACCGGCCTCGACCATTGCATCGCGCGCGGCCTCGCTTTCGCGCCGCACGCGGACCTGCTGTGGTTCGAAACCAGCCACCCCAATCTCGGCGAGGCGCAGGCCTTCGCCGACGCGATCCACGCCGAACGGCCGGGCAAGCTCCTCGCCTACAATTGCTCGCCGAGCTTCAACTGGGCGGCAAAGCTTGACGCCGACACGATCGCCCACTTCCAGGCTGAGCTCGGCTCGATGGGCTACAAGTTCCAGTTCGTGACGCTGGCCGGCTTCCACAGCCTCAACCATGCGATGTTCGAGCTGGCGAGCGACTACCGCGACCGCGGCATGGCGGCTTATTCCGAGCTTCAGCAGGCCGAGTTCGCGAGCGAAGCGGCCGGCTACACCGCGACCCGCCACCAACGCGAGGTCGGCACGGGTTACTTCGACGCCATCGCCATCGCCGTCTCCGGCGGCGAGGCGTCGACCGTCGCGCTCAGAGAATCCACCGAGGCCGCACAATTCGTGGCGGCGGAATAAGGAGCATGGCCATGGGACAGCGTTACTGGGTCATCGGCGGCGAATATTCCGACAGCCGCTTCAAGCAACTCCAGCCGGGCACAGAGAAAATCAGCGGACCGTTCGCCGATGAGCTGCGGGCGCGCATGGAATGGCAGCGGCTGACCTTCCGCGACCGCTGCGGAGCGATGGAGCGTTACTCGATCTGCGTGGAGCCGGTGATACAGTGAGCGAGGTGCTCGACCGTTCGCGGATCATTGCCGCACCGTCGACCGTCCGCGGCGCGGACGAGGTCCTGACCGAAGCCGCGCTCGATTTCGTCGCCGAGTTGCACGAACGATTTGACGCTCGCCGCCTCGCCTTGCTCGACGCGCGGATGGAACGGCAGGCGCGGTTCGACGCCGGCGAGCTTCCCGACTTCCAGGACGAGACGCGTGACATCCGCGAGGCCGAGTGGACTGTGGCGCCAATCCCCGCCGACCTGCTCGACCGCCGCGTCGAGATCACCGGTCCGACCAACGCCAAAATGCTGATCAACGCGCTCAACTCGGGCGCGCAGGTGTTCATGGCCGACTTCGAGGACGCGACCTCGCCGGCCTGGACCGAGCTGGTCCAGGGCCAGGTGAATCTACGCGAATACTGGCTCGGACGCCTCAACTACAGCGATCCCGACAGCGGCAAACATTATGCGGTCGCCGACCATCCCGCGGTGCTGATGGTCCGCCCGCGCGGCTGGCATTTGCCGGAGCGGCACGCAACGATCGACGGCCGGCCCATCGCCGGCGCGCTGTTCGATTTCGGCCTTTACCTGTTCCACAACGCCCGCGTGGCGCTGGACGCCGGTTCGGGCCCCTATTTCTATTTGCCCAAGCTCGAGAACCGGCACGAGGCCGCGCTGTGGGGCGATGTCTTCGCCTATTCAGAAGAGCGGCTCGGCCTGACGCGCGGCGCAATCAAGGCGACGGTGCTGATCGAGACGCTGCCCGCCGCGTTCGAAATGGACGAAATCCTCTACGCGCTGCGCGAGAACATCGTCGGCCTCAACTGCGGCCGCTGGGATTATATCTTCAGCTATATCAAGCGGCTCGGCCGCTCGCCCGACCGGCTGACGCCCGACCGCGCCTTGATGACCATGGATCGGGCCTTCCTCGCCGCTTACTCGCTGCGGCTGGTCGCCACCTGCCACCGCCGCGGCGCCTTCGCCATGGGCGGCATGTCGGCCTTCATCCCGGTCAAGAACGACCTCGCCGCCAATGTCCAGGCGCTCGAAAAAGTCCGCGCCGATAAGCTGCGCGAAGTCGGCAACGGCCACGACGGCACCTGGGTCGCGCACCCGGCGCTGGTGCCGGTGGCGCTGGAAGCATTCGCGGCGATGACGGAGCCGAACCAGCTGGCAAAGATTCCCGAGGCCGTGCCGGGTCGTGACGAGATGCTGGAGCTGCACAGCGGCCCCCGCACCGAGGAAGGTGCGCGCGAGAATATCCGGGTCGGAGTCCAGTATCTCGCCGCCTGGCTCGGCGGGAAGGGCGCGGTGCCGCTCTACAACCTGATGGAGGACGCGGCCACGGCCGAGATCTGCCGAACGCAGCTGTGGCAATGGCTGAAGCATGAAGCGCCGTTAGCTGACGGGCGCGCCTTCACCCGCGACCTGTTCGAGGATTGGCTGGCCGATGAGCTTCGCGCGCTCGGCGACCTGCCCAACCTCGCCGCCGCCGCGAAGCTCTTCTACGACCTAGTCACGGCGAGCGAGTTCGAGGAGTTCCTGACCCTGCCGGCTTATGATCTGCTCGACTGAACGCGAAATTCCGCTTTCGATCCCGGTCTAGAACCGGGCGTTCGGGTTTCGCTGCTCCTTTGGTGGTGGAGCGACGACGTCCCAATGTTCGGCAATCTTGCATCCTTCGAGGCGGAACACGTCCGCGATCGCATAGGCTGGAGCTCCCGTTGCCGGAGTGAACCGGCCGTGCAGGAACACCAGGTCTCCCTCCGCGATCGTTCGGAGAACCTCCCATTTAGCCTGCGGAACGTTGGCGATGAGCTGCTCCAGGAACTCGGCAGTCGCCTCGCGCGTGCCCAGAGGAACATCCGGTTTGTGCTCCACGAACTGCGGCGTCATGTATCGCTCGAAGGCTGCCCGGGGTTGAAGGCCGACAAGCCCCTCGTTGTAAAATGCCAATACGATCCTGCGATTGGCTTCTGCCGAGCCATTGCATGAAGGCGTGGCTCCAACCCGCCGTGCTTCCACTGATGCGCAGCCCGAAAGTACCAAAAGAGCCCCGAGGGCTATTCCTGCCTTGAACTTCACCATTTGCTCGCCCCCGCCTCGGCCGAGCTTAGCAGCCGAATGTCCGCTTTCCACACATTCGGGGCTTATCGGAAAACAAAAAGGGCGCCGGAAGTAATTCCGACGCCCTTTGCTTGTGCGTTGAAGCGGTGGCTTACGCCGCCTTGGGCAGCGCTGCCTTGGCCTGTGCGATGATGGCGCTGAACGCCTCGCCCTCGTGCATCGCAATGTCGGCGAGCACCTTGCGGTCGAGCGTGATGCCGGCAAGGTTCAGCGCGTGCATGAACTGGCCGTAGGTCAGCCCCTCCGCGCGGACCGCGGCGTTGATGCGCTGGATCCACAAGGCGCGGAAGCTCCGCTTCTTCACCTTGCGGTCGCGATAAGCGTACTGCCCGGCCTTCTCGACCGCCTGGCGGGCGATTCGGATCGTGTTCTTGCGGCGGCCGTAATAGCCCTTCGCCTGCTCGAGCAGCCTTTTGTGCTTGGCGCGGGTGGTCACCCCACGTTTGACGCGTGCCATGTCTCCGCCTCCCTTACTTCAGGCCGTACGGGGCCCAGCCCCTCACGCGCGCCGTATCGGCGTCGGCGAGGATCTCTGTGCCGCGGTTCTGGCGGATATATTTGGCGTTGTGGCTGATCAGCCGGTGGCGCTTGCCGGCCACCCCGTGCTTGATCTTGCCGGTGGCGGTGACCCGGAAGCGTTTCTTGACGCCGCTCTTGGTCTTGAGCTTGGGCATTTTCGTCTCCTTGTGCGTCCTGTCGAACGCGACGTTATCCAACCGCCACGGCATGCCTTTCGGCCGGGCCATTGGTTTTTCCAACGATCTGGAAAGCGCGGCGCTATAGAGGCGGCGCGTCCTCTGCGCAAGTTCGCCCCTCGTCCGCATCGATGAAACCGAACGCCCCGGCGATCGTCGCACCGACAACGGGCGCCTTCCACAGGATCAGGGTCATGCTCATGGCGCGAGCCCCACGCCGCGCTAATCGAACAGGCTCGAGACCGAGCTTTCGTCGGCGATCCGGCGGACCGCTTCGGCCAGCAGCGGGGCGATGGTCAGGCGGCGGACCTTCCCGCCCTTGGCGTCGGGCTCGCCGCTCCAGATCGTGTCGGTGACGACGAGTTCGCTCAGTTCCGACTTGGCGACGCGGGCCGCGGCGGCGCCCGACAGCACGCCGTGGGTGCAATAGGCAAACACTTCGGTCGCACCCTCCTGCTTGAGCGCTGCGGCAGCGTTACACAGGGTTCCGGCCGAATCGACGATATCGTCGACCAGGATGCAGGTGCGGTCCCTGACCTCGCCGATGATGTTCATGACCTCGGATTCGCCGGCGCGCTCGCGGCGCTTGTCGACGATCGCCAGCGGCGCGTTGTTGAGCCGCTTGGCAAGGCCGCGGGCACGAACCACGCCGCCGACGTCGGGCGACACGACCAAGAGGTCGCGGTTGGCGAACCGCGCCTGAATATCGGCGGCGATCACCGGCGAAGCGAACAAATTGTCGGTCGGGATGTCGAAGAAGCCCTGGATCTGGCCGGCATGGAGGTCGATCGACAGCACGCGGCTCGCGCCCGCGACGGTGATCAGATTGGCGACCAGCTTGGCGGAGATGGGGGTCCGCGGCCCCGGCTTCCGGTCCTGGCGCGCATAGCCGAAATAAGGGAGCACCGCGGTGATCCGCTTGGCCGAGGCGCGCTTCAGCGCATCGATGCAGATCAGCAATTCCATCAGATTGTCGTTGGCCGGGTAGCTGGTCGACTGGATCACGAACACGTCCTCGCCGCGGACATTCTCGTTGATCTCGACGAAAATCTCCTCGTCGGCGAAGCGCCGCACGCTGGCTTCGGTCAAGGGCATCTCGAGATAGTCAGAGATCGACTTGGCCAGCGGCAGGTTGCTGTTGCCCGCGAGCAATTTCATTCGGCATCCCCCATCGACCGACCCGCCTTAGCGAGGGCGACGCGCTCCCGTAAAGGTTGCCCCGGCGGGTTCTCCCGCTAAATCGCCTGCGTGACCGACAAGCTGACCATTGCCTTTGCCCAGATGAACCAGCGGGTCGGCGACCTCGAGGCCAACGCCGCGGCGATGCTCGACATGCGGCGCCGGGCGCACGGCGCCGACCTGCTGCTGTGCCCCGAGCTGCAGCTGATCGGCTATCCGCCCGAAGACCTGGTGCTGAAGCCCGAGTTCGTCCGCCGGACGCTCGAATGCACCGAGCAGCTGGTCGATGCGACCGCGGAGCCGGGACCGGCGCTGCTGATCGGCACCGTGATTCACGAGGGCGGGCTCAACTACAACGCTGTCTTGCTGGCTGACGGTGGCAAGGTCATCGGCCGGACGCTGAAACGCGAGCTGCCCAATTACGGCACCTTCGACGAGAAGCGCATATTCGCGCCCGGGCCGCCACCCGAGCCGATCGAGTTCAAGGGCGTGAAGCTCGGCATCCCGATCTGCGAGGATATCTGGCAGGAGGTGGTGTGCGGGCACCTCGCGGAGGCAGGCGCGGTGATGCTGCTGGTTCCCAACGGCAGCCCCTATGAGCTCGACAAGGATGAGCAGCGGCAGCGGCTGGTACGCTCGCGGGCGCTGCAAACCGGACTTCCGATCGCCTACATCAACCGCGTCGGCGGACAGGACGAGCTGGCGTTCGACGGCTCGTCCTTTGTGATGCACCCTGATGGCGAGCGCGTCGTTCAGATGCCCGACTGGGAAGAGGCGCTGTTGCTGACTGAGTGGGCGAAGACCCCCGACGGCTGGCGTTGCGAGACGCGCCGCGAGCATGTGCTCGACGCCTTCCCCGCCGACGTCTACCGGGCGATGACGGTGGCGCTGCGCGATTATGTCGAGCGCAACGGCTTCCCCGGCGTGATTCTCGGCCTCTCGGGCGGGATCGACAGCGCGCTGTCCGCGGCGGTCGCGGTCGACGCGCTCGGCCCCGGCAAGGTTTGGGGCGTGATGCTCCCGTACAAATATACCAGCGAGGCGAGCCTCGAAGATGCGCGCGAGTGCGCTCGGCTCTTGGGGTGCCGCCATGACGTCGTCCCGATCGCAGCGGCGGTGGAGGCGATCGACGGCATGCTTCCGCAGCTCTCCGGGCCGGCGGCCGAGAACGTCCAGGCGCGCCTGCGCATGGTCGCGCTGATGGCGCTGTCCAACGCCCACGGCCAGATGCTGCTGACGACCGGCAACAAGAGCGAGATGAGCGTCGGCTATGCGACGCTCTACGGCGACATGGCCGGCGGCTATTCGGTGCTGAAGGACGCCTACAAGACGACGGTGTTCGCGCTGTCGCGCTGGCGCAACGAGAACAAGCCCGAGGGAGCGCTGGGCCCCGACGGGCCGGTGATGCCTCAGCGGGTCATCTCCAAGGCGCCGTCGGCCGAGCTTCGTCCCGACCAGAAGGACGAGGACAGCCTGCCGCCTTACTCCACGCTCGACCGGATACTCGAAGGGCTGGTGGACAAGGAAATGTCGGTGAAGGAGGTCGCCAACGCGACCGGCGAGGATGCCGCCTTGGTAGCCGACATTGAGAGCAAGCTCTTGAAGGCCGAATATAAGCGGCGGCAGGCGCCGCCGGGGGTCAAGATCGGCAACCGCAACTTTGGCCGCGACCGTCGCTACCCGATCAGCAACTTCTTCCATACCGGACCGAGGGTGAAGCTGCCGCGATGAGCGTCAGGGACGCTCCTTCGGCTTGAACTTCTGCACCCGCCTACCGCCAAAGTCGGCCACGTAGATATTTCCGTGCCGATCGAGCGCAAGCCAGTGCGGATCGACGAACTGTCCGTCATAATTGCCGAAGCGTCCGATCCGCTCGACGCTCATCCCCTCCCGATTCAGCACCCAAACACCGGCTTCGTCGGGTGGCGGTTCATCGCCGAGCTCGACGACGAACACGTGCCCGTCCGCCGCGACGTCGATGGACTGAGGACTGACGAATGGGGGTCCGCGCCACTCGAAGAGGAACCCCCCGTCCAAGTCGAAGGCCTGAACGCGGGCGTTACCCCTGTCGACGATCCAAACGCGCCGCTGCGCGTCGATCGTGAGACTGTGAGGCAGCTGGAACTGGCCGGGCCGGGAGCCCTTCGTGCCCCATTGGCGCTGAAAGCGACCGGTGGAGTCAAATTTGACGATGCGGTTGTTGCCATAGCCGTCGCTGACGAAGATCGAACCGTCGGGCGCGATGGCGACGTCGGACGGCCGGTTGAAATGCCGTTGGTCCTCGCCCGGCTTTGCACGTTCGCCAAGCGACAAGAGCAGTTTCCCGTCTCGGGAGAGTTTGAACACCTGGTGCAGAGCGACGTCGGCCACCCAGATGGCGTTCGACGCATCGATAGTGATGCTGTGGGGAAGGGCGAAGAGACCGGCGCCCAACCGTTCGATCAGATGGCCGGTCCTGCCGTCGAAGATCAGGATCGTCGGCTTTGGGATAGCCGAGGTGTCGAGCTCACCGGAGTCGGGCCATTTTCGGCCTGCGCGGGTGAGCACGAAGACTTCGCCGCCCTGATCGACCGCGACTGCCGAAACCTCGTCGAGCATTTCGTTGTCAGGCAGCTGTGGCCATCCATGCACCACCTGATACGAACGCTTCACAGTCTGGGCCGGACTCGGCATCGCAACGAAGGACAGGCTGGCAATGATCAGCGCGAGCAGCCGCATTCTGCTGGCCTCCCCATGCCCGATCGCATGCGCTAGGGCGCGCACCGAGGAGCAGCGGCGAGGTTACATGCGGCGCATCGGACGAGCAAATAGGGTCGGAGCGAGACGATGAGCGTCGTCACCCGCTTCGCGCCGTCGCCGACGGGCCGGCTCCACGTCGGCAATATCCGCACCGCGCTGCACAATTTCCTGTTCGCGCGGAAGCACGGCGGCGCGTTCATCCTCCGCATCGACGATACGGACCGCCTGCGTTCGACCGCCGAGTTCGAGGCGGCGATCCGCGATGACCTCACGTGGCTCGGGCTGGTGCCGGACCAGGTCGTGCGCCAGTCGGACCGGTTCGATCTCTATGAACGCGAGTTCGCACGGCTGAAGGAGTCCGGACGGGTCTATGCCTGCTACGAGACGCCCGAAGAGCTCGAGCTGCGCCGCAAGGTGCTCCTCGGACGCGGGTTGCCGCCGGTCTACGAGCGCAAGGCGCAAGGGGAGCCGGTGCCCGAGGGGCGCGCGCCGCACTGGCGCTTCCGGCTCGACCATGATTCGGCGATCGAATGGACCGACCTGATCCGCGGGCCGCAGCGCTTCGACCCGAAGCTGCTGAGCGACCCCGTGGTCCGACGCGAGGACGGCAGCTGGCTCTATTTGCTGCCCAGCGTGATCGACGACATCGATCTTGAGATCACGCACATCGTTCGCGGCGAGGACCATGTCTCGAACAGCGCGACGCAGATCCAGATGTTCGAGGCGCTCGGCGGCAAGCCGCCTGAATTCGCGCACGAGGCGCTGCTGGTCGCGGCCGAGGGTAAATTATCGAAGCGCCTCGGCTCCTACGGGGCCGAGCATGTGCGCGAGGAGGGCGTCGAGCCGATGGCGCTGCTATCGGTTCTCGCGCGGATCGGAACGTCGCAGCCGGTCGAGCCTGCCGCCAGTCTCGAGGCGCTCGCGGAGGGGTTCGACTTCGCCCATTTCGGCCGCGCCCCGGCGCATTTCGACCCGCACGAGGTCGAATTGCTCAACGCGCGGCTGCTCCACACCTTGCCCTACGGCGAGGTTGCCGACCGCCTGCCCGAAGGCGCGACCGAAGCCGACTGGCTGCTGCTTCGGCCCAATCTCGAGCGGCTGAGCGACTTCGCCGGCTGGTTCGCGGTGCTGCACGGCGACATCGACCCGCCCGAGTTGAGCCATGACGAGCGGCTGCTGGTCCGCGACGCGGCCGCGGCCGCCGAAGAACTCGACTGGACCGCCGAGCCGTGGCGCGCGCTGACCGACGCGCTGAAGGCGGCGACCGGCAAGAAGGGGCGCGAGCTGTTCCATCCGCTGCGTCTGGCGCTGACCGGGCGCGAGAGCGGGCCGGAGATGGCCGGGCTCGCCGCCGCGATGGGCAAGGACCGCGCAATCGCCCGCCTGACCGCCGCCGCCAAGCGCTGATTTTCCGTCCCGGCTTGAGGCGAAAACTTTCCTCTTGCGGAACAAATGTAATGATGTAACATTCCTTTCATCGATCTGGGATGAAGGAGGGTTATATGCTCGCCTACGCCGCCAACGCCCCCCGCCCTGCCGCTAGCCGGCCAGCCCCCAATGCGATGTTGTTCATCATCGCTGGTCACGTCGCGGTGATCGCCGCGGTGATGAGCGCCAAGATGGACCTGCCGACGCGGCTCTTCCGTCCGCCCACCGTGGTCATGACCATTCCCGTCCCCAAGGCGCCCGACCCGACGACGCAGCCGCAAAATCAGAACCAGCCGGCGAACAACTCGACGATCGACCGGTCGAATCCGTTCATTCCCCCAACGAGCTCGAGCCCGCCGGTCGATGATATTGGGCCGACCGATCCCGGGCCGACGATCGCATCGAACGACTTCAAGCTTCCGCCGGGCCCGCCGTTCGTCGCGATCGACCCGCCGGTGAAGCTCGGCCCGAGGCTGCTCACCCCGGCGTCGCAACTGAAGCCGCCGTATCCGGCATCGAAGCTGCTGGCCGAGGAGGAGGCGACGCTGCGGCTTCGCCTGACCATCGACGAGCGCGGCCGGGTAATCGCGGTCGAGCCGGTCGGGCGCGCCGACTCGGTGTTCCTGGCGGCGGCGCGTCGCCACCTCCTCGGCCACTGGCGCTACCAGCCGGCGAGCGAGGGCGGACACGCGGTCTCGTCGTCGACGGTAGTGACGCTGCGTTTCCAGCTCGACGGCTGAGGCTGGCGGCAGCGGCCTGGCGCGCCTATTTAGGCGGGCATGTCCTGGTTCCCCCGTCCCGTCGGCCCGCGCGCGGCGATCGCCGACCTGCTCGCTTTCATGCGCCAGCGCAGCCGCGAGCAGCGCATCGGCGCCGCGCTCGCGCTGCTGGTGACGGCGATCATCGTCATCGAATTCCTGATCGATTCGAAGATGGGTATGACGCCGCCGCCGCAGGTCACCTACGTCGAGCTTTATTCCTCGAACCGGACCGACGCGGAGATCATCGCCCAGCAGCGCAAGGACATGGCGGCCAGGATCGCCGCGCAGAAAGAGCAGCAACGGCAATTCCAGAAGCTCGAACGCGATCTCGGGATGTAGCCGCCGACCGGCGGTTCATGGTCGAGGCGGTAGCGCTGGGCGAAGCCGCGCGCGGCCGCTCGGCGCCCAACCCCAATGTCGGCTGCGTGATCGTCTCATCCGCAGGCGACGTCGTCGGGCGGGGCGCGACCGCGCTCGGCGGCCGGCCCCACGCCGAGGCCGTGGCGTTGAAACAGGCCGGCCGCAGGGCCAGGGGCGCGACCGTCTATGCTACGCTCGAGCCGTGCGCGCATCAGAGCCGGCGCGGTCCTGCGTGCGCCGACTTGCTGATCAAGGCGCGGCCGGCGCGCCTGGTGATCGCACTGAAGGACCCCGATCCCCGCACCTCCGGCCAGGGCATCCGCCGCCTCCGCACCGCCGGGATTGAAGTGACGGTCGGCGTCGGCCGCGAGGCCGCGAGGCGCTCCCTGTCGGGCTGGCTGACCCGGCTCGCCCTGGGTCGCCCGAGGATCACGCTGAAGCTGGCGCTGTCGATCGACGGCAAGATCGCGCTCCCGTCGGGCGAATCGAAATGGATCACCGGCGAGGACGCCCGCGCCCATGTCCACCTCGAGCGCGCGCATTCGGACATGATCCTGGTCGGGCGCGGTACCTACCTGGCCGATGCGCCGCGCCTCGACGTCCGGTTGCCGGGGCTGGAGGAGCGTTCGCCCCGGCGCGCGCTGCTGACTCGCGGTGAAGCAGTCGATGGCTGGGAAATCCTGCGTTCTCCGCTGGATGTCTATGGACTTCATGACGTCAACGACCTGCTGGTCGAGGGCGGATCGGCGACCGCTACGGCCTTTCTCGCCGAGGACCTGGTCGACCGGATCCTGATCTATCGCGCGCCCATCCTGATCGGCGAGGGCAAGTCGTCGTTCGGCTACGTCGGGCTCGAGGGGATCGCCGATGCCCATGGCCGCTGGCGCGTCTCCGACGGCCGCCGCCTGGGAGTCGACCGGCTCGAAATCTACGAGCGCGTCAGGGACTGACCCGGGGCAGCGGGTGCTGCCTGAACCATTTGGTCAGCACATATTTGGTGCCCTTGCGGACCTTCATCCCCTGGTGGAGCGTGGCCGGGTTCGGGCTGCCGTCCGGCAACAGGTTATTCCAAGCGAGCAGCTTCCCCGTTTCCGGCTGCACGGTCTTGCCGATGACCTTGAAGCGGGTCGCGCCGCCATCCTCCGGCTCGTTCAGATAGATCATCGCGGTCCAGGTCCGTTGGCCGCTGTCCGCCGTATGAACGTAGAAGTCGTAGCCGCCGGGGTTGAACGTATCGGTGTGGGGCCGAAACTCCTGCCCCGGCGCATAGCGTTGGCCTTGCAGCACCTCGCCCAGTTCGGGCGCCAGGCCGAGCAGTTCGCCGATCTTGCGGTCGACCTCAGCAACCAGTGGGTCGGGCTCGGTCAGGTCGCAGGTCTCGCTGGTTCGGAAGTTGGCGATTCCGGCGTCGTCGGCGATCTCGGACGGCCGCCGCCTGGCGTCGATCCGTTCGGTCAGCGCGGCGCAAGTCCCGGGATCGAGAAAGCGGCGGACGATGAACAGCTCGAGATCGCGCGTCGGCACCCGCAGGATCCCCGGGATCGCGGCGAGGCGCTGCGCCGGGCTCGCGGGGTCAGTTGCCGTAAGCGGCTCCGCGGCTCATCGCATGCTGGTTGATCACGGCGCGGACGACATTGTTCATCAGCGCCATGCGCGTCGGCAGCGGCGTCGCCGTCTTCTTGATCATCACCGCGACTGCATAGCTGCGGCCGTCGGGCGCGGTCAGGATGCCGATGTCGTTGTAGCCGGCCTGCCAGGCGCCGAACACCTGGCCGGTGCCGGTCTTGTGGCTGAGCGTCCAGCCGGCCATCAGCCCGCCCTTCAGCCGGTTTGGGCCGGTATGGGTATTGGCCATGATGTAGAGCAGACGCTGGGTCGATGCCGGCGACAGCAATTCACCGCGCTTGAGCCGCGCCAGCGCGTTGACGATCGCACTCGGCGCTGCGCCGTCATAGGGATCCTCGACATAGCGGTCGAAGGCCGACTGTCGGACCGACTTGGGCAGCGCGTTGCGCGCCTGGTAGAAGGCGTTGCCGATCGAGTAGCTCGGCGACCAGATCAGCCCGGCGATCCGGCTCTGCAGCGCGCGCTCGCCATTGTAGAAGCGGATCGCACCCAAATGCTTCTGGCGGATCATCGCCCGCACCGCTTCGGGTCCCCCGACGGCCCGCATCAGCTTGTCGTTGCACGTATTGTCGCTGGTCGTGATGGCCTTGAACATCAAGTCCGCGAGCGTCGTCGTGTGTGCGCCGCTTCGCGAGATCAGGGCGGCGATCGGCTGGTGGAACAGGGTCAGGTCGCTCTTGGTCAGCGTGACCCGGTCGTCGAGGCGGACCCGGCCCTTGTCGACCGCGTCCAGCGCGGTGATCGACACCCACAGCTTGCTGACGCTCTGCTGCGGATAGAGCTCGTCGGCCTTCCAGCCGGCTGTCCATCCCTCATCGACCGATTGGACGGCGATTCCGACGCGTCCGTTGAACTGCCGCCCGAGCGCGTTGATCTGGTCGCGCAGAAATTGCGGCGCCTGGACGGCCTGGCGCACGACCGGACGGACGGGCTGCTGCGGCGGCGGCAACGGCGCGAGCGGATCGGCCGGTTGCCCGGCAGCCGACGCGCCCATCAGCGGCGCCAGCGCCAGGCCCATTCCTAACCGCCAGCGAAGCGACGTCATGACCCCATTTCTCCCCCAACTTCCGCTCGATTCGCAGGTGCTTAGCGCGAGGAAGCTGAATCCTCGCTTGCCGCGCGGCAGCAAGAATCGCATTCCTGCGCGCGCTTGCCAAGCCGCTTTTCGCTCGGGCTCAACGGGTCGGATTGCCCCCGCCGAGCAGGGCCGCCGATTCAATCTCGTCGAGCGCACGGTGGACGAGGATGTAGCGCCGCGCCTTGCCGACCCAATTGCTCGCCCGGCCCGCGCCCGGCAGCCGCATGGTCTCCGACAGCGCCTGGTCGACCTCGCCCGCGGTCAGCCGCTGCATCGCCCGGTTGTAGCGGGCATCGGGGTTGGTGGCGGGGCGGCTGGCGCGGTGGATCTCGATCAGCGAGCCCAGCTCGCGGCGGAAATTGGCCCACCAGCCGTCCTTCGGCCCGCCGCGGCGCAGCTCGGGCCCCAACGTGTCATATTCGGCGATCAGGTCATTCAGCCGCACCGGCTGGTGTGAAGCTGTGACGATCGTCGCTACCGCCTGCTGATGCTGGGCGCCGAAGCGGTCGACCAGCAACGGCTCGAGATAGCCGAGCGCCACTCCGCGGTCGATCGCGCGGCGCGCGGCGAAAGCGACGACCAGGGCATCGGCTCGCCCGGCGAACCCTTCCGCCCGCTGGGTCGCATTCTCGACCCGGGACAGCCGCGCCTCGACTTCGGCGAGCCGGGACGGCGCCGGAGCGTTGGTCGCAAGGGGCGGGGCTTGCGCCGCGAGTGGGACAGTTGGCGCGGGTGCCGGCGGTGGCGGTGGAACTACGCCGAGGAACCGCGCCGCCCGCTGGTAATGCGCCAGCGCCCAGGTAGAGGCGGCCGCCCCGACGATGATCAGCGCGAGGCCGATCAGCAGCCGCGCGCTCCAGCTCAAGCCCTTGCGATAGGTGGTCCCGTTCATCCCCGGCGCGCCTTTTTGCACAGCTGCTGCGCGAGAGCCAGAAGGGCATCGTCGGTCGGAGCGTGGGCGATGTGTACGGCTTCCCAGCCGCTTTCGACAGCGTCGGCTGCGGCGGGGCTGATTGCCGCGATCGCGATCGTGGCCCGGTCCTCGACCAGTTCGGCCAGGCGTCGGCCGGCGCGCGGAGAATGGATGAGGACAACCGCGCCTCGTATTTCGGCGAGGTCGGGCGACGGGTCGAGCGCGATCGAACGATAGACAATGACCGGCGTAATCTCTTGCCGAGCGTCAGTCGGCACATGTCGACTTTCGCCGCACAGGTGCAGCAGCCGCGCTTCGGGGTTGATCGTGGCAAGCAGCGCGTCGGCTCCGCTTTCCCCGACGCTTGCGACTGTCAGTCCCGTTCCGCGCGCGGCGTCCGCGGTGGCCTCACCCACTGCATGGACCGGCAGGGCGCGCAGCCACTCCAGACCCCGTCCCCCGCACCGCACCGCGTTGGCGCTGGTCAGCAACAGGCCGTCAAACGCCGCCGCGTCAGGTACGTCCCACGGCACCGGCTCGATCGCGAACAACGGCACGGCGCGCGCGTCGAGCCCGCTCCGTCGCGCCCGCTCGATCGTCGCGCCTGCGCCGGGCTCGGGCCGCATGACGATCACCCGCCTCATGCGGCGGCGAACAGCCTCCGGATCGATTCGGGCGCCTTGCCCAGCATCGCCCTGGCGAGCTGGGCCGGAATCGCCTCGTCGCCGCAGTCGAATACCGCGCGCTCCTCGACAATCTCGCTGCCGTCCTCGCTGAACAGCTGGGCGCGCATCCGAAGGTCGCCATCCTCGAGCACCGCAAAGGCCGCGACCGGCGATGCGCAGGTCGCCCCGAGCGCCCGGGTGAAGGCCCGTTCGGCCATTACGCAAGCGAAGGTGATCTCATTGCTGACCGTGGAGAGCACGCTCTGGGTCATGGTGTCGTCGGTCCGGCACTCCATCCCGATCGCGGCCTGGCCCGGTGCGGGGAGGAGTACCTCGGTCGGGATCGCCGTGCCTTCGCTGATGCCCAGCCGCTTCAGCCCCGCCGCGGCGAGCAGGGTGGCGTCGATCTCGCCGGAGCGGACCCTGGCGAGCCGCGTTTCGACATTGCCGCGGATCGGTACGATATTGAGGTCCGGGCGCAGCGCGAGCAGCTGCGCCTTGCGCCGCGCCGAGGATGTCCCAACCGTGGCGCCTTGCTTCAGCTGGGCGATCGATTCGGCGCCGATCAGCCGGTCGCGGACGTCCCCGCGCGGCCTGATCGCGGCGATGTGGATTCCCTTCGGGCGGACGCTTTCAACATCCTTCATCGAATGGACGCAGAAATGGAGTTCGCCGGCGAGCAACGCCTTGTCGAGCTCTTTCGTCCACAGCGCCTTGCCGCCAAGCTCGCTGAGCGGGCGGTCCTGGACCTTGTCGCCGGTGGTGGTCACCGGCACGATCTCGACATAACCGTCGGGCCAGCGTTGCGCGCTCTCGATTGCCGATGCGACTTTGCGCGCCTGGGCGAGCGCCAGCTGCGATCCGCGAGTCCCGAGACGAAGGCCTTGCATGCCCGACCCCTAGTGCATCCGGGGCGGATCAGGCAAAGGGCCGGACGCGAAATGACTCTGATCCTCGGCCTCGAATCCTCGTGCGACGACAGCAGTGCGGCGCTGGTCACGGGCGACCGGCAGGTCCTGGCGCAGCAGGTCGTCGGGCAGAGTGCGGCGCACCAACCCTATGGCGGGGTGGTACCCGAGATCGCGGCCCGCGCCCATGTCGAAATCCTGCCCGGCCTGATCCGCGAGGTGCTCGCTGACGCCCGCGTGGCGCTTCGCGACGTCGACGCGATCGCCGCGACCGCGGGGCCGGGCCTGATCGGCGGAGTGATGATCGCGCTCCAGGCCGGCAAGGGCCTTGCGCTCGCCACCGGCAAACCGCTGATCGCCGTCAACCACCTCGAAGGGCATGCGCTCAGCCCGCGGCTGGTCGATCCGGACTTGGATTTTCCGTACCTGCTGCTGCTGGTCTCGGGCGGGCATTGCCAGATTCTCGAAGTCCGCGGGGTCGGCGACTACCGCCGCCTCGCGACGACCATAGACGACGCCGCGGGCGAGGCATTCGACAAAGCTGCGAAGCTCCTCGGCCTGCCCTATCCCGGCGGGCCGGCAATCGAGGAACTCGCCAAAGGCGGCGACCCTGCAGCCGTGCCGCTGCCACGTCCCCTGCTCGGGTCGAAGGAGCCGCATTTTTCTTTCGCGGGCCTGAAAAGCGCGGTGCAGCGCGCGATCGCGTCGGGCGCGTTCGGCCGCGCGGACGTCGCCGCGAGCTTCCAGCGGGCGGTGGTCGATTGCCTGGTCGATCGTACCGCGCTGGCGCTGGCAGCGAGCGACGCGCCGGCGCTGGTGGTCGCGGGCGGAGTCGCCGCCAACCAGCCGATCCGGCGCTCGCTCGGCGATCTCGCGATACGCGAAGGCCGCCGCTTCAGCGTGCCGCCGGCGTGGTTGTGCACCGACAATGCGGCGATGATCGCCTGGGCCGGCACCGAACGGCTGGCCGCCGGCCTCACCGACCCGCTCGATACACCGGCGCGGGCGCGCTGGCCGCTCGACGAGGGCGCCGAGAAAGTCCGCGGCGCTGGGGTGAAGGCATGAAGCTCGGCGTGATCGGCGGCGGCGCCTGGGGTACCGCGCTCGCGCAGGTCGCCGCGGCCGGCGGCGAGGAAACCTTGTTGTGGGCGCTCGAGCCCGAAGTGGTTGAGGCGGTCAACTCAATCCATGAGAACACAGTCTTCTTGCCCGGCGTGCCGCTCAGTCGGGAGATCCGCGCCACCCCCGATTTCGCCGACCTCAATGCCTGTGATGGCTTGCTGGCGGCTGTCCCGGCGCAGCACATGCGCTCGGTGCTCGAACTCGCTCCGGAGTGGGAGCAGCCGCTGGTGCTTTGCTCCAAGGGCATCGAGGAGAAGAGTGGCCAGCTGCTGCACGACGTTGCGCGCGAGGCCTGTCCCAAGGCGGAAGTCGCGGTCCTCTCGGGCCCATCTTTCGCCCATGAAGTCGCGGCCGGGCGGCCGACGGCGGTGACGCTCGCCACGGAGAGAGCGGGGCTTGGCGAGCGGCTGCGCGATCGCCTCGCCAAGCCCGAATTCCGTATTTACCTGTCCGACGATGTCGTCGGCGCGGAGATCGGCGGCGCGGTCAAGAATGTGCTCGCGATCGCCTGCGGCGTGGTCGATGGCGCGGGGCTCGGGCAGAGTGCGCGCGCGGCGCTGATCGCGCGCGGCTTCGCCGAAATGACCCGCTTCGGCCTCGCCTGCGGTGCGCAACGGGAAACGCTGGCGGGGATGTCGGGCCTCGGCGACCTGGTCCTCACCTGCACCTCGACCAGCTCGCGCAATTATTCGCTAGGGCATGGGATTGGCCAGGGCCGGTCCGCCGCGGAGCTGCTCGCCGACCGGCGGACCGTCGCCGAAGGCGCCTTTACCGCGCCCGTGCTCGCCCGGCTGGCGCGCGACAAGGGCGTCGACATGCCGATCGTTTCGGCGGTTGAGCGGTTGCTGTCAGGCGCAACGAGCATCGATGGGGTGCTTGGTGAGCTGCTCGCCCGTCCGCCCCGTGCGGAGTCGGTGTGATCCGCGGCCTAGAAATCGACCGTGATGCCCTTCTTCTCCCAGTCGCCGTAGCGGGTCGGGTCGGGCCGATCCTCCTCGCCCGCCGGCGGATCCGGCCGCGCGACCGGCTCGGGCGCCGGCACCGGTGGCGACGGGCTGAGATGCTTGGGCGGGCGCCGTTTCATGACCGCGAAATGGGCCTTTGGAGCGGCGATGCCAAGCGCTGAAGGTGTCGGCGCGCGCCGAGCCGCGCTGCAAATACTCGACGCGGTGCTGCGCCGCGGCCAGAGGCTCGACGCGGCGGGCGCTGCGGTTCGCACCTTGCCGGCGCCGGATCGGGCGCTTGCGGTGGCGATCGTGGGCGAGACCCTGCGCCGGCTGCCCGATCTCGACGGGTTGATCGACGGCGCGACTCGGCAGCGGCTCCCTGACGACAGCAAGGCGCGGATGGTGCTGCGCCTCGCGCTGGCGCAGAAGGCCGGGCTCGGCACGCCCGACCATGCGGTCGTCGCGACTGCCTTGCCGCTGGTCGACGGTGGCCCAAGGCGCCTGGTTCACGGTGTTCTGGGCACTTTGCTCAGGCGGAGATTGCCGCGACTCGACGCGCCCCGCCTGCCGGAGGCCGTCGAACAGCGCTGGGCCGCGGCCTGGGGTACCGAGGCCGTCCAGGCGGCGCGCCGATCGATCGCCCGACGCCCAACCCTCGACCTCAGCTTTGCCGACGATGCCGATGCCAGGGCATTCGCCGGCGCCTCGCTGGCCCCACGCCATGTCCGCCTCGAAAGCTCGTCAGTTACCGAATTGCCCGGCTTCGCGGATGGCCGCTGGTGGGTGCAGGATCTGGCGGCGTCGCTGCCCGCGCGGCTGGTCCCGGCGACTGAGGGCAACGTGCTCGACCTCTGTGCCGCACCGGGCGGCAAGACCATGCAGCTGGCCGCGGCCGGCCATCGCGTGACCGCGGTCGATGCGTCCGAAAGCCGACTGAAGCGTCTGCGCGAGAATCTCGACCGAACCGGCCTCGCCGCCGAGCTTGTCATCGCCGATGGGCTGGAATGGAAACCCGGCCGGCAGTTCGACTCGATCCTGCTCGATGCGCCCTGTTCCGCGACTGGCACCTTTCGCCGCCATCCCGAAGTGCTTTACCGCGCTAGGCCCGCAATCATCGCCGAGAGCGCGGAATTGCAGAGGCAGCTGCTCGCTCGCGCCGCGCGATGGCTGCAGCCGTTGGGCGCGCTGGTCTACTCGGTCTGCTCGCTCGAGCCCGAGGAGGGCGAACGCGTGATCGAAGCGTTCCTTGCCGCGCATCCCGATTTCGCGCTCGATCCGCCGTTACCCGGAGAGCTGCCCGACTTCGTGACGCCATCGGCCGAGGGTTGGGTCCGCATCCTCCCCGGCCTGCTCGAAGCGCAAGGCGGGCTCGACGGCTTCTTCACGGCACGGCTTGCGCTGCGCACTTAGCTTCGGCCCCTTCCCGCGTTGATCTGTCGTCCCGACCGGCGCTGTGGTACACGGCGAGCGCGGGGGAGGCAGTGATGCGGATAGTTCGGATTTTCTGCGCTATTGCACTGTTGGCATCGTCCACGGCAGCCTGGTCACAGCCGGCTTATTGCGACAAAGCGCATTGCAAGGCTTGGACCGGACCAGGATGGTACGTCTTATACGGGGGTTATTTTAGCAAGAAGATGCTGAAAGCCGGTCCGTTTCCGGACCAGGCCAGTTGCATGGTTGAAGCTGCACAGCTCGCCAGAAAGAATCCGGAAATGGTGTCGAACCGGACACCTGGAAGCAACGTTGAGGAGGTGGTGGGCGAGTTCTTCTGTTTGCTCGTTCAATCGGGTGAGAAGGCGGCCCAAGACTATATGATTCCAGCTTAGGCCCGTTCGGGCGACTTTCTTGCTCTCCGACTCTCGCCGATGATAGGGCCGGGCCCATGGTCCAGCCACTCATTGCCCCCTCGATCCTTTCCGCCGATTTCGCGCAGCTAGGCGAGGAAGTCCGCGCAATCGACGAAGCCGGGGCCGACTGGATCCACATCGATGTGATGGACGGCCATTTCGTCCCCAACCTGACGATCGGGCCAGCGGTGGTGAAGGCGCTCCGGCCGCACACGCAAAAGCCGTTCGACGTCCATCTGATGATTTCACCGGTCGATCCGTTCCTCGACGCCTTCGCCGACGCCGGCGCCGACACCATCACCGTCCATCCCGAGGCTGGCCCGCATCTCCATCGCACCGTCCAGCGGGTGAAGGCGCTGGGCAAGAAGGCCGGCGTGTCGCTGAACCCCGCGACCCCCGCCAAGGCGCTCGACTATGTGATCGGCGAAATCGACCTGGTGCTGGTGATGAGCGTCAACCCTGGCTTCGGCGGGCAGAAGTTTATCACCGGTCAGCTCAAGAAGATCGAGGCGGTCGCCAACCGCGTTGCCAAGGAGAACCTCGACGTCGTGATTGAAGTGGACGGCGGGATCGACCCCGAGACCGCGCGCCAGGCGGCCGCGGCCGGAGCGAACGTCCTGGTCGCCGGCACCGCGGCCTTCCGCGGCGGTCCGACGGCCTACGCCGCCAATATCCGCGCCCTCAGGGGAGAGGAATGACGGTCGGGACCGCCGCCGAGCGCGACATCGTCCAAAAGCTTGCCCGCGGATCGCTGCTGTCGCGGCTGACCGGAAATAGCCGTCAGCCCCTTAAGCTGGTCGCGGTCCCGCGCGACCTGGTCGCCGGCGATCGGCAGCGGGGAGATGCCCTGCTTGGCGGGCGCTTCGCCTTCGGCAGCGAAGCCTTGTCGCTGCCCGACCTCGATTTCGCCGCGGTCGGCGCGCACGGCCCCCTCGCCGAGCAGCTCCAGGGCTTCTCCTGGCTCCGCGACCTCGCCGCCGCCGCCTCGCGTGAGAAGGGCGCGCGGGTGGCGGAGGCGGTCGCCGGCCGCTGGCTGCTGGCGCACGGCACGCGCGTCGACGATGCCTGGGCGCCGCATCTGTGGGGCGAACGGATCCTCTTCTGGGCGGCCTATGCGCCGTACATTTTGTCGAGCGCAGACGCCGGTTATCGCTCGGCTTTGCTCAACACTCTGGCGCGCGGCGCGCGGCACCTCGACGCCAGCGCCGACAAGGCGCCGGCCGGTCTGAAACGGGTTACCGCCTGGTGTGGCGTGGTCGCTGCCGGCCTGCTGGTCCAGGGCGGCGTTCCGCGGGTCGCCCGCGGCGAGGCCGGGCTCGCCCGCGCGCTGGCCGGCGCGCAGTTCGACGACGGCGGCCTGGTTGGCCGATCGCCGTTCGAGCAGGTGCTGCTCGTCGACCGGCTGGGCCTTCTGCGCGCTTGCTATTTCGCCGCCAAGCAGACGCTGCCCGACGGGATCGAGGCCGCGGCGGCGGCAGCGCTGGCGGCGCTTCACGGCGTCACTTTGGGCGATGGCGCGCTGTCCAGCTGGCAGGGGTGCAACCCTGGCGAGGCGTCGCGACTCACCGCGCTTATTGAAGGCTGCGGCCTGCGGGCGCGACCGCTTCGCAATGCCCGCGGCTGGGGCTACCAGCGCCTGTCGGCGTTGGGCACGATCCTGATCGTCGATGCTGCTCCGCCCCCGCCGCAAAAGAATGCCGACCAGGGCTCGGCCTCGACCCTGGCGTTCGAGCTGTCGGATGGCGGCCAGCGGCTGGTGGTCAATTGCGGCGGTCCTGGCCCGCTGCCGACCACGCTGTCGGATGAGCTGGTCGAGGGGCTGAGGTCGACCGCTGCCCACAGCACCCTCGTCCTTGAGGACACCAATTCGACCAACATCCTGGCCGACGGCTCGCTCGGCCGCGGGGTCGAGGACGTCGCGATCGAGCGGAGCGAGGACAATGACGCGAGCCGGATCGAGGCGAGCCATGACGGTTACGCCCGCGCCTTCGGCATGGTGCACAAGCGCAGCCTGATGCTCGGCAACGACGGGAAGGAAGTTCGCGGCGCCGACCAGCTGCAGCCCAAAGGCCGCAAGAAGATCCGCGAGTCCGCGGCCTATGCGGTGCGCTTCCATCTCGCTCCCGGGGTCGAAGCCACGGTGACGGCCGACGGCATGGGCGCGATCCTGCGTTCGCGCGGCGCGCCACCGTGGAACTTCCGCTGTCGCGGCGGGATGCTGACGACCGAGGAGAGCCTGTGGATCGATGGCCGCGGCCAGCCACGTCGCACCACCCAGCTGGCGATCGTCGGCGAGGTCTCTGCGCTCGGCGGCGAGATCGGCTGGCAATTCCGGCGCACCAGCTAGGAGTAAAGATGACCGACCTCGTTCCCGTCCGCCGGGCGCTGATATCGCTATCCGACAAGAGCGGGCTGGCCGAGCTCGCGGCCGGCCTGGCGCGCCACAATGTCGAGATCATCTCGACCGGCGGAACCGCGGCGAAGCTGCGCGAAATTGGCGCCGCAGTGCGTGACATTAGCGACCTTACCGGCTTTCCCGAGATGATGGACGGGCGGGTGAAGACGCTCCATCCAAAGGTGCACGGCGGCCTGCTCGGGGTGCGCGACAATCCTGAGCATGCGGCGGCGATGGAGGCGCACGGCATCGCCCCGATCGATCTCGTGGTCGTCAACCTTTACCCGTTCCTGCAGACCGTGATGAGCGGTGCGGATCGCGACACGATCATCGAGAATATCGACATCGGCGGTCCCTCGATGGTCCGGTCGGCGGCAAAGAATCACGCGCACGTGGCGATCGTCACCGAGCCGGCGGACTACGCCGAGTTGCTGGTTGAACTCGATGTCAACGGCGGCAGCACGACGTTGGAGCTACGCAAGCGGCTCGCTGCAAAGGCCTTCGCGCTCACCGCCGAATATGATTCGATCGTCTCGCAATGGTTCGCCTTCGCCGACCAGGGCCGGCGCTGGCCCGAGAAGTGGGTGTTTGCCTCCAAGCTCACGCAGGAGCTGCGCTACGGCGAGAACCCGCACCAGGCGGCCGCGCTCTACGTGCCGGTCGGGCCGGCTGCCCGCGGCATCGCGCAGGCAAGCCAAGTGCAGGGCAAGGAGCTCAGCTACAACAATTTGAACGACGCCAACGCAGCGCTCGAGCTTGCCGCCGAGTTCCGCGAGGCCAAACCGGCCATCGTGATCGTCAAGCACGCCAATCCATGCGGCGTCGCGACGCGCGACAGCCTGGTCGATGCGTGGCGCGAGGCGCTCGCCTGCGACAGTGTCTCCGCCTTCGGCGGAATCGTCGCCGCCAACCGGCCGCTCGATGCCGCGACCGCCGAGGCAATCGCGGAAATCTTCACCGAGGTCGTGGTCGCTCCGGATGCAGACGATGAAGCCAAGGCCATCTTCGCCAGGAAGAAGAACCTGCGCCTATTGCTGACTGGCGAGCTCCCCGATCCCGCGCGCGGCAGCCAGCGGATGGCGGTGATCACGGGCGGGCTGCTGGTCCAGGACGGCGATAACGGCCGGATCACCCGCGACGATCTAAAATGCGTGACCCGGCGCCAGCCGACCGAGCAGGAGCTCGCCGACTGCCTGTTCGCCTGGACCGTCGCCAAGCACGTCAAGTCGAATGCGATCGTTTATGCCAAGGACGGCGTCACCGTCGGCATCGGCGCGGGCCAGATGAACCGCCGCGACAGCGCCCGCATCGCTGCCGCCAAGGCGCGCGAGGCGGCCGAGACAAACGGCTGGCCCGAGCCGCGCACCATCGGCTCGGCGGTCGCCTCCGACGCCTTCTTCCCGTTCGCGGACGGGCTCCTCGCCGCGGCCGAAGCCGGCGCGACCGCCGTGATCCAGCCGGGCGGGTCGATCCGCGATGAGGAGGTGATCGCGGCCGCCGACGAAGCCGGGCTCGCCATGCTGTTCACGGGCATGCGGCACTTCCGTCACTGAGCCGGTATCGGGCCGGCGCGGTCAGTTCGTTCCGGCAAACTTGCACAGGACGTTGCAGGCCGTAGCCCCAAACGCCCTGGCGATCGCCTGGAGCATCAGGCGATCGGACCCCGTCGCCTTTGGAACCTGACCGAGCACCATGTCGCGCAGGGCAGTCCGCTCCGCTTGGGGAAAGGATGCGGCGACTGCCGGTGCGTCCTCAGTGATCGCCGACAGGACGATGTCGCGATTCTTCGCCGATATTCCGGGCGACAAGGTCGCCTCGAGCGAGCCGCGAATCGCTTGGGCTGCGCCCTGGCGCATCTGCCTCAAGCCTTCGCGCGCCTGGTCGGGCCGGTCGGGGGCGGAACCTTGCATCAGCACTTCAGCTGCGCGGAACGAGCGCTGCACGCAGATGTTTCCGCTTGCCAGGCCGAGCGAGACCTCATCTTGAGTCTTCATCGCCTGGCGGTCGACGGCTGCCCGATCCTTACTTCCGGTAACCCGCGCCGCGAACTGCATATAGGCGATCAACGTCCGTCCGATTGCCCCGCAGGTTCCGCCCAGCTGCCGCAAATCGAGCGGCATGGCCCTCAGCCCATCGCGGTCGAATGCCTGACGCACCAGCGGCGCGTCACCGTTGGTGAGCAGCGGTGGATTGGTTGCGGTCGCCGTCGCGAGGCGCTGCTGCAACCGGAGGTTGGCCTGCACCATGTCGTTGCTCGGCGGAGCCTGGACCATCACGATCGGCGGCGGGACTGCCTGCGCGCCGGCGATGGCCGGCGTCGCCGCCAGGGCCAGGACAAGCACGAAATTCCGCAGATACAGCGTGTGGTTCATCGGTTCCCCCCGTTGGTTGGATCGGAACTTAAGGGGCGATTTCGTGGCGCGCCAGCGGGTAACTTGCTGCCCGCTTTCGAAATTCAGACGATAGTGTCCCGGCTCTGGTCGCGGGCCTCGGCCGCTTCCTCGGCCTCGCGCAATTCTTCCACATCCTCCTTGCCCATCCGGAACAGCTCGCGGTCCTCGGGGCCGAAGCCCTTGGTCCACAGCACCGCGCCGAACGCGCCGAGGATGGCCGGAATGCCGATCAGCAACTGGACCCACTCCGGCGTCCACCAGCGGATCGGGACTCCGACTGCAATGCCCGCCGCTGCAGCCCAGCCGATGCTCCAGCGCCAGCCGCTGACCGGCTCGCCGAGCTTCCGGCGGAGCAGCCGCGACTTGGTGATCGAGGCGAAAGCGAGCGCAACGCAAAGCCCGATCGCGGGACCGGTCGCCTGCCACGGCTCAGGCAGGCCTTGGTCGCGCATGACGATGATCAGCGCGGCCGCGAGCGCGGCCTCAAGCGCCAGCATAACCAGGCTGATGACCATGTTCCGCCCGCGCGCGACGTAGATCAGCGCCGCTTCGCTGACGACCGCGGCGGCGGCGATCACTTCGGCCGCGAGCAGGAAGCCGAGCGTCGCGGTGCCGCCGGTGAAGCCCGCGCCGACCAGCCCCATCACGGCTCGCCCCGGGATCGCCAGGGCCAGCGCGATCCCGACTTGCGCGGCGATGATCCAATAGGTCACCTGGCGCACCTGCTGTGCGACGGCGGCGCGGTCGCCGACGGCGATCCGGCGCGCGATGGCCGGGCCGAGCACCGGCTCGAAGCTGGTCTTCAGCTTGGCCGGCAGGGTCGCGACCTGCTGGGCGACGTAATAGATGCCGACGAACGCGGCCGGCATGAACGCGCCGAGCACGGCGAGGTCGACGCGGCGCGACGCCCATTCGACCGCGTCGGCGGCGGCGACGGGCACGTTGCGCCAGGTGGTCCGCCAGGCGGTCCCGAGGTCGGGCTTCCAATCGTGGGGTATGCCGTAGCATCTGACCAGCGGGATCAGCGACGCGATCAGCGCCGCCACCATCGAGAAGACGTAGGAGACGATCAGCCCGTCCTGAAGCGAGATGAACGCCCAGGCCAAAGCGACGATGCTGATCGTCCATGGCTCGACGATCGAGCGCGCGCGGACGGTCGCTCCGACGTCATGGTGATAGGCAAGCGCGGCGAGCGCGATGTCGGTCCAGGCGATCGCCAGCACGGTGATCGCCAACAGGCGGTCCATGCCGCTGATTCGGGTCGTCGGGTACATGGCGATGGGGAAGGCGAACAGGATCGCCATGCCGATCGCCGACCCGATCGCTCCGACCAGCAGCGCGTCCGCCACAACGCAGGATTGCGGCTTCTTGGCGTTGGCGAGCAACTGGGCGAGGCCGCGCCTCAAACCGAGCGAGGCGAGCTGCGCGGCGAACTCGACCACCAGCACGGCATAAGCGAAGCGGCCCAGCGAGGCGGCGCCGTAGATCCGACCGGCGATGAACAGGAACGGCAGCCGCGCCGCGAGGCGAAGCGCGAAGCCGAAGATGTTCAGCCGTCCGCCGCGCGCCAGCGTCGCCATGTCCGCGTCGGGCGCGCCGACGTCGGCGGTCTCGGCGAGGACCCTGGGCCCCCGGCTGTCGGTCAATGCGCCGCGCCCCAGTTCGGTCCCCAGCCGACCTCGACGTCCAGCGGCACGTCGAGCGTGAGCGCCGGCTCGCCAGCATGCGCCATCACTTGCTTGATGACTGCCGCCGCGCGCTCCTCCTGGCCCCCGGGGACCTCGAACACCAGCTCGTCATGGACCTGGAGCAGCATCTTCACGCCGTCGAGCCCAGCATCGGCGAGCGCGCCGTCCATCCGCTCCATCGCCCGCTTGATCAGGTCGGCGCTGGTGCCCTGGATCGGGGCGTTGATCGCGGCACGCTCGGCGCCGCCACGGATCGACGGGTTGGGCGATCGGATGTTGGGTTCGAAATGCGTCTTGCGCCCGAACAATGTCTTGGTGAAGCCGTGCTCGCGGGCGAAGGCGAGCGTGCCGTGGATGTAGGCGCGGATGCCGGGGAAGCGCTCGAAATAGCGGTCGATGATCGCTTTCCCCTCCTCCTTGGACAGGCCCATCCGCGATGCCAGGCCCCACGACGACACTCCGTACAGGATGGCGAAGTTGATCGTCTTCGCCTTGGCTCGCGTGTCGCGGTCGGCGACCCCGAACACTTCTTCCGCGGTGATCGCATGGACGTCGTGCCCCTGCCGGAACGCTTCCTTGAGCTGCGGGACGTCGGCCATGTGCGCGGCGAGGCGCAGTTCGATCTGGCTGTAGTCGGCGCTGAGGATGACGTGGCCCGGATCGGCGACGAAGGCGTCGCGGATCTTGCGCCCGACCTCGGTTCGGATCGGGATGTTCTGCAGGTTCGGGTCGTTGGAGCTCAATCGCCCGGTCTGCGCGCCGGTCAGCGAGAAACTGGTATGGACCCGCCCGGTCTCGGGGTTGATCACCGCCTGCAGCGCGTCGGTATAGGTCGAGCGGAGCTTGGTCAGCTGGCGCCAATCGAGCACCAGCGTCGCGCATTCGACGCCTTCCGCCGCCAGCCGCTCGAGCTCGTTGACGTCGGTCGAATAATGGCCGCTCTTGCCCTTGCGCCCGCCCTTGAGGCCGAGGCGCCCGTAGAGCACGTCGCCGAGCTGCTGCGGCGAGCCGATCGTGAACGGCCCGCACGCCGCCTCGTAAATCTTCTCCTCGAGCGCCTGGATGTCCTTGCTGAACTCCGCCGACAGCCGCGCCAGATAGTCGCGGTCGACCCGGATCCCGCGCCGCTCCATCCGCCCGATCACGCTGACCAGCGGCTTGTCGACCCGCTCGTAGACGCGCGTCACATTCTCGCTTGCCAGCCGCGGCTTCAGCCGCAGCCACAGCCGGAGCGCGATGTCCGCGTCCTCGGCGGCATATTCGGTCGCCGGACCCAGCGGCACCTTGTCGAAGGTGATCTGCTTCTGCCCGGTCCCGCACAATTGCTTGAACGGGATGCATTCGTGGTCGAAGTGCAGCTTGGCCAGCTCCTCGAGCCCGTGGCCGAACGAGCGCCCCGCGTCGAGGTCGAAGCTGATGACCATCGTGTCGTCGACCGGAGCGACGTCGATCCCCAGCCGGTGGAACATCACCCAGTCGTATTTGAGGTTGTGCCCGATCTTGAGCACCGCCGGGTCCTCGAGCAGCGGCTTGAGTTTCGCCAGGACCTGCTCCTGGGGCAGCTGATCGGGCGCTTCTGAAAACATGTCGAGGCCGCTGTGCCCGGTGGGGATGTAGCAGGCCTGGTTGGGCGCGGTCGCCAGGCTGATCCCGGCCAGCTTGGCGACGATCGAGTCGATATGGTCGGTCTCGGTATCGATCGCGACATAGCCCTGGCGCATCGCCTCGGCGATCCAGCGGTCGAGCGCGGCTTCGTCGATGACCGTTTCATATTTGGAGCGGTCGACCTCGATCTTCTCGGGCTCGGGTGCCGCGGCTGGCTTCTTGTCGAGCGCCGCCATGACGTCATTGCGCACGGTCGCGCCGGTCTGCTGCGCGCCGCCGGTGCCGCCGTGCAGCCGGTTTAAAAGCGACTTGAAGCCCTGGTCGGCGAGGAATTCCTCGAGCGGCTCCTTGGGGATGTTCTTGAGCGCCAGCGATTCGAGCGGCTCCGGCAGCGGCGCGTCGCACACCAGCTTGACCAGCTCGCGGCTCAACCGCGCGGCGTCGGCATGGTCGATCAGCGACTGCTTGAGCTTGGGCTTGGAGATCTGGTCGGTGCTCGCCAGCACCGTTTCTAAGTCGCCGAACGCCTGGATCAGCTGCGACGCGGTCTTCGGGCCGATCCCGGGGACGCCGGGCACATTGTCGACGCTGTCGCCCATCAGCGCGAGCACGTCGCCGACCTTGTCCGGCGGCACTCCGAACTTCTCCAGCACCTGCTCGCGCCCGATCCGCCGGTCGTTCATCGTGTCGAGCATGTCGACCCCGGCGTCCTCGTCGATCAGCTGCATCAGATCCTTGTCGGAGCTGACGATGGTCACCTTCCACCCGGCCTCGGTCGCCGCGGTCACGTAGCAGGCGATGATGTCGTCGGCCTCCAGCCCGGCCGTTTCGATGCAGGGAATCGAGAAAGCGCGGGTCGCGGTGCGGATCAGCGGGAATTGCGGGACCAGGTCCTCGGGCGGCGGCGGGCGGTGCGCCTTATACTGGTCGTAAAGCTCGTTGCGGAACGTCTGCTCGGACGCGTCGAGGATCACCGCCATGTGGGTCGGTCCGTCGGCCTTGCTGAGGCCGTCGGCGAGCTTCCACAGCATGGTCGTGTAACCGTAGACCGCGCCGACGTTCATGCCGTGGCGGTTGGTCAGCGGCGGCAGCCGGTGATAGGCGCGGAAGATGTAGCTCGACCCGTCGACTAGGTAGAGGTGGGGTTGGGCGGCGGGCGCGGCGGCGTTGGAGGCGGGTGCTTCGGTGGTATCGGTTTCGGACATGAAGGCTGGTGGTTTAGCAGGGTGCGGCGAAGAGGGAAGCTAGACGGAAGTTAGGGTAGTGTAGGCCTGTCACCCCGCCAGCAGCGGCCAGATCACCATCGCCAGGCCGACTATGCTCAAGGTGTAAACGACCGTCCTTACGACCGGCACGCCCATGGCGTAGAGCGGCAGATAGGCCACCCGCGCGCCCAGCCAGATCCAGCCGCCGAGCGCGGTCCACTGGCTGGTGCGCTCGGCGATCACCACGCCGAGCAGGGCGACGATCGCGATCGGGAAGGTCTCCTGGAAGTTCGCCTGCGCGCGCATCGTGCGGCCGGTCATCGGGTTGGGTTCGGGCAGCGCCTCGTCGCGCGCGCCGACGTTCCACTTGCGGCCGTACTGCGCGGTCTTGAACCGGGTCGCGACGAACACGTGGACGAACAGCAAAAGCGCACCGAGCGCGGCGATCTTCAGTTCCACCGGCATCGCATCCTCCCCCTCTGTTGACGGTCAAGCCTACGAGGGATTCGCGCAAAATGACAATCGGACTTGTCGAATAACGATAAGATCTATATCGTTTATCGATAATACGAGTCGCTGGAGTC
>Ga0070696_100000322_pt1 | contig 29144 bp, 23 predicted proteins | sample KBSK1253metaG_FD_65474 | JGI IMG/M metagenome (GOLD analysis project Ga0070696, IMG submission 65474) | Corn, switchgrass and miscanthus rhizosphere microbial communities from Kellogg Biological Station, Michigan, USA - KBS K1-25-3 metaG | ecosystem: Host-associated > Plants > Roots >... | reverse complement strand
ATACGATCTACGTCGACGGCATCTCGAAATCATTCGCGGCGACTGGCCTGCGTGTGGGTTGGGGGGTAGGACCGACCACGATTATTCAGCAGATGGCCGATCTACTCACGCACGTCGGCGCGTGAGTAGATCGGCCATCTGCTGAATGATCGTGGTCGGTCCTACCCCCCAACCCACACGCAGGCCAGTCGCCGCGAATGATTTCGAGATGCCGTCGACGTAGATCGTATAGCGCGCCATCTCCGGCCGCAGTGCGACGGGGTGCACGTGCTCGACACCGAACGTCAGCATCCAATACACCTGATCGTACAGCAGATACAGAGGACGATCCTTCCCAGCCCGGCGCTCATTCTCCTCGAGCACCGCATCGCAGATCTCCGCGAGTCGTTCCGCGGTGAACACGGTTCCGGTGGGGTTCACCGGTGAGTTGAGCACCAGCAGACGCGCGTCCCGGAGCTTCGGCCGGAGCATCGCCGCGGTTGGCAGGAACGCGGTCTTCGCATCGCAGGCAACCGTGACCGCCACTCCGCCGGACGTCTGGCAATAGTGCACGTTGTTCCACGACGGCACGGGAAAAACAACACGGTCGCCGGGATCGACCATGACGCGGTACGCGCCATAGATCAGAGGACGCGCTCCCGCGGTGATGAGCACATTGTCGACTTCGGTCTTGAGGCCGAGGCGCCGGTCACAGAACTCCACGACGGCCTTTCGAAGACCGGGCATCCCCGAGGACGGCGGATAGTTTGTCTCTCCCCGTTGAACCGCCGTCGCGAGCTCTCGCGACAGCAACTCGGGCACCGGGAATTCCGTCGGCGCGAAATCTCCGACCGTGAGATTGCAGATCTTCGCGCCCTGATTCACCAAAGCTCTGACTTCGGCCGCGATCTTGAGAATCGGCGAGCCGATCAACCCTTCGGCAAGCAGCGAATAGCGGTTGCCGTCCGCGCGCGGAGTGCGCGTCTCTGGAACCATCCGATCCGCCGTACGAGTTGCTCCAGCCATGTCAGCTCTTTGGATTTCAGGGTTCACGGTGCCGCCTTGGTTTGAGGTGTGGCTCGCTTCGCGTCTTCGACCATTCGCCTCACATCCGCCAGCAGCTGCTGCGCGTCGAACACGATTCCCTGCTTGACTGTGTACCGAACGCCGCCGCGATGCTCGACTTTTCCACCGCGTTCGACGTCTACCCCAGTGCCATAAAATACCTTGAGGTTGTGCAGCGGGTTGCCATCCACGATGGCGAGATCCGCGACAAACCCTGGACGCACGACACCCGTGTTCGCCAAGCCGAGCGCCCTGGCGCCATTCGAGGTCGCTTGCTGGATGACTTCGATGGGGTGGAACCCGGCCTCTTGATGCAGTTCCATCTCCCGGATCGTGCCGAAGCCGTACAAATGATAAATGAAGCCGGCGTCCGAGCCTACCGTCACATTGCCACCGCGAGCGGCGTACTCGCGCAGCCACTTCATCCAGATGCGCATGTTGTCGCGCCACATCACTTCGTCCGCGGTGGTCCAGTCGAAGTGATACGACCCATGACGTTCGGGATTCGGCTCGTAGAACGCCATCAGTTGCGGCATCGCATATTCCCGAAACCAGGGCAGCGTGCGCGCTCGCGACAGATCCCGATTGGCTTCGTAGACCGCGAGGGTTGGATCCCAGGTGACGTTGTGCGCCAACATCGTGTCGAGGACCGCCGAAAGCCGCGCGCTGTCGGCCTGTCGCCAGATGTCGCCCGCCCAACGGAACCGATCAGACTCGTTGTCATAGCTGTACGAGTCCGGGAATCGCTGTGGGCCCGGAATCGCCGCATCCGGAATACCGTACCAGTGTTCGAGTGACCGGATGCCCAACTGCGCGGCGCGCACCGCGTCGGTCTCCTGGATCTTCAAGTCGGTCGCGATCGGGAGATCGAGCTTGTGCGCCTCGTCGGAGATGGCGGCCCACACGTCGGGGCGGTTGATGAAGATCTTGAGGCCCTGACCGCCGCCGAGCTTCACCCGGCGAACGTATGCGCGCGCAGAATCCGGGGTGTCCGCCTCGACGGTGACGTAGGGAATGATCGTCGGAGCCGCGATGCGGTTCGCCGCGGAGAGCTTCGCGTGCGCCACGGTCGTGTCCATCCCTTCGCCGCTGCCCGGCTCCCGAACAGTCGTGATGCCGTGACCGAGCCAAAGCTTGTACTCGTAGTCCTTCTGCCAGGGAATGCCGTTGCGGCTGAAATGGATGTGCCCATGCATGTCGATGATGCCGGGCGTGACGTACATGCCGGTGGCGTCGATGACTCGATCGTAAGCGGGCTGGGGGTTTGGGGTTTGCGGTCTCCCAGGCCCCACACCACCGACCCCAGGCCCCGTCCCGAATTCGTTGATCGGTCGTGTGGGGCGGACCGAGGTGATCGTCGATCCCTCGATCACAATGTCCATCGGTCCGCGCGCCGGATTGCCGGCGCCGTCGATGACCATCGCGTTACGGATCAACAGCTTGTTGTAACGGACGCCGGTGGAGGGTGCCGGGGCGGTATTCTGCGCGAAAGCGGCGGAGGCCAGGCTCAGCGCTACAAAGGCAGCGTGGAGTCGCATGCCTGCAATGTGCGAGGGTACGCGACCCTCGGCAAATAAATATTGAACGTCGGGCCGAGCGCCACTCCTGGACTCCTTCGTCCTGTCCGAGCCAAACGTCCGCAGTAGCTTCCGCACCATGAGAGCCGCGCTGCTACTGCTGACGGTTGGCGCAGTCGTCACCCCCCTTGCCGCGCAGGTATCGCAAGCTCCGCGTCAAGGATTGGTGATCGAGCACACAATGACGCTGCCTGCCGGGACCTATTCGCTGCGGGCGCCAACATCGTTGGATTCCGCGGTGATCGTGGTTCGCGGGCGCGATATCACGGTCGACCTGTCCGGTGTCGAGCTGCGAGGGACGTCGCTCGGAGGCGACCCCGATCAGGGGAGCGGCGTCGCCATTCTCGTCGACGGCGGTGAGAACATCACCATCAAGAACGCGCGGATTCGCGGATACAAGATCGCGATTCGGGCGGTGAATACGAGGAATCTGCGCCTGCTCGACAACGACCTGAGCTCCAATTGGAAACCGCGGCTTTACAGCATCGTGGAGCATGAGAGTCTCGCCGACTGGCTTTCGTTTCATCACAACGAGAAAGGCGAGTGGACGAGATATGGCGCGGCGATCTATCTGCAGCGCGTGGAAGGCGGGGAGATCCGGGGCAACACGGTCATGCACGGGATGAACGCGCTCCTCATGACGGGCACGGACTCCATGCTCGTCTGGAACAACACCTTCTCGTTCAACTCCGGGCTGGGGATCGGGATGTACCGCTCGAGCCACAATCGCGTCATGCACAATCGCGTCGACTTCAACGTGCGTGGCTACAGCGAGGGGTTTTATAGAAGGGGGCAGGATTCCGCTGGCATACTGATGTACGAACAGAGCGACTCGAACACAGTCGCGTACAACTCGGTCACGCACGGCGGCGACGGGCTGTTCATCTGGGCCGGTCAGAGCACGATGGACACGGGCCAGGGGGGAGTGAACGACAATGTCATTTACAAGAATGATTTCAGCTGGGCGCCGACAAATGGCATGGAGGCAACGTTCAGCCGGAATGCGTTCGTGGAGAACCGCGTCGTAGGAAGCGATTACGGACTCTGGGGCGGATATTCCTACAGCTCCTTGATCGTGCGCAACACGTTCGAACGGAACCGCATCGGCGTCGCCATCGAGCACGGACAGGACAACAACATCCATGGAAACCGATTCAGTGGTGACTCGACCGACATTCATCTGTGGGGCGACAAGATCGAGCCGGGCGATTGGGGCTATCCCAAGCATCGCGATACTCGGAGTCGGGATTACCTCATCGAATGGAACTCACTGAGCGGGTCGCGAGTCGCGTTGCGGATCGGCAATACGCAAAACGTTCGCGCCTACCAAAACACGGTCAACGCCGACACTCTCCTCGTCGCCCTGGGCGATACCTCGGGAGTTGTGATCGAACCGCGGCTGAACGCGCGAGTCGCCACCGACATCCTGCTCCATTCGCGTCTGGAGCCGCGCCCACTGCGTGACGGAGCCTTGGTACTTCCGAGTGCATTTGCCGGCTGGCCCCGCTCGACGATCATCATCGACGAGTGGGGACCATACGATTGGAAATCGCCGAAGCTGTGGCCGGCGGACAGCTCTCTTTCCACCCCCCTCAAGCTGCGCGTCCTTGGACCCGGGAAGGGATCATGGCGACTGGCCAGCGCGCGCGGCGCGACCGTTTCGAAAAGGCGCGGCACTTTCGGCGACACCGTCGTCGTCACGCCTTCGAAAGCCCGTGTCGAGGACTGGACGGTGGCGCTCATCAGTGGCGGGCAGACGTTCGAGTACTCGCGGTTCGATGCAAACGCGTCGTGGGATGTCCGAGTGTTCGCCTGGAGCGACAGCACCCATCCACTCAACTCCGCCGCCGCTTTCGCCGCACTCCTCCGCGGTGAGAAGGGGGCGCCCGTCCTCTCTCTCACGTCATCGCGGCTGGATTACGTGTGGTTTCGGCCCAAAGTTCCGGGATGGCCGCTCGAGAAGGTCGGTGTCGCAGCCGTAACGACGGTCGATCTTCCCTCCGGTCGTTACGCCGTGCGCACGATCAGTGACGACGGCATTCGCGTCTTTGTCGACGATCGGCCGGTGATCGAGGACTGGACGGTACACGAATCGCGGGTGCTCGAGGTCCCGCTTTCGGCAGGACGGCACCGCATTCGAGTCGAGTACTTCCAACTCGATGGCTGGACGGAGCTCCGGGCGGAGGTCGTGAAGCAATAGGCCAAAAAAAAGTGCACGAGCGAAGGCTCGTGCACTTTTGCGATCTCGTACCCTCAGGTCAGCGCTGTGGCTTTCCCGCTTTTTTGGAGCGAAGTCTGCGCTGCGCGGCCGCACTCTTCAGCTGACGCGCCTCGCTGGGCTTTACATAGTGCCGTCTGCGACGCAAATCCTGCAAAACGCCCGCGCGCTGCACCTTCTTCTTGAAGATCCGCAACGCGGCGTCGATGCGATCGCCGTCCCCGAGGTGTACTTCAACCATGTGGTTTACCGACCAACCTTGACGACGTTCTCGGCCGCCGGACCCTTCTGGCCCTGAACGACGTCGAACTCGACCTTCTCGCCTTCGGTCAGCGACTTGAACCCGCTGCCCTGGATCGCCGAGTGATGCACGAAGCAATCCTTCTGTCCGCCCTCAGGCGTGATGAAGCCGAAACCCTTCTGATCGTTGAACCACTTTACTGTCCCAACCGTACGCATTGACTTGCTCCAAAAAGAATGGGAAAAAACAAAAGGGCTCCGCGATGCGAAGCCCCTGTCCAGACGCCCGACGCGCTGCGAGGCGCGTTTTCGCTGTCCTAAGGTAGCGAATACGCCGTCAAAATCAACTCGCGCTTCGAACTCTGGGCCGCCGGGCGGCGTTTTCCCGCAAAGTGCCCGAAATGGAAGAAACGACGGTCTTGGCCAGATCGGTCGACCGAAACGCCTTCCGCGCTGCCTTTCCCTCGCGGCGCCAGGTCCAGCTCTTTTCGTCCGACGCGTCCGCGATGAATACGCTCTCGCGAACCACCTTGGCCGTCTGCGTCACCGCAACCGTCGGAACACCGTTCACATATTCCTGCGCTCCGTTGGCGCCCACGGTGCCGTTCCACTCCACGATCATGAGCCGACCCTGCGACACCGTCTCGGCACGCGTGCGGAGCCACGACAGCGTCAACGCCACTGGGCCCAACTGCACGATGCAACGTCCTGGTGACCGACGTACGTCTGCTTTCAGTCCTTTGCCTTCATCTTCCAGATCGGTGACGCGTTTCGATACGTCGTCCACCAACCGATCGAACTCACGCGCACACACTGCGAGCGCGCGATGTGAATCGAGAAAATCTTCCCGGTCGAGCACGTCAGTTGTCATGCCGCCTCCGTAAGTATCACAAATGTAACCCGGGATGAGGTTAGGGTCAAAAGTGCGCAGGGGCATGGCGTATGCGCCGTGCGCGCCCGCCCCGAATAGCTTTGTCGCACCGCTTCCCAACGTTTGAGTCCACAACATGATGCGCAGACACATCCGTTTTCTCGCCGCCGCCCTCCTTTGCGTCGCAATGGCCGACGCTTCTGCTCAGGTCGCCTCTCCCGCCCGCGGGAGAACACGTGCGCAAACTCCGCAGGCGTCGACTGGTTTCATCAAGGAATTCGGCACGATGTGGACGTTCGATGCGCCGCCACTCGAGTATTGGCGCACGACGTACAACTTCGCTCCCGATCAGCAGTGGCTGGATCACGTGCGCCTTTCCGCGGTTCGCATTCCCGGATGCTCGGCGGCATTCGTGAGCGCGAACGGGCTCGTGATGACAAATCATCACTGCGGCCGCTCGTGCACCGCAAGCGCCTCGCCGCCGGACACGAACTACGTCGACCGCGGCTTCGCTGCGCGCAACGTGAGCGACGAGAAAAAATGCGCCGGGATGTGGGCGGATCAGCTGCAGTCCGTCGAGGACGTGACGGATCGCATTCGCCGATCGATGACCGGCGCTACGCTGGCTCAGCAGGTCGAGCAGCGAAACGCGGAGATCGGACGCATCGAGCAGCAATGCGCGCAGCAAACTTCCCTGCTGTGCCAGGTCGTGACGTTCTATCAGGGCGGCATGTACTCGCTGTACCGCTACAAGCACTACGACGACGTCCGCCTCGTCATGGCGCCCGAAGGTGACATCGCGTTCTACGGCGGAGATCCGGACAACTTCACCTATCCCCGCTACGACCTGGATCTCACGCTGCTGCGTGTCTACGAGAACGGGCAGCCATTGCGACCGAAGGACTATCTCCGCTGGAGCGCCGCGGGCGCAGCTGAGAACGAGCTGGTCTTCGTCGTCGGCAATCCGGGTTCGACGGGCCGCATGTTGACGATGGCCCAGATGGAGTATCTGCGCGACGTCGACTACCCCGCGCGTCTGGCGCAGTACGACCGACTGCTGCGCAGCTATCACGCTCGCTCGGCGGCCTCGCCGCAGGTGGCCCGGGATTATGCAAACGTGATCTTCTCGCTCGAGAACTCGAAAAAAGCCGTGGCTGGCTACCGGAGAGGACTCGTCGACAGCACGATCATGGCGAAGAAGCGCCAGTTCGAGAACGATTTCAAGACGCGAGTCAACGCGAATCCGCGCCTTCGCGCGCAATACGCGAACACGTGGCCCGAAATCGAACGCGCCGAGCGCGAGCTGACCGCGATGGCACGTCAGCTCCAGTGGCAGAGCTTTGGCGGCGGATCGGCGCTGCTCAACCTGGCGGGGGGAATCGTCCGGCTTCCGATCATGTCCGGCATAGCCGACTCGTTGCGCCTTACGCAATACCGAGGTGCCGGGCTGGATCGCATCCGTCAACTGGTGCTCGCTCAAACTCCCATCGACACGGCCTTCGAGCGCATGGCGCTCGCGGCCACCTTCGCCGCATGGAAGGAAGCGTTGCCTTCGAACGACGTGATCCTTCGCGCTGCACTTGGCTACGGCAACGGCGACCCGGAGGCGGCTGCCGCGCGCATCATCGCGCAGACGACGCTCGCCGACGCCGCCAAACGCAAAGCGGTGCTCGATGGCGGAAGCGCGGCGGTCGCACGGTCGACCGATCCCCTGATCATGTTGGCGCGTCAGATCGAGCCGGTGAATCGTCGGCTGGCGTTGCGGCAAATGCAGCTCGAGTCCGTAGTGTCCGCGAACGCCGAACGGCTTGGCCGCGGCATCTTTGAGGCCTACGGCCGGTCGCTGCCCCCCGACGCCACGTTCACTCTGCGCATCACGGACGGCGTGGTGAAAGGCTTTCCGTACAACGGCACGTTCGCGCCCTACAAGACCACATTCTATGGCCTGTACGACCGGGCTGCCTCATTCGACAACAAAGGGCCGTTCGAGCTTCCTCGCCGCTGGTCGGAACGGAAAGACCGCCTGGACCTGAGCACTCCGTTCAATTTCGTATCGACCAACGACATCATCGGCGGGAACTCGGGGAGCCCAGTAATCAATCGCAGCGCGGAAGTGGTGGGATTGATCTTCGACGGCAACATCGAGTCGTTGCCCAATCGCTTCATTTTCACCGACGACGTGGCGCGTTCGGTGTCAGTACATTCGCGATCGATCCCCGAAGCGCTGAGAAAGCTGTACGACGCGGCGTGGATTGCGGACGAACTCGAGGGGCGAGTGGCGAGCCGGAACTAGGCGGGGAACTGGGAAGGGAGAACGGGGAACGGGTTAATTTCAACAGCGGGAAAGGATGAGGGGAAATGAGCAGGGGACTGGTCCCCTCATCCGTTCCCCTGATCCATTCCCGCCGTTGCAGGTAGACCGTTCCCTGTTCCCGGTTCCCAGTTCCCCACTCCGGCAGGGAGTGTCACTCGAAAGACGGATCCCGTCGCGTCGGACTTGATCAATGCCACGTTCCCCGCGTGCGCGTGGACAATCCATTGCGCGATCGCGAGCCCGAGCCCAGCTCCTGACGCGAGCTCCCCCGCTTCTCTCGCGCGCTGCGCCCGATAGAACCGATCGAAGACACGAGCACGCGCTTCGGCGGGCACGCCGAGCCCTGTGTCGGCGACTTCCAGGACATAGCGACCGTTTTCCGCGTTCGCGGTCACATTCACCGAGCCGCCCACCGGCGTGTACTTGATTGCGTTGTCGAGGAGGTTGCGCAGCACACGCCGCAACAGGTCCTCGTCTCCACGCATCGGGAGCTCGTCGCTGCCGTCGTACCGCACGGTGATCTCCTTGCGTGCCGCGAGCGTGCGGATCGAGCGGACGGATTCTGCGCACAGCTCACCCAGATACATCTCCGACGGCGACAGCAACCGTTCGCCCGCGTGTGCTCGTGCGAGCAGAAAAAGGTCTTCGACGATTCGCTGCAGCGCGAGCATTTCCTCGCGAATCGTCCGCAACGCGGTCCGCAGCTCGTCGGGGGAGCGATCGTCGCGCGAGAGCGCCAGCTCCGCCTCCCCACTCACGATGGCCACGGGCGTGCGCAGCTCGTGGGACGCATCGGCAATGAACTGCCGCTGTTGCTCGAAGGCGGCGCCGAGCCGAGCCAGCAGATCGTTGAACACGCGGGCGAGCCGACCCAGCTCGTCATTCGGATTGGCAACGGGCAACCGTTCGTGCAGCGTCGTGGCCGAGATCTGTGCGGCGCGATCGGTCATGACCGCGACCGGCTGAAGACTCTTTCGCGCCACGAGATAACCGCCGAGGGTGGACAAGACGAGCAACAGCGGTATGCCGAGGCCAAGCGCGAGCCTCACGCCGGCGAGCAGTCGTCGATGGGAGTGCAGCCGGTGCACCGCCCCAACGATGATCGTGCGGCGGGCGATTCGATGCGGCAGCGCGATGGCGCGCACGTCGAATTCGCCGGAGCCCAGGTTCACATAAGTCGGTTGACTGAGCGACGCGGCAGCGAGAAAGGAACGGAATCCCGGAGCTTCCAGACGGAAAGCCTGGCTCGCGATCACCCTGGCGATGCTGTCCACTCCGACCTCTTCCCCTTCCGCGGGCGCCTCGCCTGGGACCAGCGTCGACGTGGTGGGGTCGTAGACCGCCACCTGTAGGTCCCGAAAGCGAAATTCGCGCACGACGCGCGTCGCGACGTCCATTGGAGAGCGCTTGTCTTCGGCCTCGATCTCGATCGCGGTCGCCACCGCGGTCGCGGCCTCGTACAGCGCCGCGTCCCCGCTCGCCAGCGATCGACGCGCCACTACCCCGTAAAGAGCAACAGACACCGCCCCAAGCGAGACAGCAAACACGCCGGCATACCACAGCGCCAACCTCGCGCGAATGGATAGGCCGAGCATGCGAATCTCGATCAGTTGTTGCCCAAGCGATACCCGGCGCCGCGATGCGTGTGGATCAAGGGTGCGATGCTGCCATCGTCGACTTTCCGGCGCAGCCTGTTGATGTAAACCTCGAGCGCATTCGAGAATGGGTCGTGGTTTTCATCCCAGACGTGCTCGCACAACTCCGCGCGTCCGACGACGCGGCCGGCGTTGCGGGCGAGATACTCCAGCAGCGCATACTCCTTCACGGTGACTGGGATGGTTCGGTCGCCACGTTTCACCGTTTGGCTGCGCGTGTCGACCGTGAGGTCCGCGACGTTCAGCGTCGGCGGAAGCATCTCCGGTAACCGGCGCAGGAGAGCTCGCAGCCGGGCGTGAAGCTCATCGAGGGCGAACGGCTTGGTGAGATAGTCGTCGGCTCCGGCGTCGAGACCGGCAACGCGATCGCGCACCGCGTCACGCGCCGTGAGCATGAGGATCGGGACGCGTTTTCCTTCCTTGCGGAGGGTCTGACTCACCTCGAGTCCGTCGCGCTTCGGCAAGCCGATGTCGAGAACGATCCCGTCGTAATCGTTGACGCGCGCTTGGTAGTACGCGCGATCTCCGTCCTCCGCGAGGTCGACGGCGTATCCCTGTTCACGCAAGCTGCGGGACAGCATGTCCGCGAGCTTGGCGTCGTCTTCTACGAGTAGCAGGCGCATGCTCTGAATATGTACAAGGGCGCAGCTACGTTGAACGACGTAATGGCGCGTAATCCCGCGTTAAGGTTCCTGGAGGCCGCCGTCGAGCGCCGGCAAACGAATTTCAGGCGTTCGTGCCGCAAACCGGCAATTTCACTCTGGCTCAAATCGGTGCACCGTCACATTTTAGCTAGCGACGCAGCGCCTTGGCGCCAGCCGGCCCGTCCCACGAAAGACCTCCGACCTCCTCCCGCCACCCCCGTCTACCTCACCCGATGCGGAGTGCATAAGTGGACGCCACGACAACACGCACTGATCCCGGGCTGAACTTAAGCCCGCAGAATGCCGACCAAATTGCGGCGGACGTAGCTCGAATGGGCCCACGTCAGGCCGCTGAACTGCTCTCTGAGCTGAGCGACGCACTCGTCTTGGACGTTCTGCAGCGCGTCAATCCCGCCCTCGTCGGCGACATTCTCCCGGAGATGTCTGAAGGACGCCGCGCGAAGCTGTTTCTCGCGGGGCCGAGCGCGGTCACGCAGCAATGGACGCTGAACCAGACCTACCCGGAAGGCACCATTGGCCGTTTGATGGAACCGCCGACTGCCATTTTCGGTCCGAACGACACGGTGGGTGAAGTCAGTCAGAAGGTCCGCGAGCTGGTCAAGAAAATCTTCGTGACCTACTGCTTTGTGTGCGAGCCAAGTCGCAAGCTCGTTGGCATCGTGACGATGCGAGATCTGCTAGTCTCGGATCCGAAACAGAAGCTCTCGGAGATCATGCTCAAGGATCCGTTCTCCCTGCGGCCGCAGCTGCCGCTGATGGAGGGCATGAAGCTCGTGCTGAACCGCCATTTTCCGCTGTATCCGATTTGCAACGACGACAACAAGCTGATCGGATTGGTGCGCGGACAGGCGATGTTCGAGGAGCAGGCGATCGAGATCAGCGCGCAAGCGGGTACGATGGTCGGTATCCACAAAGAGGAGCGTCTTGCCACTCCATGGCCGACGAGCCTCAAACTGCGGCATCCGTGGCTTCAGCTCAATCTTCTCACCGCATTCGTCGCTGCCGCGGTCGTCGGCGTCTTCCAGGGCACCCTCGAAAAAATCGTGGTGCTCGCCGTCTTCCTTCCCGTGTTGGCGGGACAGTCCGGCAACACAGGGTGTCAGGCGTTGGCCGTGACGCTACGAGGCATGGTTCTGGGTGAGCTCAAGACAGGATCCGAGCGTCCGCTCGTGGTGAAAGAAGCACTGCTGGGTCTACTGAACGGAGCACTCGTAGGTCTGGTCGCGGGTACAGGCATGTGGTTCGTGGCGCACCGACAGCACAACGAGCATGCCCTATTGCTCGGCGCGATCGTGGTGCTCGCCATGATCGGCAGCTGCATCATCAGCGGCATCTCCGGCGCGATGATTCCGCTGGCGTTGCGTCGGCTGGGTGCCGACCCCGCGACCGCTTCGAGCATCTTTCTCACGACGGCGACCGACGTCGCGAGCATGGGGATCTTTCTGACGCTGGCGACAATGTGGCTGATGTGATTCGAGCGGGGATGTCCACGCGCGCTTAGATTGCTTATAGCTGGCGAGCGGCCCGCAACACGGGCCACGCTCCTTTCATCAGTCTCCTGGCGCACCGCCGCGTCATCGGACTCCTCGAGAGCCGAACGCGGTCCAGCCCGATCCTCATCGGGAGAGCGCCCATGTCAGAGCCGAACTACACGATCCTTCTCGCGGACCCGGACCCGCGTGCGCGGGCACTGTTAGCCCAGCACTTGGCGTCAGCCGGTACTGTCGTGTTGCAGGCGGAAGATGGCGCGAGCGCGTTCAAGATCGTCAACGAGCGTGACGTGCGACTCGTCGTCACCGAGTTGTACCTCAAAACCGGCGAAGACGACGACCTGATTCACGCCATCCGACGGACGAAGGCGCTGCGGAAAACCCGCGCCCTCGCGCACACCATTTACGGTACGTCAGTCGATCGCGACTGGGCGATGCGCGCCGGCGCGGACGGCTATCTCATCAAGCCCACGCGCCCAGAGCGGCTCCGCTACGTCGTGTCGCGACTCGCAAGCAACGGTGTTCCCTCGAACCTGCCCGCGACGAGCGACACCCCCGTCTCGCGTCGCGATTCCTTGAGCAACGCGCTTGCGGACCTGGAGCAGGGTGACCTGAAAGGCACTTCCTCGATCGTGTTTGGCCGGACCTGGTGGCAGCAACTCACGCCTCCGCAACAGAGCATTTATCGCAAGCGTGCCAAGCGGCTTGGCGTGAGCCTGCGATCCGATTCGATGCTCGGAGACCATTTTGTCGAGGTGCGAGGTCCATCCCGCGCGGATCAGGGTCTCTCGACAGAGCGTCCGGAATCTCCATATCGGCGCTAGATCCGGGTAATCTCCGGGCGTCATGAAGCTGAACGCTCTCGTGGTGCCATACGATTCGGGGTTTCGCGACCTGCGGATGGGCGCGGGCCCCGCCCGCCTTCTCGACGGCGGTTTGTTGGAGGGGCTCACGGCGAAAGTCGAGGTCTCAACGACCTGGTTCGAGGCGTCGAAATCCACACTGCGGGGCGAGATCGCGAGCGCCCTCGAGATCCAGCAATGGCTGGCGGCGAAGGTGTCACGTTCGCGAAGCGACGGAGCCTTTCCGCTCGTCCTGGCCGGAAATTGCATGGCCGCAGTCGGAATCGTGGCAGGGCTGCAGGCGCGGAGCAGGCGCGTGCCCGCCGTGTGTTGGTTCGATTCGCATGCGGATTTCAACACGCCAGACACGACCACGAGCGGCTTCCTGGACGGCATGGCGCTGGCGACGTTGACTGGACGCTGTTGGCAATCGCTGCTCAAGTCGCTGCCGGAATTCCGGCCAGTGCCCGAGTCTCAGGTGCTGCTCCTGGGAGCTCGGCATCTCGACCAGCTCGAGCGCGAGGCACTCGACGCCAGTGAGATTCAGCTGCCGAAGTCCGTCACGCATCCGTTCTCCGCGTCCGAGAAGCTCGGTGCGCTGCGCGATCGATTCGGCGAAGTGTATCTCCATATCGATCTCGACGTGCTCGATCAATCGGAGGGGCGGGCGAACGCTTACGCCTCGGGAGGCGGTTTCACGCGAGAACGCCTTCTCACCCTCGTGGAGGAAATCGGCACGAGCTTTCACGTGGGAGCCGCCGCGATCACGGCCTATGACCCGAGCTGCGATCCCGAGGGTCGAATTCCGGTCATCGCGAGAGCCCTCGTGGAGCGGCTTTCGCGAATGATCGTCTAGCATCGTCCCAACTGGAAAAAAAGAGGATGGGGTTGGGCACTCGCGCGTCCCTTTCCCCTTCCTCTCTTTCGTCTGATCCAGCAGAGCGGGCGACCGGGCTCGAACCGGCGACGTCCAGCTTGGGAAGCTGGCATTCTACCAACTGAATTACGCCCGCGTGGTACGAAGCTACTGCGCCGCGCGGCCTGTCGAAAGTCGCATGCTCAACGCGCCGGGAGCGCGGCGAGGCGCTCGCGTGACAATCTGATTTCGACGTCTGATCCGATTTGTTCAGCGAGCTTGAGGGCGAGGTCGTAGCATCGCGCCGCGTTCGCGATGTCTTCGCATCTCAAGTTGATGTCGCCAATGAGACGCAGGCACTCGATTTCGCGCCAACTGTTATGACACCCGGCAAAGTAGCCCAGCGCCGACATGGCGAGGTCTTGCGCATGATCGGAATCCTCTCCGGCCGCGCATAGCGCCGAAGCGAGATTGAGGCCGACCAGCGCACAGAGGTCCGAGTCCTCCACCTCGCGCGCGAGCCCGAGCGCGCGCTCGAGCAGTGGGCGTGCGCGGACGGGATCATTGGAGTCGAGCGCGAGTCGGCCGAGGTTGTTCAGCGCAATTGCCTCTCCGCGCGAATAACCGGCCTTGTGAAAGTTGCCCAGTGATTCGGCGAATGCGCGCTCGGCGGCCCTGGGCTGTCCGGATTGAGCGTGCACTGAACCGATGTTCTGCAGAGCGATGCCGCGAAGGCGCGGATCGTTACTGGTGGAAGCGATCTGCTGAAGCTTGGGCATCGCCGTGCTGAAATCGCCCTGTGACATGTGAACGTTCGCTTCCGCGATCATCGCTTCCGCCGTCAATTCCGAGAGTCCAGCCAGTCGCGCCACTTCCTGCGCCTCGCGCGCCGCGGCAACCGCGAGATCCCAGCTGCAGCGGGTGCGGAAAACGTCGGCTTGGCGCGTGAGTGCTTCGGCACGTATAGCGGGCTCGACTGCTGAGGTCGCGGCCGCCTGGTACGCCTCCAAGGCCCGATCCAAGGCTCCAAGGCGTTCGGCTCGCACGCCTTCTGCAATTAAATCGTGGGCTTCAGACATCCCAGAGACCTTCAACGGCGGACATCGCCAGAGTTGCGAGGAGCATTCCTAGTATGACGTCGTCGTCCGCTTTTCGAAAACTAGTATTGGCCTCCGTGCTTGGCGCCTTTGCGGCATGCGCCGGGCCCGACATCACGGCTCCCCCGAATCATTCGACGGCGGGAGACAGCGCGTCGAAACTGCTCGGGCTCTTCGGGGAGAGACCCAAGCTACTGACGTGCCCGACTAACGAAACGGTGGCGAATTCCGCCGTGGTCACGGCCCTCGGCGGTCTGGTGAGCGCGGGAGGGACGACGATAGAGATTCCGGCGGGCGCTCTCCTTGAGGACGCCACCGTGACCGTGACTGTGCCTGCTTCCAATTACATGGAAGTGGACATCAGCGTCGAGGGAACAGACAGTTTTCTCTTCGAGTTGCCCGTGACGGTGACAGTGAGCTACGACCGATGCACGCGTTCGAACATCCTGTCGTTCCCTCTCTCGGCTTGGCACATCGACAGCGACTCGAAGACCTTTCTCGAGCGCATGCCCTCGATCGACGACAAGCTCACGAGGACAGTGACGTTCACGACTGGTCACCTCTCCGGTTACGCGCTCGCGAACTGACCTGAGATAGCCAACGGAAAAAAAAAGCCTCACCGCTGTGGTGAGGCTTTCTGTTATCGATTCTGGCGTTACCGTTGGGCAATCGACGCCCGTCGAACAGATTGGGCGAGTCTCATCGATGGGTACTTGTCATTACCGTGCTTTCGAGAGAGCCAGCGGTCGGGATTGAACCGACGACCGCTCGATTACGAATCGAGTGCTCTACCACTGAGCTACGCTGGCGTCATTGGCTTGTCAGAAGACAGCTTGTCACAAACCAGCTTGTCAGCTTGTCGCTCGAAAACACCTTCTTTTGACAAGCCGTTCTGAGACGGCTGACAAGCCGTGTATGCCCTGGCACGGACTCGAACCGTGACGCCTTACGGCACCACCCCCTCAAGATGGCGTGTCTACCAATTTCACCACCAGGGCGAAAGAATGCCGTCGCTGAACTTCGCGCCGTCATTCAGTCTATTTGAAGTCGCTCGCGCTACGCCGCTCGCTCCTCCTCATTAAATCCAACGGGGCCGACGGGGCTCGAACCCGCGACCTCTCGAGTGACAGTCGAGTGCTCTAACCAAGCTGAGCTACGGCCCCAGAACAGCCCAAGAACAGCGGATGCTGTTCTGGGGCCTGCGTATCACCTCTTTTTCTCTTCTTCCCCTGTACGGGATAGCCCGTAGGGGAATCGAACCCCTCTCTGCACCGTGAAAGGGTGCCGTCCTAACCGATAGACGAACGGGCCAAGAAACAGCTTGTCTGCTTGTCAGAGGACAGCTTGTCTGAGATTAGCTTGTCAAAAACAGCTTCTCAAAAACCAGCCTGTAAGCTGGTCACCTCGGAACACCATTTTGACAAGCTGTTTTCTGACAAGCTGACAAGCTGTATAGCGGTAACGGGATTCGAACCCGTGTTCCAGCCTTGAGAGGGCCGTGTCCTAGGCCTCTAGACGATACCGCCTTCGTTTTCGTCTGCGACGAAAACAAAGGCGGAGTTTGATTGGAAGTCGCGAACGCTTCGCGTTCGCTCCCCATCTTTTCGCCTTCGAGATTCGCTGCAGACTGGCCTTTTGTTACGCACCACTTCGATTGTCAAACAGCCAACAGGCCGGGAGGGACTTGAACCCCCAACCGCTGGTTTTGGAGACCAGTGCTCTACCAGTTGAGCTACCGACCTAGATCAGGTTTTCAGGGTGACTGACGGGAATTGAACCCGCAACCCCCGGAGCCACAGTCCGGTGCTCTAACCAATTGAGCTACAGCCACCATGGCACTGCGCTTTTCGCACAGAGCGTTCAAACCTAGTGGATTGCACGAAGCGCTTCAACGTGATGTCCCAGCTCTGTCGCTGACTGCGCCGGGCGTGCGCAGCACTTCGCCGACAACAGCTATTTCGCTCGCTCCTGATACTCGCCGGTATTAGGATTGACGCGAATCTTGTCGCCGGTTCCGATGAACTCGGGAACGTTCACAGTCGCGCCGTTCGCGAGTTTCGCTGGTTTTTGCGATGCCGTCTTCGTCGCCGTCTTCATCACGGGCGAGGTCTCCACCACTTCGAGCGTGAGTGTGTTCGGCAATCGAATACCCACCGCGCGCCCGTCATAGAACTCCGCCTGAATCTTCATACTCGGCTGCATCCACTGGGCATTGTCACCCAGCGCTTCCTCGTCCATCTCGAGCTGATCGAAGTTCTCGGTGTTCATGAAGTGATACGTGCCGCCCGCGTCATACATGTACTCCAGCTCGTGCGTCTCCATGGAAGCGGGTTCCACGGAGTCGGCCGCGCGGAAGCGATGCTCGAAGTTGGAGCCGGTGCGCAGGTTCCTGAGCTTCGCTTGCACCATCGCGCGCAGGTTGCCAGGGGTATGATGGCGGAACTCCGTGATGCGACACGGATCGCCTTCGAAGACGATCACCATGCCGCGACGGATCTGAGTTGCCGGTATTGCCATGAGCTGACGTCCATTCGGTGAAAGCCGTTCCTTCGGCGTAACGCCTCAGGACAAGCGTAAGTTAGGACAGCCATTGAATTTAGGTCACTGAAGCAGCGGCCTCAAGCCCTTCCATACATTTCGCGCGACGATGCGTTCGCCGTCGTAATTGGGATGGATGCCGTCCGCCTGGTTGAGCTCCCGGTTTCCGGCAACGTTCTCCAGCAAGAAGGGTAGCAGGACAGTTCCGTTGGCCTTGGAAAGGTCCGGAAACACCTTCCGGAATTCGCGCGTATAGGCGGCACCGAGATTTGGAGGCGATTCCATCTGCACGAGCGCGATACGAGCGTCGGGGCGCGCCATCCGGATGCGATCGAGGATTTGCTGAACGTTGTTCCGCATTGTTTCAACCGGAATGCCGCGCAGCCCATCGTTCGCTCCGGTTTCGATCACCACCACAGCGAACGGCTGACGCAGCAGCCAGTCGAGTCTTCGGAGGAGCGCGGACGACGTCTCTCCACTCACCCCCGCGTTCACCACCTCGTATGCGAGGCCCGCGGAGTCGATCATCCGCCCCACCTGCTGCGGATACGCACTATCGGGGTCGAGGCCATAGCCGGCTGTCAGGCTGGTTCCGATGAAGAGAACCGTCTTTAGGCCAGCGGTGGTCGGTGGTTGGTGGTCGGTGGTTGGTACTGCCACGGACGGAGCGTTTCGGGCACTAGCTTCAGCATATGCGGTATCTCGCGCCACCGACTTGTCGCGACTGCAACTCAGCGCCACTGCGATCAGTACGTATTTGTGAAGTGCCCTTCGCATCTGCTCTCCCAGTACCGAAAACCAATCACCCACCACCCACTACCTTTTGCTGAGCGCAACGAACCTTACTAAAGAATACCAAAGCGGCACGCATCGGCTTACGGTGCTTCGCGATGTGACGTTCGCGATCGAGCAAGGTGAGTTCGTAGCCATCGTCGGCCCTTCGGGGAGTGGCAAGACCACACTCCTCGGGCTCCTCGCGGGATTGGACACACCGACGCGCGGCTCCGTTCAGCTAGATGGAACGGACATCACTTCGCTCGACGAGGATGCCCGGGCACGTCTTCGCGGCGCAAAGGTCGGATTCGTATTTCAGAGCTTTCAGTTGATCCCCACGCTCACGGCCATGGAGAACGTTCAGGTGCCGCTCGAGTTGCGCGGCGAGAACCACGTGTCCGATCGCGCCAGCGATGTGCTGCAACGCGTCGGGCTGGGAGATCGCCTCGACCACTATCCCACGCAGCTCTCAGGTGGCGAGCAGCAGCGCGTCGCGATCGCGAGGGCGTTCGCCAACCGGCCGCGCATCCTTTTCGCCGATGAGCCGACCGGGAACCTCGACAGCGACACGGGTGGTCGCATCGTGGAGCTGCTCGAGTCGTTGAATCGGGAGTCCGGCTCGACGGTGGTCCTGGTTACGCACGATCTCACGCTGGCGCGGCGCGCGCGTCGCATCATTCGGTTGAGCGACGGCGCCGTTGTGTCCGACGACCTCACGCGAAGCAACGGCGGAGGGGGGGGAAATCCGTGAGCGAAGGCGCGCGTCTCAAACGTCTGTTCGCCATCGCGTGGCGTGAAAGCCGAACCGCGCGCCGGCGGCTTTTGTTGTACATGTCATCGATCTCCCTGGGGGTTTCGGCGCTCGTCGCGATCGATTCCTTCACGGACAACGTTTCACAATCAGTGCGCGAGCAGTCGAAAGCGCTGCTGGGCGGCGACGTCGTGCTGCGCGCGCGCGACCGGTACTCCGACAGGGCAACGCGACTGCTGGACTCGCTCGAACGGACCGGCACCGGCGTCAGTCGCATCACGACATTCGCCTCGATGGGTCTCGTCCCCAGCTCCGGCGGAACCCGGCTCGTCCAGGTTCGGGCGGTCAGTCCGCGGTATCCGTTCTATGGCGAGATCACCACCGATCCGGCCGGTGTTTGGCGCAGGTTATGGACGGGTCCGTACGCGATCGTCGATCCGTCGCTGCTCGTGTCATTGAATGCGCGTCTCGGCGACACGTTGATGCTGGGCACGGCGCGCTTCGCCATCCTCGCCACGATCCGCAATGTGCCAGGCGACGCCGGCGTGAGCGCGGCGATCGGCCCACGGGTGTTCATCCCCGACTCATATCTGCGGCAGACGGGGTTGCTGATCTTCGGCAGCAGGGCCGAGTATGAGACGCTGCTCAAGATGCCTGCCGGGCTGTCGCCGGCGCGATTCGCGGGACGGTTCAACATCCGATTCTCGAACGATACGCCGCGCGTGAACCTTCGGACGGTGGCGGAGAACGAGTTCGGCCTGACCCAATCCATCGATCAACTCGGGAATTTCCTCGGCATCGTCGGTCTCGTCGCGCTGATGTTGGGGGGCATTGGAGTCGCCAGCGGCGTGCACGCGTTCGTCATGCGCAAGATCGACACGGTCGCGGTACTGCGCTGCCTCGGCGCGACCAGCGGTCAGGTGTTGATCATCTACGTCCTGCAGGCAGCGGCCATGGGATTGATTGGAGCCATGGCCGGTGCGGCGCTTGGCGTGGCGTTTCAGTTCGCGCTCCCGTTTGTGCTGAAGGATTTCCTTCCCGTCGACGTCCACGTCACGCTCGCGCCCGCCGCGATCGGCCTGGGGCTGGCGGTCGGTGTCTGGGTCGCCTTGATCTTCGCGTTGCGTCCGCTGCTATCGTTGCGTCGCATTTCTCCACTACAGACGTTGCGGCGGGAATCCGACGCCGATGTCATGCGCCGCGCGCGGCGCGATTCGGCGGCGATGGTCGTCAGCTTCGCGATCGTCGCGAGCGTCGTCGCCATCGCGCTCCTCCGCGCGGGTAACTTGCAGCGCGCGATGTTCTACTCTCTCGCGATTGCGGCAGCCATCGGTACGCTCTGGACCACGGCCGTCCTGCTCTCGAAGGCGGCGAAGCGAATGGCTCGCCCGAGCTGGCCGTTCGTCGTGCGTCAAGGAATCGCGAATCTGTACCGCCCCGGTAATCAGACTCGGTCGGTGATTCTCGCGCTGGGCTTCGGCGTATTTCTCATGAGCACGCTTTATCAAGTGCAACAGAACCTGCTGCGGCAGCTCGACCTCAAGCTCGAGCAGTCGCGCGCGAACCTGGTGTTCTTCGATGTCCAGGAGGATCAGGAACGCGGCGTGGACTCGATCATCCGTTCGTCCGGACACACCGTCGTGCAGCGCGCTCCCATCGTGCCAATGCGGATCGCCGCGATCAACGGAAAGTCCGTTGCGGCGCTGCTCGCCGAGACGGACAGCGCGGTTCGGGCAGCCAGGGCGGCAGGAGTGGACGGACGGCGCGCGCGTGAAGCGTCCAACCGTCGCTCCCCCTGGGCGCTGCGCCGTGAGTTCCGCTCCACCTATCGCGCCGAGCCGGCCCCGTCGGAGAAGGTGCTGTCGGGCAAGTGGTTTTCGCCGTCCGACACGACGCCGCAGATCTCCGTCGAACGCGATCTGGCGTCTGAACTGCGAATTCGACTCGGCGACACTGTCACCTGGAACGTGCAGGGAGTCCAGATTCCCACGCGCGTCACCAGCACACGCGAAGTGACGTGGGCGCGGTTCGAGCCGAATTTCTTCGTCGTCTTCAACCCTGGTGCGCTCGAACAGGCGCCAAAACAGTTCGCGATCCTGGTGAACGTTCCCACCAACGCAGAGGTCGCGGCGCTCCAGAGCGCGGTCGTACGGAAATTCCCGAACGTCTCCAGTCTCGACCTCTCGCTGATTCAACACACCATCAGCAATGTCCTGTCAAAAGTGACGTCGGCGATCCGGTTCATGGCCCTGGTGAGTCTGGCGTTCGGGATTCCCGTGCTCTTCAGCGCAGTGGCGGCGACGCGGCGCGAGCGCCTGCGTGAAGGGGTGCTGCTCAAAACGCTGGGAGCGACACGACGCCAGGTGGGCCGCATCATGTTGGCGGAATACGCGCTCCTCGGTGCGCTGGGAAGCACGGCGGGGGTAGTGCTCTCCGTCGGCGGCGCGTGGATGCTGATGAAGTTTGTCTTCGAAACCAGCTTCTCACCCGCGATCCTGCCCGTGGCGGTGGTCGCAGCGGGGATGACGGGCCTTGCGATCGTGATCGGCCTGGCCACCGGGCGCGAAGTCTTTCGCGAGACGCCTATGGCCGCGTTGCGAGAGGCCTAGCTGTCATCCTGAGGAGCGCACGAGGTCCTTCGCGGAGTCTACCCTGAACAACTGCGAGATTCTTCGCTTCGCTCAGAATGACAACACGAAGGGTCAGGATGACAAAACCTACTGGAGAAAACCGCCTGGTTGAGCGGCCAGGTGCGCCGAGCAGGCGAGGAAGAGGCCAGTGGTAAAGGCCAAGAAGGCTCGCTGAAGGAAAGCTTTCTTATCGAACTGCATACACCTGTGAGGAAGAGGGCGATTGGGGGGGGAGGTGGGGAAAAACGTGATCGCCCTTTGTTAGACTCCTAAGACGGCTCAGGGTTTCTTCAACAAACGACGAATGGCCGTGAACAGCTGTGTTTCGTCGACGATCGGTTTGGTGATGTAATCATCGAAACCGGCGGCAAGGAACTTCTCGCGGTCACCCGACATAGCGTGGGCGGTGAGCGCGATCACAGGCAAGTCCCGCAACGCCTGGTCGCGCCGAATTCGCTGCAGAATCTCGTTGCCATCCATGCCCGGCAGCGAGATATCCAGCAGGACCAGGTCGGGTTTGGACCGAGCAATCCCTGTGAGAGCGTCAGCGCCGTTCTCGTACTCCACGAGGTCGTATTGGTCGCCGAGTATGGCCTGGATCAGGAGCCGGTTGTCGGCGTTGTCCTCGACCACCGCGAGCGTAGGGGTGGGGGTGGCCATTCGGTCAGGAGCCCGTGGCGTTCCGGATGGCATCCAGCTGGCGGCAGGCAAGCGGCAAGTCACTCTCGATCCGCCGCACGTGCTCCGTGCATTCATTGAGCTCGCCGCGACTCGCCGACTCTTCACCGGCAATGCAGGCTTGATGGACGGTGGTGGCGCCCAACTGTCCGGCGCTCGACTTGAGCGAATGCAGCGCAGCGCGTAGCGCGGCGGAATCGCCACAATCCAGTGCTTCGCGCGCTTCCGCCGCTTTGGTCGGCGCATTCCTCACGAACAACTCGATCATTCCCCGCACGAGCTTGTCGCCGCCAAATCCGCGCAGGCGCGCTATGGCGCTTTCGTCGACGAGGTGCTGCTCGATGACCATGAGAAGGGGTGATCGGTGGTGGGTGATAGGTGCTCGGGCGACCCCACAACCTACCACCAATCACCTATCACCCGCGACTTAGTGTTCTGTGCGGCGAATCGACGACTGAACGGTTGCGGCGAAGCGCGCCCAATCCACGTTCTGGTTGTTGTCCGTGGTCTGCGCGGGAATCTGGACCGGCCCGGATCTGCGAGCGGGGGTCTCCGGAATCTGCACGACGGGAACGGCGGTGGTCGGGCGGAGCGACGGTGTGCGCTGAGGCGCAATCTGCGGCGTTGTTATCGATGGCATCATTAGGTCGGTGACCATGAGCGCGAACTCCTCGCCTGCGCCCATGAGTTGCATAGCCTGCACGGCATCGACTGCTTCGGTGACGCGGAAACCACCACCCTCGAGCAAGGCGCGCGTCATACGGCGCCACGCCGGATCGGCGTTGACGACGAGGATGGACGGTGGGCCGCTTTCTTCCTGCTGGTGCTCGGTGATCGCGTCACCAACGACGCGCTCGACTTCCTGCAAAGTCGTTTCGCCGCGGCGGACGCGAGCAACGGCCACGTCACGCAGCGGCGCCATGCCCTGCGCGATCGCGGCGCGCTGCAAGGAATTCGTCGTCGCGCCGCCCGCGATCATATCTGCAAGGGTCGGCGTAATCACCGACACTTCGACGAGCGGGAGACGGCCGCGATATCCCGTGCTGCCGCAGCGCTTGCAACCAACGGCGCGCGACAACGGCAGAACACCGTAACGAGCCCCGAGGGCCTCTTCTTCTTCGGTGAGCGACCCGATGAGCGGTTGCGCGCAATCCGGGCAGACGCGTCTGATGAGCCGCTGGGCCAACGTGCCGCGGAGCGTCGCAGCGATGGTCTGGCGATCGAGGCCGAGGTCCTGGAGTCGGGCGATGGCGGACATCGCGTCGTTCGTGTGGAGCGACGCGAGCACCAAGTGGCCCGTCATGGCGGCCTGCGCAGCGATCTGCGCGGTCTCGGTGTCGCGGATCTCGCCGACGAAGATGACGTCGGGGTCCTGCCGGAGGAGTGCGCGGAGGGAATTCGCGAAGGTGATGCCGCGCTTCGGATCGACCTGAATCTGCGTGATACCGGGAAGCTCGTACTCGACGGGATCCTCGACCGTGGAGATGTTGACTTTGCCGGTCGCGATCTCGCCAATCGCGGAGTAGAGCGTCGTCGTCTTACCGGAACCCGTCGGGCCCGTGACGATGACGATCCCGTCGCGGCAATTGAGCAGCTGACGCAGGCGCGCCAGCTCACGTGGCGTAATGCCGATCTCGTCCAGCTTGCGCGTGTTCTCCGGTCGCAGAATACGGATGACCATCTTCTCGGCGTCGCGCGTCGCGACCGTCGAGATGCGCAGATCGACATAGCGCCCATCGATCGAGATGCGCGCGCGGCCGTCCTGGGGCCGGAGGCGATCGGCGATATCCAATTTGCCGAGCACCTTGACGCGTGAAACGACGCGATTCAGCGCCACCATGGGCAGTCGCATGTATTCGCGCATCACGCCATCGACGCGGAAGCGGACGGTGCCGCCTTTGGGGCCGGGCTCGATATGGATGTCGCTCGCGCCTTGGACGACGGCGTCGCGAAGAATCAGGTTGGCGAGCTTGACGACGGGAGCGGATTCGACTTCGGAGACCGCAACGGCCTCGGGCTCGAGCTCTTCCACGATCCGCACGGCGTCGGCAACCTGCTCGTCGACGCTGCTGAGCAGGGCCTCCATTCCGCGATCGCTGTTGTAGGCAGAGAACAACGCTTCGTCGATCGCGGCGGGCGTTGCCAGCTCAAAAATCGGACGGCGACCGGCCGCGAAGCCGATCGCGTGCTCTACTTCGATGTTGGTCGGATCCGCGGTCGCCACGACGAGATGACGTTCGTCTTCACGCAGGGGGAAGACGTGATACTTGCGGGCGATGCGTTCGGGGAGGAGCGCGAGGGCGCGGGGCTCAGCCTTGCTGAAGTCCGCTTCCGCGAGTGCAAACGCGGGGGCAAGGGAGCGCGCCAGGTCGGGGGCGCTTACGCCGAGAGTCCGGGATGCGATCTCCCAGGAATCAATCAGCGAAATGTCGCCAGGAAGGACAAGCACGTCGGCGCCCTTAATTCCAGCGCGCGCCGCCGCGGCTGCTAACCAATGCATAGGGTTGCTCTCTCCGTGCGCATGCCCGTCGTCGGACCTGCCGCAGTACGACCTAGCTCTGTTTAACTGCAGTCCCTGCCGGGGACTTCCGGCAGAGGCTTAAAAGCTAAAACAGACACAACAATTCTTCTACAGCGATTCTGACAGGTGCGCTGGACGATGTCTGACAAAAAAAGTATCGGCCAGCGAACGGCGCTATTTAGGGTTTTTATCTAGTAAACGCCGTGACCGTTGTCACATCATGGATTCGATGGCGATCGGACCCGGGTTGGCGACCATTCATTGCTCGTTCTGCCGTCGCCGCGCTGGCCCAGCGCTCCAGCTCCCCAACAATAGACGCTCCCTCCGATGGTGAGGCCACAAACGTGATTGCCCTGGCCGGCGGCAATCTGTGCAAACAGCCGCCAGCCGCTGACGCGGATCGGCACCTTGCTACAAGCCATCAACGCGACACCACAGCGTGAGGTGGTTATCGCGGGTGACACTCCCAACTGGCCCAGGTTGTTTCCGCCCCAGCAGTAGGCGAAACCAGTGTCCCCGATAGCGCAAGTTTGGACTGTGCCGGTCGAGATCGACACGAGGTCGAGTGACCCCCCGACGAGCCGAGGAGCATTGCTTCCGATGGTCGTACCATCGCCAAAGGCTCCTGTGGGGTTGGCTTCCCAACAATACCCGTGGTTGTCCAGCGCAACCCCGCAGGTTGTGCTCGTCCCCACGGACAACGCCTTGAAGACGGGGGACTGGATTCGCGACGGCACGCTCTGCGGTCGGAGGACTTCGGTTTCCTGCTGTCGGGCCACCCACGTGGAGCCCCAGCAAAACGCCGAGCCATCCGCTATTCGAGCACAGGTCCTGTTGTCGCCAGCCGCAATCGACGAAAAGCGCTGATTCGACTGGATCACGGTGGGAACCGCCGCGCCGGTTCCCACGGTGCCATTGCCAAGCTGTCCGGCCTCGTTGGAGCCCCAACAGAAAACCACTCCGTCGGTCCGGATCGCGCAGGTATGCGCGCCGCCAAGTGCGAGATCGACGAATGTGTCGCCGGACCGCGGTGCAATGGGGGACGCGCTACTGCGCACGCTCGGTTCGCCGATCTCACCGAAGAGGTTGTCGCCCCAACAATAGACGTGATAATCGAGCGCTAGAGCGCAGGTGTGGTCTCCGCCGGCGCGAATCGTCTGGAACTTGAGGTTTCCGGCGACCGCGCCTGGTGTGCGCCGACATGGAATCGGGCGACCCTCGCGAAGGCACGACGCGTCGTCCGACACCGCGCCGAGCTGACCAAACTCGTTGCTTCCCCAGCAGAACGCGGAACCGTCGGTTGTAAGCCCGCAGGTGTGTTCACGCCCCGCGGACACCGCGACAAAGGCGTCGGTCGTCGGGTCGTCCTGTGTCGCGATGCCCGTGCGTGGGGTGAAGGGCTGCTCGCACGCCGAAATCGCGACCAGAGTCGCGGCGACGAGCACAACCCATCTCGTCATTTCGCGCGCGTCATGGAGAGCGAAAAGACGAAGGTCCGCGGCAAGCCGGGCTCGAAGGCAACGGGGAGTCCCGCGGCGTTTCGGTCGGGATTCAGAAATACGGACGCGACGTAGCGTTTGTCCGTGAGATTGTCGACCGCCAGGCGCGCGCGCAGCGATGCGCCGTTCGTCAGCGTCTGCTGAATGGAGACGCCGCCGTCAAAAACGGTTTGCGACGGAGCCGCGACCGAGTTCGCATCGTCCGCGAAATACGATCCGTTGTGCCGCGCCCCGACCTCCAAACGCAGCCAAGGAAGCGGCGACGGCTGGTAGTAGAGCTCCGACCCAATGAGCACGTCCGGCACACCAACGACCTTGTTCCCCGAGAAATCCGCCGTCCGCCCCGGCGCGGCCGGGACGGTCAAGGCCGAGTCGACGACGTAGGTGATGTAGCGATGCCGATTGAGCGTGAACGCCGAGTGCATGCCGAGACCCGTGCTCGATTCGAGCGAGGCGCCGAGCTCCGCGCCCTGACGGCGCGCGCGGCCAACGGTCGCGTAGTAGCGGCCGCCGCGATACGGAATGATCTCGTTCTTCACCTCGGTGTTGTACAATGCGGCGTCATACGTCCAAACGAAACTCGTGAGCATCGTGCCGGCCTGGCGCGTTCCTACCTCGAAGGTGGTGCTGCGGATCGGTTCCAAGAGGGGGTTGAGCGCGGTCGGTGTCGTGGTCGCGGGTGTCGGATCGGTCTCGTTCCCCGCCGGGACTTCGACGCCGCCGCCTACGTTGGCGTACACGCTGTGGTTGTCCGCCAGCATGTAGCTGATTCCGATCTTGGGGGACACGCCATCGAACGTCTTCTTCGCGTTCGTCGTCGGGGTGATGTAGCTCTTGTAGTCGTACGCGATCTCGTCGTAGCGGGCGCCGAGCGTCGCTGACAAGCGCTGCGTGATGGGGAGCTCGTCCTGGACGAAGAAGCCGACGTTGCGGGCGCCTTCGGACTTGTTGTCCGCGAGCGTGGTCCCGCGCTCGCCAGCCACGAGATTGTAGAAGAGGATCGCGCCGCTCTGGTACGCGGCGTCGCCTCCGATGGTCAACGTGGCCTTGCGATTCGACAGCGCATGCGTGGTGTGCATCAGGGCGCTGCTGCCGAAGTGATAGCGCGTGAAGTCGCGGAAGGTGTTGCGCTCCGAGCGCTGTAGGTACTTGGGATTCACGAACATGGACAGTTCGAATCCGGTGTCTTCGGAGCGATCGTGATCGAGGGTCACGCCGAGTCGGCCGGTGCGATTGTGACGCCGCTCGCGCTGCGTGAGATACGCGGCGTTGGCCTGACGTGGATCTTGCACGTATTGGTCCCAGGTCAGCGGGCCCGGTACGTGGATCAAATTGTTGGTCGCCGTCGCGTGTATCGTCACGCGCGAGCGCGTGCCCAGTGGCGTCGTCAGCCCGGCATTCAACAGCTGCCTGCGACCGGAGGAGTTCTGCCGCCATCCATCCTGCGTGGTGTTGGTATGGTCCACCCACCCTCGCCCCTCGTCGCCGACACGGCCGCCGAGCGACGTGACGACGCGTTTCAGACCAAAAGTCCCTGACATCGGCTCGACATATGCGCGTGAGCTCCGGAAATCCGGAATCGTGCTGATGCTCAACAGACCACCAGAGGCATTCCCCCACAGCGCCGACGCATTCGACCGAACGACGTCCATTTTGTCCGCGAGACTCAGATCGATTGCGTCGAACGCGGTGCGTCCATCCGGCTCCGTCTCCGGGAATCCATCCACCAGGATGCGGATGCCGCGAGAGGTGCCCGAATTGGAGCGGTCCCCCGCGCCGCGCGCACCGTATCCCCGAATTGTCAGCCGCACATCGGTGCCGCCGGAACGCGACTGCGCGAGCACCCCCGGGACGTACCTGAGCGCCTGGTCGAGACCGATGCCGGATGATCCCTGCAGCTCGTCTTTCTCAACGCGGGTGATCGCGAGAGGAACGAGAAACGCCGGGAGACTGGATCGGGTCGCGGTGATGCTCACGCGCTCGAGCTGCACGGTAGTATCCTTGGGAGGCGCAACCTGCGCAGCGGCGGATGACGCCAACGCCAACGTTGCGACTACGTATCGGATGCCGGGCATTGTCATGAGGAACAGGATGATGGCTCGGGGGGGCGTTCGGAGAGAGGCAGTATAAGATGATGTGGGGTAGCGCCGCACTGCTACTACAACTCCTGGTCGCGTCGCCCGGTCAAGACGCCAAGCTGTTGCGCGACGCGCGGGCCGCGCAGGCCCGGTTCGAGCGCGTACGTCGGATGCATCTGCCACGCGAATGGGGTAGTGGGGGCGCGCACCGCTGCGACGCTCAGGTCGGCCGTTTTTGCTATTGGTACGATTCGACGGAATCGCCCGAACCGCCCAGGCCTGAACCGCGGCAGATCGTCGACGCACGCGACGAGCTGATTCGCTTTCTGGACTCCGCCACCGCGCGGCATCCCGCCGAAGGCTGGCTCGCGGGACAGCGCGTCCGCTATCTAATAGAAGGGGGGCACGCTGACGAAGCGGCCGACGCCGCCCACGGCTGTCAGGCCGAGCGATGGTGGTGCTCGGCGCTCGCCGGTCTCGCGCTGCACGTGGGTGAACGATATGCCGCGGCGGATTCGCAGTACCAGATCGCGCTGGCGGAAATGCCGGCCGCGCAGCGCTGCGCGTGGCTCGACCTGCGCAAACTGCTGAGCGATGAGCTGCAGCGCGAGATGTCGCACGCCAGTTGCGCGGAGCGCGAGCAGCTCGCCAATACGCTGTGGCTGCTCAGTCAACCGCTCTGGTCGACCGCTGGCAACGACCTCCGGACGGAGCACTTCGCGCGGCTCACCTGGGGGGCGATCCTGACGCGCACGGCCAACGCCTACGGCATCTCGTTCGGCGACGACAATCGTGAGCTGCTCGAA
>Ga0070696_100000321_pt1 | contig 29190 bp, 27 predicted proteins | sample KBSK1253metaG_FD_65474 | JGI IMG/M metagenome (GOLD analysis project Ga0070696, IMG submission 65474) | Corn, switchgrass and miscanthus rhizosphere microbial communities from Kellogg Biological Station, Michigan, USA - KBS K1-25-3 metaG | ecosystem: Host-associated > Plants > Roots >... | reverse complement strand
GCCAGCGGCGCGACGACCAGCGCCTCCCATTGTGGCACGAGCGGCGGCACGGGGAGGCGCGGCGAGCTCGCGCGGACATACGCAATGCGCCCACCGGGCCCGAGTGACGCCCCCTCGAAGGCATTGATCGAGTCGTCGGGAGCCGACGTGCGGCAGGCATAACCCGAGATCGTCCCGCCGGTGCTGGGCAGGACGGCGAAGCAATGATCGTGATCGGCGCGATCCACGCGCGCGGCCGAATACAGAATCTCGCTGCCACCAGACATCCACATCGGGTAGAGGTCGGTGCCCGGATTGTAGGTCAGACGCAGGGCTGGTCCCGAGCCGAGGGGGGGGGGACCGTTCGGCGTGTAGATGGGAAGCTCAAATGTCGCGGTGTGCTCGCACGCCGTGACCGCAGCGGCAAGCCAGACGGCGGCGAGTACGGCGCAGCGCGCGTTCATGGCGAGGTAAGTCGAATCTAGCCCGCGCGTGGGCTCAGCAGAAAGCGTTTCAGCCTGTCACGACGCGGCGGCCGGCCTCGGCTTGAGAACGTTCACGACGAGCTCGAGGGCCACGAGCCAAAATCCACCATAGAGGAGCGGCGGCAGGACCGATGTATCGCGACCATACGCGAGCAGGGCCCAGCGACCCAGCTCGTAGCACCACAGGCCCCCGGCGAACCAACCCACCAGTCGCACCACCGGGCCCGCGCCCGTCGTGATCCCCGGGATGCTGGTGAGCAACACCTCGACCCAGTAGCCAACGTACGTGAAGGAAAACGCCAGCGTGAAGTCGTCGACCAGATCCCACCAGAAGGCCCCCTGACGCGGCAGCGTCACGTAGAACAGCAGCGCGAGCGGGATGGCCAGCAACGTGTTCCGCGTCAAGGCTTTCATTTGAGGTACGCCTCCAGCCAGTCGAGGACGGTGCCCCACCAGATGCGCCGGTTGCGTGGCCGCAGGACCCAGTGTCCCTCGTCAGGGAAATAAAGGAACTTCGCCTGCACCCCCATCCGCTTCGCCGCCGTGAACGCCTGATAGCCCTCCGACAGATCCACCCGGTAATCGAGCTGCGAGTGGACGATCAGCATCGGGGTCTTCCATTGCTCCACGAAGTTCAACGGATTCCACTGACGGTAGAGCTCGCGGTTCGCGTATGGGTTGCCGCCGAACTCCCAGTCGGTGAACCACAGCTCCTCGGTGGTCCCGGCCATGCTCACCGTATTGAACACGCCGTCGTGGTCCACCAGCACCTTGAAGCGATCCGTATGTCCGGCGATCCAGTAGACCATGTAGCCGCCGTACGACGCGCCCGCCGCGCCCATGCGCGTCGAGTCGACATACGGCAGCCGCGACACCACATCGAGCCCCTTCATCAGGTCCTCGTAGGGGTAGTCGCCCCAGTGCCGGGAGATCGCGTCGGTGAACTTTTGTCCGTAGCCTGTCGAGCCGTGGAAGTTCACCATCGCCACGACGAACCCCCGCGAGGCGAACATCTGGTAATTCCAGCGCGCGCCCCAGGAGTCGGTCCACGCACCCTGGGGACCGCCGTGGATCAGGTACACGAGCGGGTAGCGCTTCCCGGCCACGAAGCCCGGGGGCTTCTGCAGCCAGCCGAACACCGAGTCTCCCAGCGCGCCGACGAATCCGAACTCCTCGGCGTGCGGCAGATCGAGAGTCGCAACGGCGGAGTCGGTGTGATGGGTGAGCGCCTTCCCCGAGACCCAGACCTCGGGCGGCTGCGTGTTGCTCTGATGGAGATAGACGAGCGTCTTCCCGTCAGGAGCGACTTGGACGCCCGTGTTGACGCCGCCGGATGCAACGATGGAACGACGGAACGATGGAATGTCAATCCGGTACACGTTGTCGCGCCCACGCTCTTCAACGACGGCGTATACACATGCGGAGTTCGGACACCACGCGTAGGAGCTGACAGAAAGCGTCCAACCAGCGGTTGCGTCTACCACGTTCCCACTTTCCATCGTTCCATCTTTCCGCCGCATTAGCATCAGCCGCAGGCGGTCCGCCTCGAACCCCGCGCGCTCCATGGACAGATAGGCCGCCCACCGGCCGTCGGGGGAATAGCGAGGGGTGTTGTCGGCGCCGGGATTCGTCGTGATGCGCCGCAGGGTGGTCCCGTCCACCGCGTAGATGTCGGCGTTCGTATTATCGGCGACGACGGAGTCGCCGTGCATCACCACCAAGATGTCCTTCCCGTCCGGCGACACGGCGACGTCGCCGTCGCCTCCGGTAGCGATCGTCGGCACGTCGTGGTCCACTGGCGTCAAATCGCTCGCCTGCCCCGTCGCCACGTCTACCCGGAACAGGTGCTGGCGCTTCCCGGCGCGGAAGTCGTCCCAATGGCGCCACATGAGACCCGTCCAGATGCGCGCGTCGGTCGGATAGGCGCCGTTGCGGCGATCGATCTCCTGATCCGCCGGCCACTTGATGTCGCTCACAACCAGGAGGCCGGTGCCATTGGGCAGCCACATGGGATCCGACGCGCCGTCCGGGAGACTCGACAATTTGCGCGCGTCGCCGCCGCCGACCGGGAGCAACCAGACTTGGGGCCCACCTTCACGGGTCGAGATGAACGCCAGCGTCTTGCCGTCGGGCGACCAGCGCGGCTGCCGGTCGGAGCCGGGACCGCCGGTCAACTGGCGGGAGCGCCCAGTGGCCAACTCCGCTACCCAGATGCGCGAGACGCCCCGGTTGTCCTGCAGCGACGGCACGCTCACCGAATACGCCACCCATTTCCCGTCGGGGGAGAGTTGCGGGTCGCTCACGTTCTTCAGGGCGATGAAATCGTCGAACCCGATGGCACGCGTCTGGGCGACCACGAACGATGGAATGATGGAAAGATGGAACGTGAGGGCGGCCAGCAGCAGGATTCTTTTCATTCCATCGTTCCGTCGTTCCATCGGTCCCTCTTTCAGAATTCCGGGTGAGTCATGATGGCGCGAACGAGGTCGTCATACACCTTGGAATCGGGTGTGACGGCGCCCGCGGCGTCGGTGTGCACGTTCCAGGAGCACAGCTCGTTCAGCGCTGTGGCCTCCTCGTAAGTGAGATGCAGCACGTGGCCCTCGCCCTGTGGCTTGGCGCCGTCGAGCACCTTTTTCAATACATCGGGGAGATGCTTCGCGCTCCCGATGGCGTCGAACTGCTGTCTGGTCACGTGGAGATCCATGCGCTAATGTTGGTACCTTCGTCGCCGCCCGCAACCAGTCCACCACCCCACAGCCCGGAGTCCGATGCCGCGCACCGCGTTTCTCTCCACCGGTTTCCACGTGCCCGCGCGCATCGTCACGAACGACGATCTCGCCAAGCTCATGGACACGTCGGACGAGTGGATCGTGCAGCGCAGCGGCATCAAGACCCGCCACTGGGTATCCGACGGCGAGACCGGAGTGTCGCTCGCGCGCGAGGCGTCACTGAAAGCGCTCGGCAAGGCCGGCCTCACCCCTGCCGACATCGACTGCATCGTCTACTGCACCTGTACGCCCGATCACTTCGAGCCCGGTAACGGAGTCTTCCTGCAGCGCGAGCTCGGCGTGACCGACATCCCCGCCGTCGACGTGCGCAATCAGTGCAGCGGGTTCATCTACGGTCTTTCGATCGCCGACGCGTGGATTCGGACGGGTCAGTACAAGCGTATCCTGCTCGTTGGCGCCGAGGTCCATTCGCGGGGACTCGACAAGACGACCCGCGGCCGCGACACCGCGGTGCTCTTCGGCGACGGCGCGGGCGCCGCGGTGCTGGGGCCGACGGAAGAATCGGGTCGCGGCGTGCTGTCGACCCACATCTTCGCCGATGGGCGCTACGCCGAGAAGCTGTGGGTCGACGGGCCAGGCCTCGCGCATGACCCGTTCGTGAGCAAGGAGATGCTCGACCGGGGCCTGCAACTGCCCGTGATGGAGGGGCGCGACGTGTTCAAGTTCGCGTCCGTGAAGATGCCGGAGTCGGTCGCGATCGCCCTGAAGGCCAACGGGTTCACGCCCGCAGACGTCAAGCTCCTCGTCCCCCATCAAGCCAACATGCGAATCATCGAAATGGTGCAAAAGGCGACGGGGCTGCGGGACGATCAGGTCTACGCCAACATCCAGCGCTACGGCAACACCACCGCCGCGTCGATCCCCATCGCGCTCGATGAAGCGCTCGCCGAGAAGCGGCTCGCGCGCGGCGACTTGCTGATGTTGACCGCATTCGGCTCCGGTTTTACGTGGGGGAGCGCCGCGATTCGCTGGTAGCCTCTAACCGCCGGTTCCGGCCGCTGGTACCTTAGCCGTTGTGCAGGTCGCGAGGGTGTCGGATGCAAGCCGGAAGAAGTCACCGCTGGTCGTGGATCGCGTGGGTGGCGTTGCTGTACGCCGCATGGGCATTCGCTGCCTGCCGTCGAGATCCCCCCGTCCTTGGTGTCCCCCACCCGCCGCCGGGGCCGAGTGTGATCGACGTGGTCCGCCGGAGCGTCGCGGACTTCCCCGGTGGTCCTCCTGCAACGATGCGCGGGCCGGTATCGAACCAGGAGACCTACTCGGCCCGCGAGGTAGACGTCGCTACCCAGCTCGCCGCCATACCTGGAATCGTGGCGGTGGTCGGGCACCAGGACAGTCGCAGCGCGCTCCTCGCAGCCCCCGTGTACGACGAAGCCGGCATTCCTCTCGTGGTCCCGAACGCCACGAGCCGCGCGCTGGGCGCCGCGAGCCGTTGGATTTTCCCGGTCGCTCCATCCGACTCGCAGGAAGGCGCGTTCATCGCGGGCTTCGCCACGCGCGTGCTTCGCGCCCGCCGCGTCGCGCTCTTGTACGACAACGATGAGTATGGGCGCGGCCTTCGGGACGGTGTGCGCGACGCCCTGGCCGCCGCCGGCACGTCGCTCGTGGCCGATGCACCGATCGGCGCGGTCTGCGCTGCCGACGGCGATGCGACGGTCGCTCTGATCACGTCGCACCGCCCGCCCCCGGACCTCCTGGTGCTGGCGGCGCGACAAGCCGATGCCGCCTGCATCGTGCGGCAAGCGCGCCGGCGACTCCCGGGCCTCCGCTTCATCACGGGCGATGCCGTCGAGATCAATGACGGACAGGTTGCGGCGATGGGCGCTGCCGCGGAGTCCACGTACTTCGTCGCGTTCTGGTACGACGGCCTCACCGACGCGCGCTCCACGGCATTCACCAGCGCCTATCGACGCGTGACCGGCGTACGCCCGTCGCCCGCCACCGCGCTCCAGTACGATGCCTTGATGCTGCTGATGACCGCGGTGCGCGATGTCGGTCCAAACCGCAAGGCGATCCAAACCTACCTGTCGGACCTGGGACGGTCCCGGCCTCCTTACGAGGGTGTCACCGGTCCGATTTCGTTCGACGCCGGCCGCCAACGTCCGCTGTACATGCTGCGGGTCCGCGGCGGCGCCACCATCGCCGTTCCGGGCCCATGAAGCGGTCGCTCAGCCTTCGTGGGTCGCTGCGCCTCCTCGGCCTGGGGGTGATCGCGTACGTGGCCATCATCGCCGTCGCCATCGCCTTCCGGCTCGGCCCCACGGCCGTCTCGCTGCGCCGCTACAGCGAGGCCATGCTCCAGGGCTACAACGGCATGCAGGTTCGCACCCTCGCCTACCGCCAAACGATCGACGACATCCACCCGTTGTTGATCGCTATCGCGAGAGGCGCCACGCCGGAGGCGGCGCGCCCGCGCTTGGAGGCATTGCGCGCGCGGGTCGACTCGTTGGCCGCCGCGACCAATCCGCCAGTGATCGCGACGATTCCGGCGGACATGCGATTCGAGTTCGCGTCCGGAAGCGCGGTACAGTCGGGGCTCGAGAGCGCGCTGAGCGACGCGCTCGCGAACCTGGAGCTCGGCCGCGCAGCCGTCGCGACGCGCCGCCTCGAGGCCGCGGACTCGCTCGCCGGCCTCCTCGACCGGCACGTCTCCGAGGCGCAACGCCTCGGATTGGTCGATCTGATCCGGCGAGAGAGCGCCCTGGCCGAGGCGACCACCGCGAGCCTCCGGGCCATCGCTTGGTGGGTTGGCCTCGGCATTCTGGTGGCGCCGTTCTTCATCGCGTATTTCCGGCGACGCTTCTACGATCCGCTCACCGAGTTGGACCGGGCCCTCGTCCGGGTCGCGCATGGCGACCTCGAGGGAATGATCCCGGTCCTGCGCCAGGACGAGCTGGGACGGCTGAGCGGGCACTTCAACGAAACGACGGCGATGCTGCGCCGCCGCGCCGAGGAGACCCGGCGCCACGCGCAGGCGGCGCTGCGGGAGAGCGAAGAGCGCTACCAGGCGATCGTCGAGTTCGCCCCGCTTGGCATCGCCGTCGTCGACGCCGCCGGACGCTACGTGCACGTCAACCCAGCCCTGGAGCGGCTCCTCGGCTACAGCGAAGCCGAACTGCGGTCCATGCGCTTCAGCGACGTCACGCACCCCGCGGACGTCGCCCTGACGGCCGAGCCGTTCGGGGAGATGATGAAGGGCGCTCGCGACCGGTTTCACGTCGAGAAGCGCTACATCCGCAAGGACGGCACCGTGGTGTGGGGCCGGTTGATGGTGGCCGCGGTGCGCGACGACACAGGCAGGCTCGTGCACACGGTGTCCCTCACCGAAGACGTGACGGAGGAGCGGCGTCGGGACGCGGCCGCCCACCAGGTGGAAGAGCGTCTGCGCCGCGAGCAAGCGGCGCTTGTCGAGCTCGCGCGCCACAGGGCGTTCACGACAGGTGATGTCCCTACCGCATGGCAGGAGCTGACGGAGACGGCGGCCCGCACGCTGGAAGTCGAGCGGGTCGGCATCTGGCGTCTCGATGTTGAACGCTCGATCCTGCGCTGCGACGATCTGTACCAGCTGAGCCGGGATCGGCATTCGGAGGGCGTCTCGCTCGCGGTGGACCGTATCCCGACGTACTTCCGGGCCCTGGACACCAACCGTGTGCTGGCGGCCACGGACGTCCGCGCGGAGCCTGGCATCGGGGAATTCAATGGGGTGTACCTGGCGCCCCTGAGCATCACCTCGCTGCTCGCCGCACCGATACGGATCGGTGGGCGGGTCGCGGGCGTCGTGTGCGCCGAGCACGTCGGCACCGCACGGGAGTGGAGCGCCGCCGCCCAAAGCTTCGCCGCTTCGCTCGCCGACCTGGCCGCCCTGGCGCTCGAAGGGGCGGAGCGGGCGCGCACGGGGATCGCGTTGCACAAATCGGAAGAAAAGTTCGCCACCGCGTTCCGCCTGAGTCCGAATCCCAGCGTGATCGCGCGCGTGGATGATGGGACTCTCGTCGACGTGAACGACGCCTATCTGGAGGTGACCGGGTTCACCCGTGAGGACGTACTTGGGAAGTCCGCGGCCGAGACGCTCTGGCCCATCCCGGAGGGACGGGCGGAAATGGTGCGCGAGTTGAAGCAGCGTGGCCGGCTCCGTCACCTCGACTTGAAGATGCGAACGAAAGCGGGACCCCTCCTCGATGTGCTGGTGTCGGTCGAGGTCATCGACATCGACGGTGTACCTCATACACTCGGGTCCGCGATCGACATCACCGAGCGGAACCGCGTCGCCGAAGCGCTGCGCGAGAGTGAGGAGCGGTTCCGCCGCACGGTCCAGGACCTCAGCGTGGGCGTGGGGCTCCTCGACGGCGCCGGAAGGGTCTTGCTGTGCAACCCGGCGGGGCTCAAGTGGTTGGACGTGACCGTCGAGGAGCTCGGTCAGGACGGGTTCTGGCAACGCGAGCTCATCGCGATGCGGGAGGACGGCACACCGTATCCCGCCCACGAACGCCCCGTGTTGCAGGCGGTGCGGACGGGACAACCCCTCCACGACCTGGTGCTGGGCTATCGGCCTCGCGGCCGGTCTGAAATGCGCTGGGCCAACTTCAATGTCGATCCCCAGAAAGACGCGAAGGGCGCCGTCCGCAACGTGATCGTGTCGTTCTCGGACGTCACCGAGAGCAAGCGCGCCGCCGAGGCGCTCCGAGAAAGCGAAGAGCGATATCGTACGCTCGTCGAAACGAGCCCCGATGCGGTCTCGGTGATCGAGGAGGGACGCATCCGCTACGCGAACCCGGCCGCGCTTCTCCTCGTGGGCGCCCGAGAGGCGTCCGAGATCGTTGGACGCTTGGCGGCGGACTTCATCGGGGAGGAGTCGCTCGCCGAGGCGGCCCGGCGCATCACGGCGGTCGCAGAGGGGCACCGCGACAGCGTCGGCGAAGTGAAGCTCCGGCGGCTCGACGGGTCGGAGGTGGATATCGAAGCCGTCGGCATCCGCATGCCCTACGAAGGCCGCACGGCGGTGCTCGTCATCCAACGCGACATTACCGAACGCAAACGCGCGGAGCGACAACTGCAGCTGTTGGCCCAGGCCGTGAAGAGCACGAGCGAGGCGATCACCATCACGGACCTCGACGGGCGCTTCACCTTCGTCAATCGCGCGTTCCTGGAGCAGGTCGGCTACACGGAGGAGGAGGTGCTCGGACGGCACGTGAGGCTGATAGACTCACCACGCAATCCGCCCAGCCTCCAGGCCGAGCTCCTCGCCGCTACCACGCGGGGCGGGTGGAGCGGCGAGCTGTACAACCGGCGCAAGGACGGTACGGACTTCGTGATGACGCTGACGACGGCGCAGGTGAAAGACGCCGGAGGGCGCATCATCGCACTCATGGGCGTGTCGAGCGACATTACCGAGCGTAAGCTCGCCGAGGAAGAAGCTCGACGGCTGCAAGAGTCCTTACGTCGTGCCGAGACGATGTCGGCCCTCGGCGCGGTGGTCGCCGGCGTCGCGCACGAGGTGCGCAATCCCCTGTTCGCCCTCTCTGCGACGGTTGATGCCCTGGAGGCGCGCTTCGGCCCGCAGCCGGCATACGCGCGCTATGCGGAGACGCTGCGACAGGAGGTCAGCCGTCTCAGCCGCTTGATGAGCGACCTGCTCGACTACGGCAAACCGCCGCGCCTCGACCTGACGGACGCGCCGGTGGGTCCCGTCGTGTCGGGCGCAATCGCCGCCTGCACCCCCCTCGCTGAGCAGAACGGCGTGCGCCTCGTCATCGAGGTCGGCAACGACCTGCCACTCCTGCCGCTCGACCCGGCGCGCATGCTCCAGGTCCTCCAGAACCTGATCGATAACGCGATCCAGCACTCCCCGAAGGGCGGCGAGGTGACCGTGCGGGCGGCCGCGGTCCTGGCCCCAAACGCCTCGGGGATCGAGCTTTCCGTGGCCGACCAGGGCCCCGGCATCCGGCCCGAAGACATGGCTAACATCTTCGAGCCGTTCTTCACGCGGCGGCGTGGCGGGACCGGGCTGGGGCTGTCCATCGTGCAGCGCATCGTCGAGCAGCACGGCGGCGAGATCGAGGCGGAAAACCGGGAGAACGGAGGCGCATTGATCACGGTGCGGCTGTGCCGCGCGGTCGAGGCGACCGTATGACGAAACCGAAGATCCTCATCGTCGACGACGAGGATCGGATCCGGTTCGCGGTCCGCGACTTCCTCGAGCTCCAGGATTATGACGTCGTCGAGGCCGACACATGCGCTCGGGCCGAGGAGGTCTGCCGCGACGCCCGCCCCGATGCGGCGGTGCTCGACTACGGTCTCCCGGACGGGAACGCCCTCGAGCTGCTGCCGCGCCTCAAGACGATCGATCCCGACCTCCCCATCGTCATCCTCACCGGACAAGGGACAATCGACCTGGCGGTCCGCGCCATCAAGGAGGGCGCCGACCACTTCCTGATGAAGCCCGTGGAGCTCCCCGCCCTGCTCGTGCTGCTGCAGCGCATGATCGAGCGGGAGCGGACGCACCGGCGGGACCTCGCGGGTGAGGCGCGCCGCGGCCGCGCGGAGTTGAATCCCTTCCTGGGCACGAGCGCCGTGATGCGGCGCCTCGCCGAGCAGGCGGAGAAAATGGCCGACGCCGACAGCCCCGTGCTGATCCTCGGCGAAACCGGGGCCGGCAAGGGCGTCCTGGCCCGCTGGCTGCACGAACACTCGGCGCGGGCGCGAGAGGCATTCGTCGATCTGAACTGCGCCGGATTGTCGCGCGAGCTGCTCGAATCGGAGCTGTTCGGGTACGCGAAGGGGGCATTCACGGGCGCCGCCGGTAACAAGCTCGGCCTGCTCGAAGTGGCGCACCGGGGCACCGTGTTCCTGGATGAGATCGGCGACGTCGACCCCTTGATCCAGCCGAAACTGCTCACGGTCCTCGAAGACAAGCGCTTCCGCCGCCTCGGCGACGTGCGTGACCGCACCGTCGACCTCCGGCTCATCGCCGCGACCTCGCACGACCTCGCGCGTCTGTCGCAGGAGCAGAAGTTCCGCAGCGACCTCTACTTCCGGATCAGTACGCTGGTGCTGCGCGTGCCGCCGCTGCGCGAACGCCGCGAGGACACGCCGCTGATCGCGTCCGACTTGCTCGAGCGCCTCTCGGCGCCGCGCGGCCGCCGGTCCACACTCAGCGCCGCTGCCGTGACCGCGCTGCAGGGGTACCCGTGGCCCGGCAACATCCGTGAGCTGCGCAACGTGCTCGAGCGCGCGGTATTGCTGTCGACGGACAGCGTGCTCGGCCCCGGCGACCTGCACTTCGATCCGCTCCCGGCGGCGGCCGCGTCGACACCCGCTCACGACGGAGCCCTCACGCTCGCGGAACTGGAGCGTCGTCACATCGAGCATGTGCTCCAGGACGTGGGGGGCCGCGTCGCGGAAGCGGCGACGCGGCTGGGCATTCCGCGCAGCACTCTCTACCAGAAGATCAAAGCCCTCCGCATCGACTCGTCCAAGTCCTAGAAGGCGCCGGTCTCAAATCCAGAATCGGCGCTCTCCCCGGCGGCGCCCCCAAGCACAAAGCGTTTAACCACCAGTAGTTAGCGTCATGGCCTCACCGGGCACGACGCTTGCCTTAGCACGTCTCCGAGAACAGTCGACTCACCCTGTTTCGCCGGAGATGCAGTGGCTCACATCCTGCTTGTTGACGACGAAGAATCGATCCTGTTCGCGGTTGAGCAGTACATCATCGCACAAGATCACACCGTGGACTGCGCGCGCGAGCTGGAAGAAGCGCAGGCCCTGCTGGACAACATTCGCTATGACCTCGTGATCGCCGATCTCCGCCTGAGCGGAATCCACGGCGCCGAGGGCCTCGATCTCGTGAGCATGGTGCGCGCCTGCTGTCCGCGGACGCGGATCATCGTTCTGACTGCCTACAGCTCCGCCGACGTCGCGCAGGAAGCGCTGCGCCGTGGGGCCGACGCCTTCTTGCACAAATCGACGGCACTCTCTGATGTCGCGCGCGTCGCGATGCAGGTCCTGGGATGTGCCGCGTGATGTTGCTCGACCAAATTCTCGCCACCGACGGGCTCTCGGTCGTGTTTCAGCCGATCGTGGAGCTCGAGGGCGAGACACTTCTCCTGCACTCGCTCGAGTGTCTGACCCGCGGCCCGCAAGCAAGCAACGCCGCGCGCGCAGATGTGATGTTCGAGTACGTGCGCCGCAAACGCGTCGAGCCGCTCGTCGACCGCGCGTGCATCACGGCCGCGCTCCAGGCAGCCGCTGGGCTGCCCGGAGCGCCGCGCCTGTCGTTGAACGTGCACGCCTCCACGCTGGGACGCGATGCGGATTTCCCTTCATTCTTGGACGCCGCCACCGACCGCCAGGGCATTCACCCATCTCGTCTCACGATCGAAATCGTCGAGCACGCGCGGGCCTGGGACGGCGTCACATTTTCGCGGGCGCTGCAGGCGCTTCGCAGGCTGGGCGCGCGGATCGCGCTCGATGACGTTGGGCTGGGGCACTCCAATTACGGGATGATGCTCGACACCCAACCCGACTACCTCAAGATCGACCGCTACTTCGTTCGCGGCGCGCTGGGTGACCGGCAGCGCCGTGCGGTATTGGATTCCATCGCCCAGCTGGGCCTCAAGCTCGGCGCCCGCGTCGTCGGCGAGGGCGTGGAAGACTCAACGGATCTCCTGTCCCTGCGCGAATTCGGTATCGATCTGGCTCAGGGCTACCTCTTCGCCGCACCGCTGTCCGCCGCCGAGTTGCTCGGCAGCGGGTGGCTGCCGGAACCCTCACTCACCAGGTAAGGAACGACCATGCCGAGCAAGCGCATTCTGTTGGCCGACGACTCCGTCACCGCACTGACCATGCACCGCATGATCCTCGCGGGCGCCGGCTACGAGATGCTGACTGCCCAGGACGGGCAGGAAGCGATCGAGCTCGCGACCGCCGAGCAGCCTGACCTCATCCTCATGGACGTGGTCATGCCGCGGAAGACCGGCTTCGAGGCCACGCGGTTCCTGCGCAAGCAGGAGGCGACGAAGAGCATTCCGGTGATCATGGTCACGACGCGCGCGGAGCCGAAGATCCTCGAGATCTGCTTCCAGTGCGGGTGCAACGACTACATCAACAAGCCGGTCGACGGCGCGGTGCTGCTCGCCAAAGTGCGCAGCATCCTCGGGAACTGAGGTCACCATGGGCATGCGTGTCGAAACAGCCGAAGAGCGAATCCAGCGGCTCGAAGAGCAAGTCGATCTGTGGCGCGCCGAACAGGATCACTGCACGGAGCGCGAGGAGCAGCTGCGCCAACGCCTCGCCGGCCAGACGGCCGACAACCGTCGCTGCGTCGAGCAGCTGGCGGCTGCCGAGCAGCGCATCGGCCACCTGGCGAAGCTCCAGGCGGCAGTGCACCAGCTGCACGAAGCGGCGATGCCGGTCGACGTCCTGACGGCGATCAAGGAGATCGTTGCGAACCTGATCGGCTGTGAGGAGATGGGGATCTACGCGCGCCGCCCCGATGGCGCGCTCACGCTGCTCGACGGCATCGGCGTCGACGAGGAGCACGGCGGCACCGAAGAGAGTGCGATCGTCTCGATCCCGCTCCATCTGAACGGCCGGGTGGTGGGCGTGATCGCGCTGTTCAAGCTGCTGCCCCAGAAGACCGGCATCGAGCCCGTCGACCGCGAGCTGTTCGCCGTCCTCTCGACGCACGCCGCCCGCGCGCTCCATCACGCCGGCCTCCGCGCGTGGGCGCGGTCGCAGGGGGTGTCGCTGTGAGCCGCGAAGTCCTGTTCGGCATGGGGAACCTCGCCGAGCGCATGGCCGCGCTCGTCGGCGAGGACGCATCCCAGGAGACGGTCGAAGCCGCTCCGGACGCGTCGACGGCGTACGTCCACGTGGGACAGTTGTTCACCTCCCCCGCGGCCTGCACCGTCACGACCATCCTCGGCTCGTGCGTCTCGGTCTGCCTCTGGGATCCGACGACCGGCGCCGGCGGCCTCAATCACTTCCTGTTGCCGCACTGCGTGGAGAACGGCATCTCGTCGCCACGCTTCGGCAACGTCGCGATTCATCGCCTCCTCGACGACCTGGCCAAGCTCGGCAGCCCGCGCGCCCGGCTCAAGTCCAAGATCTTCGGCGGCGCCAGCGTCATCGACGCGTTCCAAACCGCGAACGAGTCGCTCGGCATGAAGAACGTTGACCTCGCCCGCCGGCTCCTCGCCGATGCGGGCATCCCGATCGTCGCCGAAGACGTCGGCGGCGCACAGGGTCGCAAGCTCGTCTTCAAGACCGGCGACGGCACCGCCTGGGTCAGAAAGATCTGACGATGTCCCTCACCGATCGCGATCGCGACCTGCTGCTCCAGACCTTCCTCACCGAAGCGGGTGAGCACCTCCGCACGCTCGAGGAGTCGCTCGTGGCGCTGGAAGCGCGCCCCGAGGACGCCGAGCTGCTCAACGGCATCTTCCGCGTGGCCCACAGCCTCAAGGGCGACGCCCTCATGGTGGGTTTCCCGCGCATCGCGGAGTTCGCGCACGGCCTCGAGGATCTGCTCGAGCGTCTGCGCGACGGCGCGCTGGCGGTCGATGGGGACATCACTTCCCTGCTGCTCCGCGCAGTCGACGTGCTGCGGGCGTTGCTCGCCGCCGCCGCCGCGGGACAGGACACCGTTCCGGCTGACCTCGAAGCCACGCAAGCCGCGCTCGTCGCGGCGTGCGCCGGCCCCGATGCTGAAGCGTCGGCGCCGGCCGAACAGGCTGCGACGGCGAAAGTCGCCGTAGCGGCCGAGGCCGGCACGCTGCGCGTCGACGTCGCCAAGCTCGACCGCATGCTCAACCTGACCGGCGAGATCGCGATCGCCCGCGGCCGCGTGGCCCAGATGATGCTCGCCCTGCCTGCAGGTGTTGGCCAACAGATCCTCGAAGCGCACCGCGACGCCGACCGCCTGCAGATGGAGCTCCAGGAGCAGGTGATGAAGGCGCGGATGGTGCCCGTCGGTCCGTTCTTCCGCCAGTACGCCCGCACGGTGCGGGATGTGGCTCGCGCACACGGCAAGGCCGTGCGTCTGGTCACCGAGGGAGACGACGTCGAGATGGACACGCGCGTCGTCGAACGCCTGCGCGATCCGATCACGCACATGATCCGCAATTCCATCGACCACGGCATCGAGTCGCCCGAGCTGCGGGCCGCGCTGGGCAAGGCGCCCGAAGGGTGCCTGACGTTACGCGCCGCCCACGAGGGTGGGCTCATCGTGATCGAAGTGCACGACGACGGCGCCGGCTTCAACCGGCAGCGCATCGCCGCGCGTGCCAAGGAAACCGGCATCGCCGTCGATCCGCTGCAGCTCCCCGACAGTGATCTGCTCGGCCTGGTGTTCGCCCCCGGATTCTCCACCGCCGAGACGGTCACCGACCTGTCGGGTCGTGGCGTGGGCATGGACGTCGTGCGCCGCAACATCGAAGGCCTCCGCGGCAACCTGTCGATCGCCAGCGTGGACGGGGAAGGCGCGACCATCACGATCCGCCTGCCGTTGACGCTCGCCATCATCGACGGGTTCGGCGTCGGCGTGGGCGACGAGACGTACGTCGTGCCCCTCGACGCGGTGCTCGAATGCCTGGCCCTTCCGGCCGATTCGCATCGGGACGGGGATGGCCACGGCGTCATCAATCTGCGGGGGGAGCCTCTCCCGTATCTGCGTCTACGCGATCGCTTCAAAGCGACCGGCGCGGCGCCGCGGCGCGAGCACGTGCTCGTGGTCCAGCACGCCGGCGGCCGCGCGGGGATCGCGGTGGACGCGCTCTTTGGTGAGCGGCAGGCAGTCATCAAATCGTTGGGCGCCGGACTCGACGGCCTGTCTGGCCTGTCGGGGTCTACGATCCTCGGCGACGGACGTGTAGCGCTGATTCTGGATGTACCGGCCCTACTGCGCGAAGCAGTGGGCCGCACGGTTAACCACAGCGGGGCCGCGGTCGGTTCGACGACGGCCTCCATACTCTCCTGATAGAAGAAAGGGACGCACGCAAATGTTGAAGAACATGACGATCGGCAAGCGCCTCGCACTGGGCTTCGGCCTGTTGCTCGCGCTGGTCGCCCTGGTGGCGGGTTCCGGATACCGGAGCACCCGCCTCGCCTCTGGCATGGCGATGAGGATCCTCAAAGTCGAGTCCCCGCTCGTGGAGCATTCGCAGCGCGTGCGGGCCAACACCCTCGGCCTCCGTCGTTTCGAGAAAGACGTGTTCCTGAACGTCGACAACGCCGAGAAGGTGGCCGAGTACGTCACCAAGTGGAAAGACCAGCGCGACCGGCTGCTCGAGCGGATCGCGGTGCTCGACAGCTTGGAGACCGAAGATTCGGGCAAGGCCGCGATTCGCTCCATGCGCGCCGACGCCTCGACCTACGAGCAGGGCTTCAACCGCGTGTTGGCCTTGATCGAGCAGGGCAAGATCAAGACGCCCGCCGAGGGCAACGCCGCCATGGCGGATGTGAAGGACGAAGTCCGGCGCCTCGAGGCGACCGCGTACGATTACGCGGTGCACCACTCTGAGAAGATGTCTGCTCGCGCGCCGATCGTGACCGCGCAGATCAGCCGCGCCGTCGTGATCACGCTGTTCGCGTTGAGCATCGCACTGCTGTTGGGCGTCGCGCTGAGCATGCTCATCGCGCGTTCGATCACCACGCCGCTGCTCGCAGCGGTGCAGGCCGCCAATCAGGTGGCTGAGGGTGACGTCGAAGTGCGCGTGGATGGCACGTCGCGCGACGAGACGGGCCAGCTGCTGCAGGCGATGGGGCGGATGATCGCCTCGACCAAGGAGAAGGTTGATGCGGCCGTCCAGATCGCGAAGGGTGACCTCACGATCGCCGTGACCCCGCAGTCGTCGAAGGACGCGCTCGGGTCGGCCCTCCAGGGCATGGTCGCCAAGCTGTCGCAGGTGATCGGTGAAGTCCGCGCCGGCGCCAATGCGCTCAGCTCGGCGGCGACGCAGGTGTCGTCCACGTCGCAGGGTCTGTCGCAGGGCACCAGCGAGCAGGCGGCGTCGGTCGAAGAGACCACGTCGAGCCTCGAGCAGATGAGCGCGTCGATCGCCAAGAACGCCGACAACAGCCGCGCGCTCGAGCAGACGGCCGTCAAGGCGGCCCGTGACGGCGAGGAAAGCGGGAAGGCCGTGCTCGATACCGTGCAGGCCATGATCGCCATCGCCGAGAAGATCACGATCGTCGAAGAGATCGCGTATCAGACGAACCTGCTGGCTTTGAACGCCGCGATCGAAGCGGCGCGCGCCGGCGAGCACGGCAAGGGTTTCGCCGTCGTCGCCACCGAAGTGCGCAAGCTCGCCGAGCGCAGCCAGACGGCTGCCAAGGAAATCGGCGGTCTGGCCAGTTCCAGCGTAAAGGTCGCGGAGCGCTCCGGTCAGCTGTTGACCGAGCTCGTGCCGTCGATCCGCAAGTCGGCTGAAACGGTGCAGGAAGTCGCTGCCGCGACGGCCGAGCAGGCCGCGGGCGTGTCGCAGATCAACCGCGCCCTGACGGGCGTGGACCAGGTGACGCAGCGCAACGCGTCGGCGTCCGAGGAGCTCGCCTCCACGGCCGAAGAGATGGCCAGCCAGGCCGAGAGCCTGCAGCAGCTGATGTCCTTCTTCCGCGTCGCCGGCATGGCCGACGTCGCGGCGAAGGCTCCGGTTAAGACCGCGAAGCCGGAAGGCAACGGACACAAGCGCGCCCCCGCCCCGGCGTTGCCGGCGCTGGCGCATGACGACCGTGGGTTCACCCGCTTCTAGGAAGGAGACGTCCATGACGATGCAATATCTCTCCTTCCAGCTCGCGGGCGAAGAATTCGCCTTCGGCATCCTGAGGGTGAAGGAGATTCTCGAGTACGACACGATCACGCGCGTGCCCAATGCGCCGGTGGCTGTTCGGGGAGTGATCAATCTCCGCGGCAGCGTCGTCCCGGTGGTGGATCTCGCGCTGCAATTCAACCTGGCGCCGACGGCGATTACGAAGCGGACTTGCATCGTGATCGTCGAAGCCCAGGTGGACGGAATAGACCTGGTGATGGGGATCTTGGCGGACGCGGTGAGTCAGGTGATCGACCTGGGTCCCGAGGCCATCGAGCCCCCGCCGGCATTCGGCAGCCGGGTCAGCGTCGAGTATCTGGTGGGGATGGGCAAGCTCGATGACCGGAAGTTTGTGCTGATTCTCGACATTGACCGGCTGCTGGGCGACGTCACGCTGCCCACGACGGCCATGGCAGAACTGGAGACCGCATGAGGCGAGTACTGATCGGTCTGGCGCTGGTGACGGGGGCCTTCATGGCCCCCGCCCAGGCGCAAGACAAAGACTTCGTGGTGATCGTGAATGCGTTCAACCCGTTCGTCGAGATCCGGGCCGACGACCTGTCGCGCATCTTCCTCAAGAAGACCGCGACGTGGAGCAACGGACAAACGGCGCAGCCGGTGGATCAGCCGGAAGGGTCCAACCTGCGCCGGCGCTTCACCGCCCGCGTGCTGAACCGCGACACGGGCTCGGTGAAGAGCTATTGGCAGCAGCAGGTGTTCTCGGGGCGGGCCGTTCCGCCGCCCGCGCTGGACACCGATGCCGCGGTGCTGGAGTTCGTGCGCCAGCATCCGTATGGCGTCGGCTACGTGTCCGCGTCGACGCCGCTGACCACTGAAGTCCGCGTCATCGCGGTGGTCAGGTAGGTCGCTGTGCTTCGTCGTTGGACGCTCGGCCGAAAGATCGCGTTGGCGCCGGCGCTGGCCGGCCTGGCGCTCACCGCGATTCTCGCTGCCACCGTCGTGTTCGGCGGTGCGCAGCGCCGGGCGCTGTCGCGCATCGAGCGCGGCTATTACCCCGCGCTTCAGACCCAGCAGCGCCTGCAGGGGCTGCTGGGATCGCTGCAGCGGCGTCTTCAGGACGCCGCGGCGGCGAGCGATGTCGATGGCCTGGCGGAGGCCGACTCGCTCCGCGACGAGCTGCTGTCCACCCTCGCCACGGCGGAGTCCAACCCGGTCGTGTCGAAAAGCGAGATCACCCGGCTGCGCAACGACTTCACCGGCTATTACGAGCTGGCGCGGCGCACGACTGAGTCGTTGATCGCTGGCCGGACGACGGATGCGATCGGCGGCAATCTCGAGACGATGCGGGCGAGCTTTGCGGCATTGCGTGTGGCGCTCGATTCCGCTACGGCCCGCCGCACCGTTGACGTGGCGCGCGAGTTCGCCGCCGCCCGGCAACTCAATACCCGGAGTGAAACGGGAACGCTGCTGATCACGCTCGTCACACTGCTCGCGTGCAGCGCGCTCTCGATCATCATCATCCGTTCCGTGACCCGCGCGCTGCGGCGCAGCGTCGCGGTGGCGGAACGCCTGGCCGAAGGCGATACGTCGCTCAAAGTGGCGGCCGAGACCGAGGACGAAATCGGCCAGCTGCTCGGCTCCATGGCGAGCGTCATCCGCACGACGGAAACGATGGCCGACGCCGCCGCGAAGGTCGCGGCCGGTGATCTCACCGTCGAAGTGCGTCCACGCTCCCGCCGCGATACGCTGGGCAACGCGCTCGCGCAGATGGTGGGCAAGCTGTCGCAGGTGATCGGCGAGGTACAGGCCGGCGCTGACGCGCTGGGCTCCGCGTCCGAGCAGGTCTCCGCCACGTCACATGCCCTGTCCCAGGGCACCAGCGAGCAGGCGGCGTCGGTCGAAGAGACGACGTCCAGCCTCGAGGAAATGAGCGCCTCGATCGCCCGCAATGCCGAGAGCAGCCGCGAGACGGAGCAGACGGCGCTGCGCGGCGCCCGCGACGGCGACGAGAGCGGCAAGGCCGTGCTCGAAACCGTGCAGGCGATGAACACAATCGCCGAGAAGATCTCGATTATCGAGGAGATCGCGTACCAGACGAACCTCCTCGCGTTGAACGCGGCGATCGAAGCCGCGCGCGCCGGCGACCACGGCAAGGGGTTCGCGGTCGTGGCCGTCGAGGTCCGGAAGCTCGCCGAGCGCAGCCAGAAGGCCGCGCAGGAAATCGGCGGACTCGCGGGTTCGAGCGTCAAGGTGGCCGAGCGCTCCGGCAAGCTGCTCAGCGCGCTCGTGCCGGCGATTCGCCGCACGGCGGACCTGGTGCAGGAAGTCGCGGCGGCATCGGGCGAACAGGCGACGGGGATCACGCAGATCAACCGCGCCCTGACCAGCGTCGATCAAGTGACGCAACGCGCCGCCTCGGCGGCCGAAGAGCTGGCCTCCACCGCCGAGGAGCTGGCGGGACAGGCGAGCGGACTCCGTAAGGTGGTGGGCTACTTCCGGACCGCGGCGCTCGCGGCCGCTCGGAACTGACGTGCTCTCCGCCGGCATTGGCATCCGCCCCCTGACCGACCGGGAGTTCAAGCTCTTCCAGTCGCTGATTCACAAGGAAGCGGGGATCTATCTCTCGGAGGTGAAGAAGGCGCTCCTCGTCGGCCGGCTCTCGCGTCGCATCCGTGAGCTCGGGCTCGACAGCTTCGAGGCGTATTACCGGCACGTGGTGGACGGCCCGAATCCGGCGGAGCGCGTCGAGCTCATCAACAACATCTGCACCCACGAGACGCAGTTCTTCCGGGAGCCGCGCCAGTTCGAATACCTGGAGCAGACGGTCGCGCCTCGCTTGCGGGCCGAAGCCGAGGCCGGCACGCGCCCCAAGCAGATCCGCGCGTGGAGCGCCGCGTGCTCGTCGGGTGAGGAGCCGGTCTCGATGGCGATGAGCCTGCTCTATCACTTCCCGGCGAGCGCGGGCTGGACGGTCGAAGTGTTGGCCACCGACATCTCCACGCGCGTCCTCGACAAGGCGCGCGCGGCGACGTGGTCCATCGAGCGGGCCGCGCAGATCCCGCCGGCGTACTTGAAGCGCTTCATGCTGCGCGGCACCGGTGAGCATCAAAACCGGATGAAGGCGGGGCCGGAGATCCGGAGCGTGGTGCGGTTCCAGCAGCTCAACCTGCAGGCCGACTCGTACGCGGTGGGCGATGGGTTCGACATGATCTTCTGCCGCAACGTCCTGATCTATTTCAACGCGGCCACGAAGGAGCATGTCGTCACCAGGCTCCTGGGGCGCCTCGCCGAGGACGGCCTCCTCTTCCTCGGGCACGCGGAGTCGCTCACGGGAATGCGCGATGCACCGCGCGCCGTCGTCCCGACCGTCTATTCCAGGATCCCACGGTAAGTCGATGGCGAAGCGCGTTCTCAGCGTCCTCGTCGTGGACGACTCGGCCGTCGTGCGGCAGGCCGCCACCACGATCCTGTCACAGGATCCCGGCATGGTCGTCACCGTGGCGGCAGATCCCTACATAGCGTTGGATAAAATGGGCCGCTCGCGGCCCGACGTGATCCTGCTCGACATCGAGATGCCGCGGATGGACGGGCTGACCTTCCTCAGAAAGATCATGACCGAGGACCCGATCCCGGTCGTGGTGTGCTCGGGCCTGGCCGCGAAGGGCACGGCCACCGCCATCCGCGCGCTGGAGGAAGGCGCCGTCGAAGTCATCGCCAAGCCGCAGCTCAACGTCCGTGACTTCCTGCACGATTCCGCGTCGACATTGATCGACGTCGTCCGTGAGGCGGCAGAGGTTCGCGTGCGGCGGCGCGCGCCCATTGTGCCTGCCGTGCCGATGGACTCGCAGCGTCACACCGCCGACGTCGTGTTGCCGCCGGCGCGCCGCCGCACCGATCGCCAGCACGCCGCGGCCGACATCGTGGTCGCGATCGGCGCCTCCACCGGCGGCACCGAAGCGCTGCGCGCGATCCTGACGACGCTGCCCAAGGACGCGCCGGGGATCGTCGTGGTGCAGCACATGCCCGAGCGGTTCACGGCGGCTTTCGCGCAACGCCTCGACCAGATCTGCCGCATCACCGTGAAGGAAGCGGCGCCGGGCGACCGCGTGGTGCGAGGCCAGGCACTGATCGCGCCCGGAAACCGGCACTTGTTGCTTCACCGGCACGGGACCGAGTACGAGGTCGAGTTGGTGGATGGCCCGCGCGTGTCGCGGCACCGCCCCAGCGTCGACGTGTTGTTTCGCTCCGTGGCTCAGGCGGCGGGCCCGCACGCCATCGGCGTGCTGCTGACGGGAATGGGAGACGACGGGGCCGCGGGCCTGCTCGAAATGAAGCGCGCCGGCGCGACCACGCTGGCGCAGGATGAGGCCACGTCGGTCGTCTTCGGCATGCCGAAGGAAGCGATCGAGCGCGGCGCGGTGGACCGAGTGCTCCCGCTCGGCGGCATGACCGCCGCGATCCTCAACGGGACGCGTTCTTCAGCTCGTTGAGCTCGCGCGCAGCCGCGTTGCCGGCCGCAGTCCCTCGATAGCGATCGGCGAAGCGCGCCAGCTCCACCCTCAGGCGGTCGCGCCGCCCGGTCCGGCGGTACAGATCGATCAACCCGTTCGCCGCACGCATCTCCTGCCGCGGATCGGGTTGCATGCGTCGCACTTCCTGGTACAGGCGCTCAGCCTCATCGTGACCCTGGAGCCGCGTCTCGAGTAGCTGCGCGAGTTGCAGGCGCGCCTCGTGGTCCGCGGGCTCGATGCGAATGTGATCCCGGAAGTAGTCCGCGGCCTCGGCGTACTGACCGCGGGCGATCATCACGTCCTGGCGCGGGTAAGTCGGCGGTGGCGGGATGTTGCCGGCCGCAAATATCGCCTTCACGAGGCCGGTCGACGTCACGCCGACGGTGCGGTGAATCGCGAAGATGCCTGCGATGGTGACGGGGACGTTCAGTATGACCAGCAGGAGAAACACACCGCTGGAGATCCACTGCTGGCGCAGGAAGAAGTACCACAAGAAAGACAACATCACGAAGCACGCCGGCCCGAAGAACACGGCCACCTTGAGCAGGTGAGCGTGTTCCGCGGAGTCGACGTCCTTCAGGCGCTTGTCTACGGGATCGCCTGCCCCCAGAGGTCGCGGTACACGATCGGCCCCTCGTTCAGCGCCTTGATACCCGCCTCGATCTGACTGCGGTCGCCGACGATCACGATGTCGAACTTGTCCGGATCGATGTAGCGACGCGCCACGCGCTGCACGTCCGCGGCCGTCACGGCGTTGATCCGCTCGGCATACCCGCTGTAGTAGTCGAGCGGCAGGCCGTACACCAGCAGATCGCGAAACCGGAACGCCGCCCCCGCCGTCGTCTCGAAGTCTCCCGGCAGACCCAGATTGATGTACTGCTTGGCCTTCGCGAGCTCGGTCTCGGGGACCGCTTCGTCGCGGATGCGACGCAGCTCCTTCAGGAACTCGATCAACGAGCTGTCGGTCTTGGCGGTGACGACCGACGCCTGCGCGACGAAGGGTCCGCCCCCGCGCCGCATCGCGAACGCCGACCCGGCGCCGTAGGTGTAGCCGTGGGTCTCGCGCAGATTCTGGTTCAGGCGCGACGTGAAGGCGCCGCCCAGGATCGTGTTCAGTACCTGGAGCGCGAAATAGTCGGGCGTGTCGCGCGGCGGGCCGAGGTGCCCGATGCGGATCACCGACTGCGCCGCGCCGGGCTTGTCGATCAGATAGATGGTGCGCGGGGCCGGCTGCGGAGCCGTCCCCAGCGACGTGGACGGCGCGTCGCCGCGGGTCCAGCCGCCAAAGCGGGCAGCGACGAGCGCGCGCGCTTCCTCGAGCGTCACGTCACCCACCACGAGGAGCCGCGCGGCGTTAGGACGGTAGTACGTGCCGTAGAACGCGGCAACGCGGTCGCGCGACAGTCCGGTGACCGAGCTGTCGTTGCCGGACAGCGGGCGGCCATAGGGGTGCGCCGCGCCGTACACGATCGCCGGGAAGGCGACGTTCGCGACTTGCGTCGGCTCGTCGCGCTGCTGGATCAACTGGGTGCGGCGCAGCTCGCGCTGGCGCGTGATCTCGGAATCGGAGAAGGTGGGGCGCAGCACGACATCGGAGAGGAGATCGAGCCCCGCCGCGAAGCGCCGCTTCGGGACATGCAGGGCGACCGTTGCGACGTCGAACCCCGCGTTGCTCGAGAGTTGCGCGCCGAGGAAGGCCGTCTCGTCGGCGATGTCGAGGGCGGAGCGACGACCCGCGCCCTGCTGCAGCATCGTAGCCGTGAAGGTGGCGAGGCCAGGCAGGTTCCCGGGGTCGCGCACCGCCCCGGCGTCGAGGACGAGCGAGACGTCGACGACGGGGACCTTGTGAATCTCGACGACCGACAGCACGAGCCCGTTGGGCAACGTGGCCGTCCGCACGGCCGGTAGCTTGAGGGCCGGGGGCGGCGGCAGCACGGGGGCCTTGGTCCGATCCACAGGCGCCTCCTGCAGAAGCAGCAGCGCCAGAAGTGCGTGCGTCATGGCTGGACTCCGGGTTGCACGGCCTGCTCCGGTTTGCCCTGCGGCACCACGCTCAGCACGACGCGATGCGCGTCGACGAGATAGCTGCGCGCGATCCGCTGCACGTCGGCGGGCGTGACCTTGAGGTAACGATCCAGGTCGCGCTGGAAGTAGTCCGGTGTCCCGACGAAGTACTGATAGAACCCGAGCTGATCGGCCTTCCCCCCAAAGCTCCCGACGCGCTCCATGCGCGAGAGGAACTGCGCTTCGAAGGTGTTCTGCGCCCGCTGTACCTCACGGAGCGTGGGTCCCGCGTCGGCGACTTTCTTGACTTCTTCGTCGACGACGCGCTGCAGCTCCCCGAGGGTGTGGCCCGGCCGCGCCGTCACCCACAGCACAAACTTGCCGTCGAGCCGGCTCCCGTCCTGGTATGCGACAGCGTCGCTGGCGATCTGCAGGTCGTAGACGAGGCGTCGGTAGAGACGCGACGAGCGCCCGCCCGCGAGCACGTTGGCGAGCACATCGAGAGCGGCGTCGTCCGGCGCGAAGGCCTTCTGCGTATGCCAGGCGTTGTAGACGCGCGGCGTTTGCACGCGATCCTCGAGCGTGCCGTAGACGTCAGCGGTCAGCTGGACGGGCGGCGGTGTGGGTCGCGTAACCACCGGGCCGCGCGGGATGTCGCCGAAGTACTTCTCGGCGAGCTGGCGCGCGTCACCCACCGTCACGTCACCCGCGATCGTCAGGGTCGCGTTGTTGGGCGTGTAGTAGGTCCGGAAGAAGTTGCGGACATCCTCGAGCGTCGCCGCCGACAGGTCGGTCATCGAGCCGATCACGGGCCAGCTATAGGGATGGGTCGCCGGATAGAGCCGTTTGAGGATATTCTCGTCGGCGAGCCCATAGGGCCGGTTCTCGTAGCTCTGACGCCGCTCGTTTTGCACGACGCCGCGCTGCAGATCGACCTTCTCCGCGGTAATCTCGGGAACCAGGTAGCCCATGCGGTCCGAGTCGAGCCACAGCATCAAGGGCAGCGCGTTGGCGGGCGCGTCCTCGAAATAGTTGGTGCGGTCTTCGGTCGTGGAGCCGTTGTTATCGCCGCCCGCGGCTTCGAGCAGCTTGTCGAACTCTCCCGTCGGGACGTGTTGCGAGCCCATGAACATGATGTGCTCGAACAGGTGCGCGAAGCCGGTCCGACCGGCGCGCTCGTCTCCAGACCCGACGTGGTACCAGATGTTGACCGATACCACCGGGACCGAGTGGTCTTCGTGGACGATGACCTGCAGCCCGTTGGGGAGCGTGAACGTTTCGTAGGGGACGTGGAGACCCTGAGCCGTGAGGGGCCCGACGACGAACAGCCCTAGCGAGAGCGTTGCCAGGCGGAACAGCGTTCGAGTAGTCATATAAAGGAAGATTTGCCCTTGAAACGCCGGTGCCGCAAGTTGCGTACGGCTGGCAACTGTCAGGAGGCTGTAATGCTTGGGTTCGTCGTCGCTGCCGCCGCGCTCGTCGGTGGGTTCATCATCAGTCGCAACTTCGTTCGCCGTCGCCTCCGCTACGTCGACGCCATCCAGAAACCATCGGTACCGCTGATCGCCGGTGTCGTCGCCGCCGCCGTCGTGGCGCCCGTCGCCGCGCTCCCCATCATCACCGTGGGCACCGCACTGGCCTTCGGCGTGGGCGTGGCAGGCGGAGTGGCGAGCGGTCGGTCCGCCCCGCCTCCCGACGCCTAGCTAGCCGACTCGCAGCTCTTTTTCCGGGCGGCCCGCGACGATGCGGAGGCCGCGCACCGCTTCACGGGCGAACGTCTTCCCCGCGCCCTTTTCGACTTCTTCCAACGCGCTCCAGCGCGTGAACGCCGGCCGCACCGGCGTCGACATCTGCAACGTCTCGAACGCGTCGGCGACCGCCAGCACTTTGACCGTCAACGGAATCGGCAGCGCCTCGATGTCCCAGTCGTCGCCCACGATCTCGTAGTAGTGCGCGTACTCGGCGATGATCTCGGCGGCGCCGCGCAGGCCGCGCGCAACGGCCAGCGTCTCATCGGTCACCGATCGTGACAGCAGCTTGAGGAGTCGCTGGTCCGCCGTGCCCACTTCGTGCAGCAACGCGCCGATCCGCAGATTCTCGATCTCCGTCTCCGACAACCTCATCTCGTGAGCAATCGAGACGGCCAGATCGGCGACGCGGTTCGAGTGGCCCTGCTGGTGCCGTTCGGTCGTCTCGATGTGGAAGGTCAGGACCTCGAGCGTCGCCACGTACGCGTTCTTCAGATCGGCGAGGCGCGACGCGCGCTGTTCCGCCAAGCCACCGACCACGTATCCCGTGAGGATGAGGAACCCCGCCCAGGGGATCAGCGTGACGAGGGCCTGTTCGGTCAGCCCCGCTTCCATGCCCAATCCCTCGATCATCTGGAAGAAGAACACCAGGGCCACGACGAACACGCCCGCGAAAACCGCAAAGCGGCGCCCGCCGAAGAATCCCGCCAGGATGATGGGGAGATAATAGAAGCTGAGGAACGCGAATTTCTCGTCGATCAGGTAATTGATGCCAAGCAGCGATGCGACGAGCAGGATGACGAAGATGCGCTCGAAGTACCTGAAGAAGAACTGCTTCGCGCGCTCTAACGAACGCGTCTGAACCAAGTTGGACCTCGGGGCGAGGGATGTCGGCAGGCGCGCGGCATCAAAGTGGGGAATGAAGCGGCAGACTGCAAGCGTGAGCGACGTCACACCGGCGGCCGACGACCGCTAAGCAGCGCTGCGCGCGCGAGATACACCTGCACCGCCCGTCGGCACGGAATTCGCTAAAGGGGGGGATGGGGACCGGCCGCCGCGCCTTAGGGGCCGGCCCCATGATGGCAGGAGCATCTTAAATTCCCGCGATGCTCCTACTCCTCTCGCTGCTCCAAGACGAAGACGCGGTGGCTGCCCCGTTCGGGACCTTCATGCAAGCGATCCCGCATTGGGGCTTCATCGTCATTCACACCACACTGAGCCTCGTAGCGTTTGGGCTGTATCGAAAAACCAAAAACGCGGGGTTCCTCCTCTTTATCCTCGCCGAGCTGTCGTACATCACGTACCACGCCCACCTGACGCACTTCCTGTTCGCCCATACCATCGCCGAGGTGCTCGACATCGTGGCGTTGGTGACGATCGCTATGGGATGGACGGCTCGTAGCCCGGACAAGTGAGCACGGGGAGCGCGGGGTAACGGCGAAACCGGGGGTCGTCGTCGGCCCGCCGGCAGCGGTAGAACACCGAACCGCGCTGGTTCGACACCGTCCGCATCCAAATGCAGGTCGCGCAGAGACCCACCCCGCCGGAAGGGGGCAGAGGAGGGAGTGCGTCGGGCTCACTCATTAGGTCAATCATGAAGCTAGCTGTATCTTGGAAGCCGTGAGCCAAGTGGACGACCTCGGGCTCCCACCCGGCCTCCGGGACGAGTACCTGCAGGGAGCGCGTGACCAGCTCGGGGGAATCGCGGAGCTGGCCGAGCGGCTCATCGCCTCCGGCGACGATGTGGCGGCGATCGAAGAGTTGCGTCGCGATGCGCACAAGCTCCGCGGCTCGGCTGGGTCGTTTGGGTTCGCCCAGGCGAGCGTGGTCGCTGCCGAACTGGAGGATGCGGCCAAGCAATGGCTGGCGCAGCCGGCCGATGGCGTCGCCGCGCGCGGCGCCGCGGCCCGCGGGTTCGTCCGCCGCCTCGCCGCCGCGCTGTTCACGAAGCAGGCAGTCGCGACAGCTCTGCCCACGCCGGACGCAACACCCACCACGCACACCCCGCACGACCCGTCCCCAGGCGACGTCCCCGAGGTCATCGTCGTCGAAGACGACGCCGCCCTCGCCGACCTCCTCACGTTCGGGCTCGAGGCTCGGGGGTATCGCTTCGTGCACTACCGGAACGGCCGTGACGCGCTCGACCATTTGCGCACCTTGGACACCCGCGGGACCGTACCACTGCTGTTGCTCGATGTCGACCTGCCGGCGCTCGACGGCTACTCGATCTTCGAAGCCTTGCAGAAGGAATGCGCCGGCAAGTTCCGTGTCGTATTCACGACGGTGCACGGGAGCGAGGCCGAACAACTGCGCGGCCTCGAGGCGGGCGCCATCGACTACATGGTGAAACCGATGAGCCTGCGCGTGGCCCTCGAGAAGATCCGCCGCTGGGTGGGGAGGTGACGAGCCGCCAGTTCCTCCTGGTTGTCGCGCTGGTTCAGGGCGTGCTCCTCGCCGCTCTCGTCGTGCTCATCATTCTGAATCGTTGGTTCCGGCTGCGGCGTAGCGCGCACCTCCAACCACGGCGCGCGGCCGTCGACGACGCGATGCGGCGCTGGGCCGCGGGGACGACCCCGCTCGCCGGCGTCCTCATCGGCCTGGCGCGGCTGCCGGTATCCCTCGCGATCGACGCGCTGGTCGGTTGGTCGGCGCGCGTGCCGGGAGAGCGCTGGCGCGAGCTCGCTGCGGAACTCGAGCACCAATGGTGGGCGCGAGTCGTCCGCGCGAACGGCAACTCGGCCCGCTGGTGGAAGCGCCTCGAGTGCGCGCGCTTTCTGAGCGTGGGCGCGATGCCGAGCGATATCGCGCGGCTTACGCGGCTGATCAACGACCCGCACGCCGCCGTGCACATCGCGGCCGTCGCGTCCCTCGAGCGGATGGAGAGCACTCCCCTCACGCTCACCGCGCTCGAGCGTCTCCCGAGCCTCGCACCCACCGTGCAGGCGTACTACGCGGGCATGCTGCGGCGCTCCCGGCCCGTGGTGATCCAGCACTTGCAGAAGCGGCTGCGGCGCACCGACGACCCCGCCTTGCCCCGCCTCGCGGAATTCGCCGTGCGCCTGGCGGAGCCGGCGCTGCGCGAGCGCATGACCGCCTTGGCCGACCACACGAACCTCGAAGTCCGGACCCAAGTGGCCCGCGCCCTGGGCAGCTTCCCACATCGCGAATCGGTCGCGGCGCTCACCCGCCTCGCCGCCGACCCCTCCTGGGAGGTGCGGGCGCAGGCGGTCCGGTCACTGGGCATGATCGCCGACGCGACCACTCTCCGCCTGGTCCGCGACCTGCTCAGGGACTCCGCGTGGTGGGTGCGCCTGCGGGCAGCGTTGGCGCTGATGCGCTTTGGGGCTCCCGGGCGCAATGCGCTGCTCGAGACCGAGGTGGGCGCCGACCCGGACGCTCGTGACGTCGCGAAGTTGATCCTCGGTCTCCCCGCGCAGGCCCTGGCGGAGTTCGCGACGTGAGCACCCTCGGCGGTGTGATCGCGGGGACCGACCTCGCGATCCTGATCTACTTCCTGGCGCTGAATTCCTTCTACGCCGTGTTGCTGATCCTGTCGATCCCGGAGATCTGGGAGCAGACGCGGCTCGCCGAGGACGACGACTTCCAGCGCTTGATGCAGAGCGATGCGCTGCCGCCGATCACGATGCTCGTCCCGGCCTACAACGAGAGCGCCACCATCGAGGCCAGCGTCACCGCGATGCTGACGCTCGAATACCGCAGCTACGAGGTCGTCGTCGTGAACGACGGCTCCAAGGACGACACGATCGACCGCCTGCGGCATGCCTTCGATCTGTACGAAGTGCCGCGGATCTATCCCGAGACGATCCCGACGAAGCCGCTCCGAGCCGTGTACCGCTCGCGCACGCGCTCGCGCTTGCTCGTGCTCGACAAGGAGAACGGCGGCA
>Ga0070696_100000320_pt1 | contig 29230 bp, 22 predicted proteins | sample KBSK1253metaG_FD_65474 | JGI IMG/M metagenome (GOLD analysis project Ga0070696, IMG submission 65474) | Corn, switchgrass and miscanthus rhizosphere microbial communities from Kellogg Biological Station, Michigan, USA - KBS K1-25-3 metaG | ecosystem: Host-associated > Plants > Roots >... | reverse complement strand
CGGCCCTCGAACTGGAGGCGGTCGTCTGGCTCGCCCAGGTCACCGGGAAGTCGGTCCTCAAGCTGGACGACGTCGACTATCGGGAACACCATCTGGCCGAGCTTCTCATGCGCCACGGCTCCTCGGGAGCGCTCAACGGCAGCGTGTTCAATACCCTGAGCGCGAAGGTGCGCGGGCGGAGCAAGCTTCCGCGCGGGCGGCGCGTCGTCATCTTTTCCCCGCATCCCGACGACGACGTGATCTCCGCGGGCGGGATCCTCGCGAAGCTCCAGCAAAACCACAACGAGATCGTCGTCGCGTATCAAACGTCGGGCAATATCGCGGTCTTCGACCACGAGGTCCGCCGTTATCTCGACTTCCTCCGACGCACCGCCGGCGACTTCCACTTCGGCGACAAGCACCTGCTCGGCCTGATCGCGGAAGTCGAGCGGTTCCTCGCGGAGCGAAAGCCCGGCGACGTCGATCCGGAATCCGTGCTTCTTTTGAAGCGCCGGATCCGGGAGGTCGAGGCGCTCTCCGCCATCGCGACGCTCCGCCTTCGGCCGGAGCAGGCGCGTTTCCTCAACCTTCCCTTCTACCAGACCGGGAAGGTGCGGAAGGATCCGATCGGCGAGCGGGACATCGCGATCATTCACGAGTTGCTCGAGGCGGAGCGCCCCGAGTTCATTCTCGTGGCGGGCGATCTCTCGGATCCTCACGGCACGCATCGCATGTGCAAGGACGCGATCGATCTCGCGCTTCGGCGCTACTCGGGAGAGGTCCCGGAAGTGTGGCTCTACCGAGGAGCCTGGCAGGAGTGGTCCGTCGTGGAGGCGGACGTCCTCGTCCCCATGTCCGAGGAGGAGCTTCGGCTGAAGGTGAACGCGATCTTCAAGCACCAGAGCCAGAAGGACCGCGCGCCCTTCCCGGGAATCGACGAGCGCGAGTTCTGGCAGCGCGTCGAGGAGCGGAACAAGGCAACGGCCCAGGTGGTCGACCGGCTTGGGCTGCCGGAGTACTTCGCCATGGAGGCCATCGTCATCCGGCGGTGACGCCGCGCCGAGGACTACGCTCTCGGCGAGAGTCCCACCCGTCGGACGAGCGCCTGGAAGCGGGGGTCCTTCCGCATCGGATCGTAGCAGCGCTCCACGTTGAGAAAGAGCAGGTCCGAGTTGTGCTCGGCATAGGCAAGCTCGAGATGCTTCATGGCGGTCTCGAGATCCCCCATGTTCGCCGCGAGCATCGCGAGCTTCGGCTCCGGTGCCCCGGGTTTTCCCTTCATCCCGGAAGCGATCTCGTAGTAGGCCCGGTAGTACCCCTTCGGGCCCCCCTCCTTGTACGCCTTCTCGACGCGCGCGGCCAAGGCCTTCTCATTCTCCGGAACGTACTTGCGAATGAGCGCGAGCGCCGTCTCGAATTCCCCGCGAACTTCGTGGACGCGGACGAGCCCCGACTGTGACACCTCCGACTCCGGGTTGCGGGCGGAGGTTTGATTCGCGAGGGCGAGGGCCTCATCGAGTTTGCCGGCGCTCATCAAGGTGCCCACGCCGTTCCAATGGACGATCAGGGAAAGCGGGTCGATCTGCATCGCGATCCGATCCTGCTCCAGCGCTTCGTCGACTCTCCCGCTCGTGAGGAGGAGCACGGAATAGACGAGATGGGCCGTTCCGTAACCCGGATTCAGCTCGATCGCACGGCGAACATGGCGCTCGGCTCCCGCGAGATCCCAATCCCCGAAGAAGAGCGCCGCCGCCATCGACGAATGCGCCTCCGCGGAGCCCTCGTCGGCCGCCAGCGCCCGCCGCGCGTACTGCTTGACCTTCGCCATCCCCTCCTTGGTCGGGACACTCGAGATGACCTGCACCTGGATCAGGTAGGCGTCCGCGAGACCGCTCGAGTAGCGCGCGTCGCCGGGGTCGAGCGCGATGGCTCGTTCGAAGTGGGCGATCGCGGCGCGCGCTCCCTCGTCCGTCATCTTGCTCCACTCGTACCGCCCTCGGAGATACTCCTCGAAGGCCTCGGGATTCACGGAACGCCGGTGCGCCATCTTCGCGCGCTCCTGAGGCGAAATCTGGAGTTGGATCTCCTGCGCGATGTCCGACGCCACGTCGCTCTGGAGGGCGAGGACGTCGCGGAAGTCCCGCTCGTAGCTCTTCGCCCAGAGGTGACGGTCGCGGGCCGCCTCGATGAGCTGTGCCGTGATCCGCACGCGGTCGCCGGCGCGCTGGACCGAGCCTTCGATGATCCCTTCCACGCCAAGCTGCTTGGCGATCTCGCGGAGCGGTTGGGTGGAGCCCTTGAAGCGCATGACCGACGTACGCGAGATGACCGTGAGCGACCGAATCGGCGCGAGATTCGTGATCAACTCCTCGGTCATCCCGTCCGCGAAGTACTCCTGAGTCGGGTCGTTCGAGAGATTCTGGAGCGGCAGCACGGCGAGCGAGGCGATGCGGGGACGCGTCCCACCCCCCGCGATTCGATCGCGAACGGCGCCGGGGCCGAACGCGAGAAGCGCCGCCATCGCCAGGACCACGGCAGCCGCGGCCGGGATCCAGACGCGTCGGCGGAGCACCCTGGCGCGCCGTGAAGCGGCGCCTTGTGCCAACCCATCGAGTGCGGCGCGGACGGCGCCTCCGTGCTCGTAGCGCTGCGCCGGCTCCTTCGCGAGGCATCGCGCGATGACGGCCTGGATTCCCACGGGAACCCGGCCGCTCAGCGGGGTCGGCGCGCCGCTTACGATGGCGCCCGCCAGCGTCGCGAGCGTTTCCCCGCTGAACGGCAGGCGGCCCGCCGCCATCTCATAGAGAACGACGCCGAGGGCCCACACGTCGCCGCGGACGTCGGGCTTCCCGCCGAGGAGGGCCTCGGGCGGGAGGTAGTGAGGCGTCCCGACCACCATCCCCGTCACGGTGAGGCTGAGGTCGTGCGCGGCCTCGGGCTGATCGGGCTCGTCCAGGCGCTTGGCGAGCCCAAAGTCGAGGACCTTCACGCGGCCTTCCGGAGTGATCATGACGTTCACGCTCTTCAAGTCGCGGTGGACGATTCCTCGCTCGTGGGCGTACGCGAGCGCGTTCGCGATCTGGCTCCCGTATTCGAGGAGCGCGTCCGGCGGCAACCCCCCTGCCGGAATCGAATCCTTGAGCGGGCGACCCTCCACCAGCTCCATCGCGATGAAGAGATGGTCTTTGTCTTCGCCGACTTCGTAGATGTGCGCGATGTGCGGATGATTGAGCGAGGAGGCCATCTGGGCCTCGCGGAGCAGGCGGGCGCGGGCGGTGGGGTCGGCCATGCTCTCGGCGGGGAGAACCTTGAGCGCGAGATCGCGCCCGAGACGCTCGTCACGCGCGCGATAGACCACGCCCATGCCGCCCGCGCCGAGCCGGCTCAGGATGCGGTAGTGCGAGATCGTGCCGCCGACCAGGTCGGTCAAGGAACCCCCAGGCGATGCCATCGATTGACGTTTCGGAACAGGCTCGACTCTATGCCGATGCCGCGGGCGCGTCTAGTGGGTCGCGCTTCCGGCGCCCCATGAGCGGGAGGAGGAGGATGGATACGAGCCCGAAGATCGCGTCGATCATGAGGGTGGTCGGATAGCCCCAGTGTTGAAGCGATCGGCCCTGCCACGTCGACGAATAGGAATAGACCACGTTGCAGAGCGCCATGTACGCGGTGAACTGGGTGGCCGCGACCGCGGGCGTGGTCACGTCCATGTAGATGGCGGTGCCCACGCCGTACATGAGCCCTTGGAACACCGCATAGGCGAGCGTCAGGAACCAAAACGTCGAGACAAGCGCCTCCGGCGGAATCGCGCGGTTCGGATCGAGCTGGTTGACGGGCAGGATCCATCCGAAGCGCTGCATCGCGAGCGAGAGGGCGATCGTCGGAATCGTGGTCCCCGCGATGAAGATGGCCAGCGTGCGGCGGCGACCGAATCGATCGGAGAGCCATCCCCCGAGAATGCAGAAGCCGGCCGAGAGGACCGTGCTCGCGAGTCCAAGGAGCCCGACCTGCCGGTCGTCCAGGCCGAGGTCGACCGCGAGGTTCGATTGAAGCGACAGCGAGAGCGCATAGGCGCCCATCGGCAGGAGCGCGAGAAAGATCGCCACGAACGCGCGGCGGCTCCCGAGGAACGCGGCGCCGGTATCCCGCACGAAGCGCCCCAACTCCTTCCCGACGGCGATCGCGCGAGACCCCGCGCCCCAGTCGCGCGGCGGGCCGGGCGGCTCGCGCATCGGCACGGGAACGAGCAGGGTGACGAGCGCGATCGCGCCCGCCACGAAGAGAAACGTCGTCTGGAACCCGACGAGCGGCGTCAGGAGGAGCACGCCCGCGCCGCCCAGCGCGAGGCCGACGTAATTCCCGCCGAACATGAGGCCGTTGGCCAGGCCCCGCTCCTCGGGCCGCAACACGTTCACCGCGAGCGCGTCGATCGCGACGTCCTGCGTCGCCGCGAAAATGTTGTGGATGAGAATGATCGCGGTGAAGAGTCCCAGCTGGTTCTTGAAGCTCACCGGCATCGCGATGAGGAGCGTGAGCACCATCATCGTCTGCGTCACGAGGATCCAGAGACGCCGGCGTCCCCATCGGTCGCTCGAGAGCACGTCCACGAACGGACCGAACGCCCACTTGATCGCCCAGGGGATGTACAGCGCGCCGATGAAGGCGCCGATCGCCGCCGGCTCGAGCCCCTGGCGGCGCATCTGCGTGGCGAGCGCGCTTCCTGTGAAGCCGCTGGGCATCCCCTCGGTCAGATAGAGCAGAAAGAATGCGGCGAGGCGGCCCCGGCGAGTCGCGAGAAGATCGGGAAGTCGCATGCCCGGACAACGTGCGGGCGGGGACCTTCGAAGTCAAGCAGGGCGAAGCCCTCGGGGATGGATTCCCGAGGGCTTCCGCGCGACGCGCCATTCGACTAGCGGCCGGAGTCGGCCTCCGCCGCGCACTGATCTTGTCCCAGGTCCACGAAGACCCAGACCCGCTTCCAACGATTCGCCGTGTTCGTCGCGGTCACCCCAAGCCCGAGCTGCTCGGTCTTGGACCGGAGCGGCACGCGGTAGAGCACGCGCCACCGGTCGGTCGCGGGCTGGTAGATGAACGGATACGTCTTGCCGACGGCGTCGGTCAGCGTCACCGACGTCACGTCGGGCGAGCCCTCGGCGAGGATCTCGACGATCCCGCCGCGAGTCGCGATCGCCTCGGTTACGGAGGCAGCCACGTCGGGCGGCAACGCGTCCACCTGCGTCGTGCCCTCGGCCGACGGGGTCGCCGCCTCCAAGCCGGTCGTCCCGCCCTCCGCCGTCGTCCCTTCCAAGGTCGCTGCGACCGCGGGAATATTCTGCCCCGGAGTCTCCATGACGCCCGACGTGATGCCGTTCGCTTCGGCCCGCTGAACCGTGGTCTTGCTCTTCTGCTCGCCACAGCCGATCGCCAGAAAGGCCACCGTCGCCGCCGCGAGAAGCAAGGTACCCGTCACCGCGCTCACCTTCGCACTCAAGTCCTTCGTTTCCATGACACGTCTCCCGCCCGGCTCCGAGCATGTGGATCGGCGTTCGGGGAGGCCGGTTCCCCATCCGTCGTTAGCCCGGCCGTCCGGATTTCCCGCGCCAGGCTCCTGGGCAACGCGCCTCGGTGGCGCGCCAGTCGGGAGAGGCGTAGATCAAGCGTCGTGCCGGATCTGTATCTTGTTGTTGGGTTGATATTTATCTGATTTCGTCCAAATTCGACCGGACCGATTTGTGTCAAGCTTGACACGGTAGGGTGGCTGCCCCAGGCTGGGAGAATCTGGCAACTGCCGCAGTACCAAGTGTTGGGGCCGGTGGGAGGCGTGTGGTGAACCGGACACGGAGTCGGCACACGAGGGAACGCAATACGAGGCCTACAACGGTTCACCTCCTGAGAATTCTCGGTTTCGCCGCGCTCGTGCTCTCGACGGTGGGGGGCGCGCCTTCCCTCGCGGCTCCGATCGAATTGAAGGCCAACGTGGTTTGGGTGCGCGGCGACCGCGTCTACGTCGCGTCGGCTGAATCGCTCGCGCTTCAGGAGGGCGACCTTCTTCGGTTTCAAGCCGGCAAGAAGGAGATCGCCACGGGAGCGGTCGTCGACGTCCGCGACCCGGCGATGATCGTGGCCTCGCTCGCTTCGGGGTCGTTCGCCAAGCAGAAGAAGCTCGAGAAGGTCCGAATTCTCGCCGAGCGGCCGGCGCTTCGGCGGTTCTCGTTCCTTCGCGTCGGATGCCCGTCCTCCTCGCGACCATGCCTCCTCTTCGCGTGCGAGGGCGCGACGATCGGCACGTCCCTTCCCCGGGGCCTATATCGCGCCGACTCGCTGAGCGAGCGGTGGTATCGCTTCGTGCGGAGTGCGACGGTCACGCTCGACGCACCGTGGCCGGACACGCTCTACGTGCGAACGTTCGATGAATCTGCAGACGAGGAGATCGCGCTCGAGCGGGGCGAGCTGGACGTCGCGGTTTTCTGGCCCGGCGAACTCTCGGCGCACATCCGCGAAGACGCCCGGTGGAGGGACTTTCTCTACGGCGTCCGCTCCGTGGGCTGTGTTTTCTCCGCCGGCCCGGTCGATGTGCATCGAGAAGCGCTTGCCGCCCTGAACCGCGCGATCTTCATGGGCGACCTCGCGGCCGTCGGGCTGTCCGGTGGAGCGGTGGCGGACACGACGCTTCCGCCACCCCCGCTACGTGATGTTCGGTTGGAGGTCGATCGGTCCATCCCGGAGTACGCGACCATCCAGCGCACGCTCGACCAGGACATGGATCCTCGGCCCTCCCGGTCGCGTCTGACGGTCCGGATCGGGTATGAAGCCTTCCCTGTTGGAGAACAAGGCATGGGCATGCCGAAAGACGCTGCCGCCACAATCCTCTCGTCGATCCGCTGCCCGGTGGTGTCGAACGCGAAACTGCGTAAGACCCTCACGGCCCTCGGCCCGAACACGTTCGCCGACCTGCTCGGGTGTGTGAATCGCGCGAGCCCGCGGTGAACACGCTTCGCGCGCGGCTGATCCTCGGTTTTTCGCTCCTCACGCTCATACCCCTCGCGATCGCGATCTACCTGCTGACCGTCCGCCTCGAGACGATGGTGCGGTCGCAGGCGGAGGAGCGCCTGACGGCGACGCTCGGCTCGATTCGATCGGACGTGGCGTCGGACGCGTCGGAAATCGCCGGCAAGCTCGAAATCCTCGCACGAGATCCGACGCTACGACGCCTCTTCCTCGTGCGCCCTTCCGAGGGGCGGGACCTCTCGGAGTACCTCGCGGAACGCCGCTTCCTACTCGGCCTCGACTTCCTCGAGGTGGCCGATAGTTCGGGCGCCACGATCATAACCGTGGGACGAAGCGCCGCGACCGACTCGGGCCTCGCGATGGCCGCGAGCACGCCGATTCGCTACCAAAACGAAGTCGCCGGCCTGCTCCGTGGGGGTGTGATCTTCGACGCCGCGTTTTTGGCGCGACTTCGCGCGGCCGGCGGCGTCGATCTCGCGCTCCTCGATCAAGGCGACCGCCTCGTCGCGTCGACGCTCGGCCACCCCAAGGGCCTCGCGCGCACCGATGTTCCCGCGCGTGTGGTCATCGCGGGCAGAACCTACCTCTCGCGAGGCGTCCCACTCGACACCGGCGGCGGGCTCACCGCGGCCATCGTCGGCTTTGCCTCCACCCAAGCGGCCGATCGGACGGTTTCCACGCTCCAGACGGTCTCGGCGATCCTCGGCCTCCTCGGCCTCGGGCTCGCGGTCGCGCTCGGCGTCCTCTGGTCGTCCCAGATCTCGCGGCCCGTGGAGCGTCTCGCGGCGTTTTCCGAGCGGCTCGCCAAGGGCGAGTGGGACGAACCCCTCGAGCTTCGGAGCGTGCGTGAGATTCAGATCCTCGCCGAGGCTCTCGATCGCATGCGACAGGACTTGCGTTCCTACCGGGGAAAGCTCGTCGTCAGCGAGCGGCAGGCGGCTTGGGGGCAGATGGCGCGCAAGGTGGCGCACGAGATCAAGAATCCGCTGACTCCGATCGCGATCTCCGTGGCCGATCTGAAGCGGAGCTACGAGCAGAAGCGGCCCGATTTTCCGGCGATCCTCGATCAGGCGGCGCGAACGGTCGCGGACGAGGTGGAATCCCTTCGCCGTCTCTTACAGGAATTTTCCGAGTTCGGACGATTCCCCGCTCCACGACTCGGCCCGTGCCGGCTCGCGGATCTCCTCGCGGACCTCGAGGCGCTCTACGCGCGCGAGATCGACGCGGGCCGCCTCACGATCTGCCGTACGGGCGGCGACGTCGAATTCACGGCGGATCGGGGACAGATCCGCCAGGCGTTGGTGAACCTCGTGAAGAACGGCCTCGAGGCGACCGAGGCTGGCGGCGCGGTCGCGCTCGCCGCCCGGCGAGACGGGCAGACGCTCGAGATCGCGGTCTCCGATACGGGCCCCGGCCTCACCGCCGAGCAGCGGACCAACCTCTTCGCGCCGGGGTTCACGACGAAGGCCGAGGGAAGCGGCCTGGGCCTCACGATCGTCGAGCGAATCGTGAGCGACCATCGCGGCTCCGTGTCGGTCGACGCCGACACGAGCCAGGGGATCACGTTTCGGATTCGCCTTCCCCTGGAATCGAGGAACTAGCCCGTGCCGACCCTGCTCATCGTGGACGACGAAGCCAACATCCGCTCCAGCCTCGAAGGCGCGTTGGGCCGGGACGGATATCAGGTCGACACCGCCGCGACCATCGCGGAGGGCCGGTCGAAGCTCCGCGAGTCCTACGACGTCGTGCTCCTCGACGTCTGGTTCCCGGATGGAAGCGGCCTCGACCTCCTCGCCGAAATCCGCGAGGCCGCCCCCGACACCGTCGTGATCATGATGTCGGGACACGCGACGGTCGACGCGGCCGTGAAGGCGACGCGACTCGGCGCCTTCGACTTCCTGGAAAAACCGCTCTCGCTCGACCGGCTCCTGATCCTCCTCCGGAACGCGGCGTCGGCGCGAGCGCTGTCCGCGGAAAATCGCCGGCTGCCGCGGCCCTGGTCCCTTCCGATCGTCGGGCGATCCGCCGCCATTCAAAATCTGCTGCGCGAGATCGAGCTTGCCGGACCCAGCGGTGCGCGCGTCCTGATCCAGGGCGAGAACGGCACCGGCAAGGAGCTGGTGGCCCGCGCGCTCCACGCCGCGAGTGCGCGGCGCGACATGCCGTTCGTCGCCGTGAACTGCGCCGCGATTCCGGAGGAATTGATCGAGTCGGAGCTCTTCGGCCATGAGCGCGGGGCGTTCACCGGCGCCACGCAGGCCCGAAGGGGTGAGTTCGAGGAGGCAAACCGGGGAACGCTCTTCCTCGACGAGGTCGGGGACCTGAGCGGGCGGGCGCAGACGAAGCTGCTTCGCGTGCTCCAGGAGGGCGAGCTGACGCGCGTGGGCGCGAATCGGCCGATCAAAGTCGACGTGCGGGTCGTCGCCGCCACCAATCACGATCTGGCCGCGCTGGCCTCGTCCGGCGGCTTCCGCGAGGACCTCTACTTCCGGCTCGCGGTCATTCCGATCGCCGTGCCGCCGCTCCGCGAGCGCGCGGACGACATCCCCGCCCTCGTACAGCACTTCGCCGCGCAGATCGTGCGCGAGACCGGCGGCAAGCCGCGAACGTTCGCTCCGGCTGCCCTGGACCTCCTTCGCCGCTATCCCTTCCCCGGAAATGTCCGCGAACTTCGAAACATCGTCGAGCGTGTGCTCATCATGAGCCCGGGCGCGAGCATCGGAGCGGAGCAAGTGCTCGCCATTCTCCCGCCGGGAGCCGCGGGCGCGCCCGGCGCCGGACGACTCAGCGACTCGGTTCGAGACTTCGAGCGGAAGGAGATCGAAGCCGCCCTATTGGCGGCGGGGGGGAGCATGACGAAGGCGGCCGCGCGCCTCGGCCTCGAACGAAGCCACCTCTACAAGAAGATGAAGAAGCTCGGCTTCAAGCCGGAGAGCCTGGAAGGCTGACTCCGGCGGGGCTCCCGTCCAGGACCTGCCGCACGCGCCGCGTCAGGGAGTCGCGGGTGAGCGGCTTCTGCAGGAATGCGACGGCGCCGTCGAGCACGCCGTGATGCAGGATGATGTCGTCGGTATACCCGGACATGAAGAGCACCTTGATGCCGGGCTGACCCGCCACGAGCCGCTCGGCCAGGAGCCGTCCGTTCATCTTGGGCATGATCACGTCGGTCACGAGCAAATCGATCGGCTTCTCCGCCCGTTCCGCGATCGAGATCGCCTCGCCGGGAGAAGCGGCCGCGAGCACCGAATAGCCCGCCCTTCTCAGGATGCTCGCCGCAACGACCCGGACCTGCTCCTCGTCCTCGACCAGGAGAATCGTCTCGTCGCCGCGGGGAAGCTCCGGGGCCGTCGCCGACGGAGCCTTGGTGCCGTCCGCGACGCGCGGGAGATAGATCTTGAAGGTGGTCCCGGCGCCGGGCTCGCTATAGAGCCAGATGCTCCCGCCGCTCTGCTTCACGATGCCGAACGCCGTGGAGAGCCCGAGCCCGGTTCCCTTCCCAAGCTCCTTCGTCGTGAAGAAGGGCTCAAAGATCCGCGCCTGCGTCTCTTTGTCCATGCCGGAACCGGTGTCGCTGACGGACAACATCACGTACGGCCCCGGCGAGACCTCGAGGCGGCTCCCGGCCAGCTCCTCATCGAGCTCGACGGCCTCCGTCCGGATCGAAATCCGGCCGCCGTCCGGCATCGCGTCCCGGGCGTTCACGACCAGGTTCATGATCACCTGCTCGACTTGACTCCGGTCGACGCGCACGCTCCCCAGACCCGTACCGAGCTGCATCCTGAGCTCGACGTCCTCGCCGACGACGCGGGTCAGGATGCTGTTGACGGAGGTCAGGATCTCGTTCACGTCGAGATTGGACGGATCGAGGACCTGCTGCCGGCTGAAGGCAAGGAGCTGGCGGGTCAAGTCGGCGGCGCGCACGCCCGCGCGCTGGATCTGCGTGATCTCTCCGTGTCGCGGGTCGCTCGACGGAAGGTCGTGGAGCAACATATCGCTATAGCTCAGGATGACCGTGAGGAGATTGTTGAAGTCGTGGGCGATGCCACCGGCCAGTCGCCCGATGGCCTCCAGCTTCTGGGATTGACGGAGCTGTTCCTCGCTCCGGGCCAGGGCCTGCTCGGTCTTCTCCCGCTCGGCGATCTGGCGCTGGAGCTCGTCATAGGCGCGCTGAAGGTCCGCCGTTCGTCCCACGACCCGCTCCTCGAGTTCCGTCTGGAATTCCCGGAGCTGCCGGTTCGCCTCTTGTAGCTCCTGCGCGCGGCGGTAGATTTCCGCCTCCATCTGGCCCGCTCGCGTCTTCAACTGCTCGGCCAGCTGCGACTGCTCGCTCCCTTCGCGCTTCAACCGGACGAACTCGGTGACATCCTCCACCCGATGGATGATGTAGGCGATCGTTCCGTCCGGCCGGAGAACCGGGGAGTTCACGGGACTCCAGTGTCGCTCCTCGAAGCCGCCCCCTTCCGACTCGGGCTTTCGAATGTCGTACTTCTGGACCGCCATGGCGTCGGGACGCTTTTTCGTGAGGATGCGGTCGAGCGAGGCGCGGAGGTTGTCCGTGCCCGTTGCGTTCGGGTCGTCGGGATTGTCCGGGAAGACGTCGAAGAGCTGCCGGCCGAGAATCTCCTCGCGCTTGGTCATCGTGGCGGAGACGTAGGCGTTGCTCACGGCGACGATCGTGAGGTCGGGGGTCAGCACCAGGTAGAGGCCGGGCGCCGATTCGAAGAGGACGCGAAAATCAGGTTCTGGCGGGACTGGACCTGTCGTGCGCTTCATGGTTCCCCCAATCCCTGGGCGTCCTGGACGACGCCCCTGCCTACGTCGCGATGTCGCGAACGGCGCGGATCGCGGTCTCGACCTCTTGTTCGTCGTTTATGAGGCTCGGGGCGAGCCGCACATAGGTGACCCGATACGGACTCGTGCTCGCGATGATGCGCTTCTCGAGGAGCCGCTTCACCACATCCGCCGGCGGCACCCCTTTCACCTCGAAACAGATCACGCCCGCGGAGAGCGCCGGGTCGCGGGGCGTATGCAGGGTCACCCCGTCGATTTTGGCCAGGCCGTCCTTGCACTGCGTGTTCAGCGCCCGAATTCGGTCCGCGATCCGCTTCCGCCCAATCTTCGCGTGAAAGCGGAATGCCGCACCCATCGCCCACTGGTGCTCGTACGCCCAGAAGCCGCCCGGCGTGACGCGCGCGGCGGTTTGCGGCGCCGGCGCCGGCACTTCGTTCATCCAGGCGTCGTACACATCGTCCGCGGAGAAGGAGGGGATGGTCGGCGTGACGCGCGCCCAATTCTCGGGTCTCGCCCAGATGAGGCCGGTTCCCCGCGGCGCGAACATCCACTTGTGCGTGCCCGCACAGAAGAAGTCGCACCCCAGTTCGGCGACGGTCTCGTCCACGGAGCCCAGACCATGCACGCCGTCCACGACGAGGAGCGCCCGATCGGCCTCGGAGCGGCTCCGGTTGGCCTCCGCCACCGCCGCCGCGATTTGCCGGATCGGGAGCCGCACGCCGGTGCTGGAGTGCACCCAGGTGACGGCGAGCACGCGCGTCTCGGGTCGAAGCCCGGCGCGCACGCGTTCCACGATGCCCGGGATCGTGGCGTCGGCGGAGCGGTCGAAGAGCGAGATGCGCCGAGCCGTCGCGCCGGACCGAGCCGCCGCGTATCGAATGGACTCGTGGTGCGAATAGTGATCATGAACGGTCGTGAGGACTTCGTCCCCCGGGCGAAGCGTGAGCCCGTGATGGACCAGCGCGAGCCCGGTCGTCGTGTTTGGCGTGAGCGCGATCTCGTCGGGGCGGCCGCCCAGGTAGGCCGCGATCTCCTGGCGAACCTTGACCTGCATGTTCTCGGCCTCGGACTCGAACATCCCATGCTCCACCGTAAGGAACGGGCTCTGGTCCAGCGCCCGGCGGAATCCGTCGATGGCGTCGCGGACCGGCTTGGGATGCGAGGCGATGTAGAAGCTCGCGAAGTGGAGATGGTCGCGAACAAGCGGGAATTGAGCGCGGACCTCGGACCAGGTCGAGAGTCCCGACATGGCGGGCGTCTGGGCTTCGAGCGCCTCGACGAGTCGTCCGGGGACGAACGCCGTCGCCGCGATGGTGCCGGCGCCGGCCAGGAATGCGCGACGGGTGACCTGCATCTGGCTCCCTCCCTGGAAGGACGGCTCGCAGCGGATCGAGGGCCGGAGTCACGAACCTCCGTGCCGGCGACAGTATGCACGTCCGCCCGCCCGCGCGCCACACAACCGTCCTGCGATTCAAACGGATCAGTAGAGACCCGGAAGGAGGCGGGGGGTCCGCTTCATGTACGCGCGATACTCGTCGCCGAACCCCTCGACCAGAAGGGACTCCTCCACGTCCATTCGCCGTTTGAACATCCAGAACACCATCGGCAGCAGGAGGACCGCCACCGCGCTCCGGAAGATGCCGGCGAAGCCAATGTCGAGAAGGATGATGCCGAGATAGGACGGGTGTCGCGCCAGGGCGTAGATGCCGTCGGTGCGCAGACGATGTCCCTCCTGGATGGCCGCGACCGACGCGAACCGTCTGCCGAGCGCCAGCATGGGCCAGACGCGGAGCGTCGCTCCCGCGACCAGGAACACGAACCCGGTCCATCGAAGGGCGTCGCCCCCGGGGAGGGTCAGGATGTCGCGCGCGTCCATGGCGGGCATGACGCACGCGGTGAAGAGCGAATGGAACACGAGAAGCGGAAAGAACGGCTTCCAGTCCGGCGCGTGCTTCACGCCACGGCTCCTCCCCGCAGTGAAGAAGGTCATCACGGGCATCATGATCAGGTGGACCACGACCACGCCGACCCGAACCGGATGGGCAAAGAAGCCCTGCGGGCTTCCCCATGCCAGGACCATCAAGAGGAGGAAGAGAAGGACGTTGAGCGGGATCCCGATGACCTGGAGAAATGGAAGACGGCGGCCGGTATCCACTGCGTCTCGTTCGCTCATGTTCCCTCGCGCGATTAGAAGTAGCTCGACAGGCTCAGCGTGAGACCCGCGGCCGGCGTCTCGTTGTTGAAGCGATCACGGCGGAGTTCGTAATACCAACCGACCCGGGCGACGGTACCGGCGCGCGGGCGGGCATTCAAGCTCGCCGAGACCCGCATTCTCGAATCGCCCAGGATCGCGCGATCGAGGTCGACCGCGTCCGCGCGAATCGCGCCGGTCAGGCTCGACCCCTTCCAGCTGCGGAAGAGCGGATTCAGGAGGGGGCGCGACGCCTCGAACGCGGCGCCCCACTGCCGTTCGGCGTAGAGCGTGCCGATTCCCGGCGGGACGTCGACCATGACGACGGCCGCCTCGGCGGCAACGTCGAAGCCTGCGGCGCGCGATGCGAGGTCCGCCACGACGACGTGCGCGTACCGGGCTTGATCCACCTCCACCCCGTCGATGACGGTACGGTTGTAACGGCCGGTCTCGGCCGCGAGGCCGATTTCGGTGTTCTGGGACGGGTGCGCGGCAATGCGGCCCGCCAGCGCCGGGACGCCATTGTCGTCTCCGTAGTTGAGACGCCCGCTCGCGATGCGCGTGCCGCCGGCGGCGTCCATGACGATCCCCTCGCCGTATCCGGTGACCACGTCCACCTCGAAGGTGAGGGGCCACTCGTTCGCGGTGCCGAGCCCGCCCTGGGCGCCGGCGCCGAGCTGTGCGTGTGGGACCCCGATGAGTTGCGTCGCGACGAGCGACCGCTCATCGAACTCGTAGAGCGGCGATTCGTGATTCAGATTCGACCGCCCGAGCGGAACGAGGAAGATCCCGGCATGGAACCCAAGGGATGGCCGGAGCCGGTAGGCGGCCTCCAGCCGCTCCAGCGTGAAGTCCTCCGAGCTACGGTCGTAGGCCCCCTCCGCGGCCAAATCGAGGCGACTGCTCGCGCGCGCGGTCAGGAATCCGCCCACGCGGCCGAACGAGAACCACTCCGGATCGGTGACCCCCCGAACGCGATCCTCCGCGATCCGGATCTCGCCGTAGGCGCCCCATGCGATCTTGTCGGGCCGTCCGTGGACGATCGGCGCGCCGCCCGCGGCGGCGGGACCGCTCCACAGGAGAATCGTCCCCGCGGCGACCGCGATGGCGTATCCCGCGACGCGCGTCCTCAACGCGACTCCACGAAGTCGAGCACCGCGGCGCGGTCCGACGGAGGCAGCGCGAGGAACGCGTCGCGCGCCGCGGCGCCCTCGCCACCGTGGAGTCGGATCGCCTCGTCCACGGTGTGGGCGCGCCCATCGTGGAGCAGGAAGAGCTCTCCGTTCAGGAATTCGCGCGCGATGCGGAGGCCCCAGAGCGGCGCTGTGCGCCATTCGCGACCGTCGGCGTCGCCGTCGGGGCGGTTGTCCGCCAGCCCGTCGCCCATGTCGTGGAGCAGGAAGTCGGAGTAGATCGCGACGTCGCGCCCCGAGATCGCTTCGATCTCGTGATACCCCGTGCGCGTCGTCGGAAGGTGGCACGCCGTGCAGCGCGCCCCGGCGAAGAGCGTCTCCCCGCGACGTCGCGCGTCGGTCCATTCGCCCGGCGTCGGCGGCGCGAGCATCCTCAAGTACTGCGAGACGTCGTGGACCTGGGCGTCCCCCACTTCCGGATCCTCGGCGTCGTCGGCGCCGGGCACCGCCGGCGCGAGCGGGTTCACGTTTTCCGTCGGACGCTGCGGCGAGGTGACGCCCATGTCCTGGTGATATGCCTCGACCACCTGCTGCATCAGCGCCGCGACCTGCGCCTTTCGCCCGAAGCGGCCGATGCGCGGCGCCGTGCCCCCGCCCGGCTCGGTCGCGGGAACGTACGGGGCCGGAGTTACCCAGTTCGGACGCCCGGAGACGCCGTCCTGATCCGAATCGCTGGGGTCCGCGTGGGAGAGGATCGTCGATTCGGTGATCGCCTCGATGAACCCGACGCCGAAGACGGCGGGCGGGAGGCGGTGCGAGACGTCCACGCCGACGGGGAGGGACTCGGAGTGCGCGCCGGGAACGGCGCGCGTTTGAATCTGGGGCCCACCCTCGCTTAGCGCGAGATCAACCCCCCGGCTGAAACGAACGAGCACATTCTCGGGCCGTCCCCGTCCGTCACCGCTATGGCAGGAAGCGCACGAGGAGTTGTTGAAGATCGGTCCGAGCCCATCCCCGATCGAGAAGGCTCGGCGGAATTGCACCTGGCCGTCCTGGAAGTCGCCGAGTTCCCCGTTGTCGAGACCCGCCACGGGCTGGTCGAAGCGCTCGCCAAGCTCGGGCTCCGTCGTGAGGAGCTTGCCGCACCCGACCGCGAGCAACGCGCCGGCGCAAAACGCAACGGCGGCTCGATCGAGCCAGCAGCCCCAGCGACGTGAAATCGCGCTCTGCATGATCTCCCCCGATGGATTCTGAAAGCGCGGCTCGGCCGAAGTCGTTCGGAACATGGCCGATGGATCGCGATCGCGTCGCCCCCGGCGCCCGCGCGCGTGCTGCCCCGTGCAACGCAGTCGCAAGAGACGGGCCAGGAACCGGGGCGCGATATTTGCTCTGTCTTCATCGGGTACCGGGGCCCGTCGGGGGCATCCGTGCGTGACCGAAAGAGACATCCAAGAAACCGACACCCGAAGAGGAGCGCCGCTCATGAAGATCCACCGTGCATTGCTCGCGCTCGCGCTGCCCGCGGCCGTCTGGATCGCGCTGCCGGCGGGAGCCGCGGCCAATCAGCTCAGCACCGGCTCGATCGAATTCTCACCGACCGTTTCGTTCAGCCACCAGAACTTCAAGCGGGAGGGATACGGCAACGTCGAGACGACCACGCGGCTCGACATCGCGCCGACGATCGGATACTGCCTCTCGAATCACTACGAGGTGACAGCCGCCTTCTTGACGCGCCATCAATCCGCGAACGGCACGAGCGACACCGCGCTCGGCGCCTCTGCCGGGATGCTCTACAACTTCTCCTCACAGGGGAACGTGACCCCGTTCGCGGGCGTCGGATTCGGGGCGCTCTTCTATGACGGATTCTCGTTCGACGAGACGGCGGTCTTGGCGCCCGTGCTGACGGGCGGCATCCGCGTCTTGGTGGGATCGAACGCTTCGGTGAACATGAGCCTCGGCTACCAGCACGAGAGCAACGCGGACGGGGAATTCCAGGCGAGCGCAAACCGGCTGGTCGCCGGAGTCGGTGTCTCGCTCTTTCCCTGGCGCGCGCACTGACCCCGGAACGATTCCGAGAGGACTTCGAGCGGCGCTACCCGGAACGCGTCAGCGATTTCGCGTCGCGAGCCACGAAGGCAGTTGCGCCAGCGCGATCCCACCCCACGCGAGCGCGTGTGCGAGCGCGTAGAGCGCCATGATCGCCGTACCCGAGGCGTAGTGCTCCCGATCCGGGCTCAGGAGAAACTGGAGCGCGGAGAACGTCGATCCGTATTTTTCGATCCGGTCGGCCGTCCCGAGCGTCAAAAGGAGATACCCCACCGGGAAGGAAACCGCGGCCATGGCCGCGGCGATCCCCCACCGCCCGGAAGCCCCCTCCGCTCGAGCCATCGCGAGCGCTCGCGACGCGAGCGAGGCCGCACCTCCGACGACGAGGAACCATCCCGCGATCGCGGCGGCCCCGCCCATCGAGCCTCCGCCGCGGATCAACTCCGTCAGGTTGTCGGTGGCGGCCCAGGGCACGACCACGAGATAGCCGGGCACGAGCACGACGATGGCTCCAGGGAGCCATGCCGCGAGCGCGCCCCGTCGTTCGCGCGAACCGACCGCCAGGGCCGCGGCAGCGCCGCCGGCGATCAGCGTCCAGACGGTCGCGAAGAGCGCCACGAACCGCGCGCCGATCTCCCAGTCGCCGGGTCCATGCAGCACCGGGTACCCGACGATGTCCCAGATGCTCTCGACGGATACCGTTTGGCGCAGGACTCCGAACGCGAGGAGCGCACAGGCGATCGCGAGCGCCGGCAGGAGCGCCGTGCGGCGCCGTGACCCGCTTGCGATCCACCATGCCGCAAGCGCCGGCACGCCCGCCCAGAGCGCGCACACGAGGGGGAGCGCCAGCGCCGCGGCCCAGCCGCGCGGCCCGAGGAAGAGCTCGCGAACGTTGTACGGGACCCCGGGCGTGACTCCGGCGGCGCCGAGGAGTGCCGCGAGAACGCCCCACGCCAGGAAGAATGCGACCCACGGCGCCGCGTCCATCGGGCGGCGCGTCACGCGCGCGCTCCCGCCGAGGTCTCGGGCGGCGACGGCTTGAGCCGCGCGACGACGACCCACAGGGCCACGTAGCCGGCGAGCGCTCCCGCGGCTTCGATGGCCAGATCCGTGCTGTCCGGGTACTTCCCGGGCATGGCGAGCTGCCCCACTTCGATCGCCGCCGGCACGAAGATCGCGGCACACACGGCAAAGAAGTGATACGCCCACTTCCAGCGGCTCGCTCGGAGGGAGATTCCCGCGAGCCCGAGCGCGCCGCCCCACGGCACGAGAAAGAGGGCGTGCCGGAAGGCCTGCGTGATCGCGATGAATTCCGATGTCTCGTAATAGCTCTGGAACGGGACCTTCCGGAGGAGTTCCACGCGCGATAGGACGTAGGCGCGCTCCATCCGAACCTCGAACGGGAACCAGAAGACGACCGCGAGAACCGCGAGCCACACGATCCCGAGCGCGAGGCCGGCCGCGAGCCAGCGTACGGACGCGGCGCCGGTGGAACGAGGCGCGCCGGCTTCCCCGCGGCGCGCGATCCGAGCCGTGCCCCAGGCGCCGATCCCGGCGCCCGCGGCCGCGATCAAGACGTCGGTGACGTCGCTCACGCGCGTGTAGACGAAGAGCTGGGCGAACTCGATCCCCGCCGCGACGCCCGTCGCGGTGATCCACGACTGAATCGCGGACTTCCTCCCGGAGAGCACCCACAGCGCCGCCAGCGGCGCCCAGATCGCGATGCCCGAGGCGACCTCGTAGAGTCGCGCGGGCAGGTCGCTGGTCTCGAATCCGAAAGGGACGAGGACCAGGCGTCCGGCGCGAAACTTCTCGAGCAAATCGAATGGGCTCGGCGCCAGGTCGAGGGGCATGAGGTTGTAGAGGACGAGGAGTCCGACGTACGCCCATACCGCCTGCTCGGCGAGATTCGGCGCGCCTCGCGTCTCCTGCCAGCGCGCCAGCCACCGGACGACCCGCGCGCCCGCGAACCACCACGCCGCGACGCCAATGCCGGCGCCGATCCCTTCGGCGACCACGTCGTTCACGGAGACCGTGCGCTGCGGAAAGTAGACCTGTGTGAATTCGATGGCCAGCGCGAGCGCGATGCAGCCCGTCCAGACGAAGACGCTCAGGGCCCCGCGCGCCGCGGCGCCGCGCCCGTTTCCGAGCGCGGAAAGCCACAGGAAGGACAGCGGAACCATCAGGAGGAGATTCGCGACCCAGTCGGCTCGCGACAGGATCCCGAGTCGCAACATTTGAATCGACTGGAATCGATGCCACGCCTCGTCGAACGGAATCGGCACCGGTCGGAGCGGGACGAGGCTTCCATAGACGACGAAGAGGAGATAGAGCGAGGCTGCGAAAAAGAGGAACGGACCCAGGCGCCCCCCGGCGCTCGGGCGCACGCGGTCAGGCACCGCGTTTCCGGACCAAGAGCCGAGTCATGGCGCAAACCTAGGGCGACCCGACACCGATGTCGATCTATCTCGCGCATCCGATTGGCGAGCAATCGGTTGGGGAGGCCGGCCCCAGTCGGTCGTGGATAGGGTATACTGGTACCGCGTTTGTCGTCTTAAGTCGTGGCCCCGCGCCACGTAACGCGAAGGAGGAATCATCAATCCCAACGCTCAGCAGGTCGCGTCGGGCACGCCATTGACGTCGAATCGAACGCTCCTCGATTGGGTCGCGGAGATGACCCGCCTCTGCCAGCCCGAACAAGTGGTCTGGTGCGACGGCTCGGAGCAGGAAAAGCGCCGGCTGACCGAGGAAGCAGTCTCGACGGGCGTTCTCATCCCCTTGAATCAAAAGAAGCGGCCGGGCTGCTACCTTCACCGCTCGAACCCGAACGACGTCGCTCGGGTGGAGCACCTGACCTTCATCTGCACGCCCACGAAGGACGAGGCCGGCCCCACGAATCATTGGATGGCGCCGGACGAGGCCTACGCCAAGCTCGGCAAGCTGTTCACGGGATCCATGCGCGGCCGGACGATGTACGTCGTCCCCTACGTCATGGGACCCCTCGGCTCGCCCTTCTCGAAGGTCGGCGTCGAAGTCACGGACAGCATCTACGTCGTCCTCTCGATGCGGATCATGACGCGAATGGGCAAGGCGGCGCTCGAGATGCTCGGCGATTCGGACGACTGGAATCGCGGGCTGCATTCGATGCTCGACGTGAATCCCGAGCGCCGCTTCATCTGCCACTTTCCCCAGGACAACACGATCTGGTCCATCGGAAGCGGATACGGAGGCAACGTCCTCCTCGGCAAGAAGTGCCTCGCGCTCCGGATTGGATCGTATTTGGGGCGGAAGGAGGGCTGGCTCGCCGAGCACATGCTGATCCTGGGCGTCGAGAGCCCCGAGGGCCAGACGACGCACGTGGCGGCCGCCTTCCCGAGCGCCTGCGGCAAGACGAACTTCGCGATGCTGATTCCGCCGCGCCGCTTCTACGGCTGGAAGGTCTGGACGGTCGGAGACGACATCGCGTGGATGCGCGTCGGCTCGGACGGCCGCCTCTGGGCGATCAATCCCGAGGCAGGCTACTTCGGCGTGGCTCCTGGAACGAGCGCCAAGTCGAATCCGACGGCGATGCGCATCGTGGAGCGGGACACGATCTTCACGAACGTGGCGGTGACCGAGGACGGCGACGTGTGGTGGGAGGGGCTGACCGACGAGCCGCCGCCGGGACTCACCGACTGGCTGGGCAAGCCGTACGACCCGAAATCGGGCGAGAAGGCAGCGCACCCGAACAGCCGCTTCACCGCGCCGATGTCGAACAACCTCGCGCTGTCACGCCAGGTGCACGACCCGGACGGCGTGCCGATCTCGGCGATCATCTTCGGGGGCCGCCGCGCCACGACCGTTCCGCTCGTGCTCCAGTCGTTCAACTGGGTTCACGGGGTCTACATGGGCGCCACGATGGGCTCGGAAACGACGGCCGCCGCGACCGGCAAGGTGGGCGTCGTGCGGCGCGACCCCATGGCGATGATCCCGTTCTGCGGCTACAACATGGGCGACTACTTCCACCATTGGCTGGAGATGCGGCCGCAGATTCCCTTCCCGCCCAAGATCTTCATGGTGAACTGGTTCCGAAAGGGATCGGGGGACGGTTTCCTCTGGCCGGGCTACGGCGAGAACATGCGTGTCCTGAAGTGGATCGTCGACCGGGCCATGGGTCACGTGGGTGGGCAGGAGACTCCCGTCGGCTGGGTGCCGCGCGAAGGCGACATCGATCTCTCGGGCCTCGACATCGACAGTGACGTCTTCCGGGAAGCGACCGCGGTGCGCGTGGGCGAGTGGCAGGACGAGATCGGCATGCAGAAGGAATTCTTCGAGTCGATCGGTCCGCGGATGCCGAAGGCGCTGGAATTGCAGCGGGAGTTGCTTCAGGCGGCGCTGCAGTACGATCACCCCTAGGCGGCGGGGCCGGCGAAGCCGAACCGAGCGGGGCTAGGGCCTCGACAGGTCGAGCGTGATGGGCACCGGGTAGCGCATCGCTCCGGCCGACGTCTCGACGTAGGGAGTCAGCCGCATCGTCACCCGCTTCGTGCTCGTGCGCTGTCCGGCCAGGACGAGCGCCGTCTCGAGCAAGGCGCGACCGTCGCTTCCGAAGAAGCGCACCAGGTTCACCGTCAAGGTCAGCGGAACGTCCCGAGGCTCGCCGGGCGGAAAGACGCGCGACTCCGCGAGCCGCCCCGAAACGATCTCTCCCCCGTCGACCAGATAGGCCCAGTCGAGCGCGGTCATGCGCGCGCTCACGTCGTTGTCCTTGGGGTTCAGCGCGGTCAGGTGGACGGTCAGGTCGAGCGGTACGTCTTTCAATCCGATGCCGATCGCCAGCCGCGCGGCGTCGGTCGGCCGGATGTCCTCATAGGAATGGATGCCGCTCAGCGAGATTCCCGCGACCTTCGCGTCGGACACCCGGTCGTACGTGAAGCCGACCTGCGTCAACGCCATGAGTTCGCGCGTCGCCGCGCACCCCGCCGTCATCGCCGCGAGCAGGAGCGCCGCCAGAGGCAGCATCCAGCGGTACCGATTCCCCGCCCCGAACGTCACGCCTGCGCCATCGGGCTCGAGCCCGTCGGATTTCCGAGCCACTTGAGCATCCGGTAGTGCGATCGGATGGCCTCCCACAATGTCTCGTGGTGGTGATAGGGAACGCCGTGCTTCTCGGCCACCTCACGAACGATCTTGCTGATCTTCGGATAGTGAACGCTGCACACCTTGGGAAAGAGATGATGTTCGATCTGGTGGTTCAACCCGCCGACGTACCAGGAAATCGCGGGATTCTTCCCCGCGAAGTTCGCGGTCGTTTCCATCTGGTGGATCATCCACGCGTTCTCGATCCGGCCCTTGTTATCGGGGACCGGATGCTCGGTCGGTTCGACGACGTGCGCGAGTTGGAAAACCACGCCGAGGATGATCCCGGCCGTCGCGTGCATGGCGAGGTAGCCGATCGCGAACTGCCACCACGGAATGGGCAGGACGAGGAGCGGGATCACGAGCGTGTACACGTAGTAGACCGCCTTCATCACGACCAGCATCGCGACCTCGGACTTCGGGTGAACCGGATTCAGGAACGGACCGAGCGGGCGCTTCAAGAACTGGCGATAGTCCTTCATGAAGACCCAGCTCAAGGTCGAGAGGGTGTACGCGGCGAACCCATAGATGTGCTGGTAGCGGTGCACGGGCTTGAGGGGCGCCTCGGGCGACAGGCGCAGGAAGGGCGAGGCTTCCAGGTCGTCGTCGATCCCGTGGATGTTCGTATACGTGTGGTGGATCACGTTGTGCGTGAGCTTCCACATGTACCCGTTCGCGCCCATCACGTCGAACGTATAGCCGAGGACCCGGTTCACCCAGGGACGGGACGAGTAGGCGCCGTGAAGCGCGTCGTGCGCGACGCAGAAGCCGAGGCCGGCCGTGCCGACGCCCATCAGCATCGCGAGACCGAGCATGGCCCATGGCCCGAAAAGGCCGCTCAGAATGAGCCCGTAGGATCCGAACGTGATAACGACCATGATCACGGTCTTGGCGATCATGGCCGCATTGGCCTTCGTGGAGAGGCGATTCTTCTCGAAGTACTCGTGGACGCGCTGCTTGACCTCGTCACCGAACTGCGAGGCTGCGCGGGACGCGAATGAGATTTTGGTTTGTTCTTGGCTCGTGACGCGCTCCTTGCCCCCGCGGCGTGGCGGGATCGTTCCCTCCGGGCTCTCTCCGTTCACTCGGAGCGCCCGTCCCTTATTCATTAAGAAGATACACCGAACCCGAACGAATTGCATGGATTTGTGAACGGATCTTCATAATCGACGGCCCGTTCAGGGTGTTGCGTGCACCGGTATCGTGCGAAACGCGCGGTCACGCCCGCGCGGAGACCGCGGCGCCGAGGCGTTCCAGATCGGACGCATCGTTGTAGACCTGCGTCGACACCCGCGTCCAAAGCCGCTCGCGCCACGCGTGGATCTGCACTTCGATTCGATCCTCGAAGAGAAGCGCGTCGCGAAGCCTGGCCGCGTCCTCGCCGGTGCTCCCGAACGACGCGGGCAGCGGCACCGTCGTCATGCTCCCGACCATCGACTCGTCCATTGGCGTCTCCGTGCCCCACCGGCGCGGAAGCGTGACCGCGGCTTCCCAGGCGAGCGCGTGATTGTGCGCGCGCACCGCGTCCGTGCCCCACTCCTCCATCAGCTCGATCCCGACCGGCGCCGCCAGGTATGCGGCCGGATTTCGGGTGCCGACCCAGTCGAATTCGGCGGCGATTCCGTCCCCGAGCCCCCAGGAGATGACGGTCGGGTGAAGTCCGGCGTGATGCTCGGGCGCGGCCCAGAGAATGGCGGCGCTCCGGGGCGACCAGGCCCACTTGTGAAGGTTCCCCGTATACCAATCGACGCCCAGCGATTCGATCTGAAGGGGCAGCATCCCCAAGGCGTGGGCGCCGTCGGCCAGAACGAGCGCTCCCTTGGCCCGAACGCGCGCGGCGATCTCCTGGAGCGGCAGGACGAGGGCGCTCTCCGACGTCACGTGATCCACGATCGCGAGCCGGGTGCGCGGCCCGACGGCGGCGACGATCGCGTCCGCGATCGCGCCGGCTCCCCGATCGGCCGGCGGCGTCTCCACGGTCCGCACCGAGGCTCCCGCCCGCGACGCCGCGTGCGCCGCGCCCATCGCGATCGCGCCGTACGCGAGATCGGTGACGACGATCTCGTCTCCCGGGCGGAAGTCGATCGAGCGAAGCACGGCGTTCACGCCGGTCGTCGCGTTCTCCACGAAGACGAGGTCGGGTTCGCGCGCCCCGAGGAACGCGGCCACGCGCGCCGCCGCGGCGCGCATCCGGGGCGGCTTCGCGCGCGGCAGGCCGACCGCCACCGCGCTCAGTTCGCGAAGGAGGAACTGCGCCGGGCGCCGTTCGATCTCGTCGCGGATCGCCCGCTCGGCCTCGAGAACACGGACGGGCGTCACGCCGACCGTTCCGTGATTCAGGTAGACGACGTCCGGATCGAGCGGCCAGTGCGGGAGCGCCTTGCGGCCGAAGGGGAACATGGGGCGATTCTACCGATCGGGCCGGAGCAGCGACAGGTCGATCGAGGCGGGCTCGCCGGAGACGATCTGCGCGATCAGCCGGCCGGTGATCGGCGCGAGGCTCACGCCGAGCATCGCGTGGCCGGTCGCGACCGCGAGGTTCTCGTAGCGCGGGAAGCGCCCGATGTGGGGGAGACCGTCGTGGCTCAGCGGGCGGAGGCCGCTCCAGGGCGGGATCGCGGCGAAGTCGGCGGGGGTAAACGCCGGGAAGGCGCGGGTGAAGGAGCGAACGATCCCTTCGATTCGAGGGGGATGGATCCCCGCGCCGAACGCGCCGATCTCCATCGTGCCGCCGACGCGGAGCGAGTCTCCCATCGGCGTCACCGCGACACGCGCTTCCTGCAGGAGGACCGATCGCCGCGGCCGCTCGCGCGGCGCGGGCAAGGTCAGGCTGTACCCTTTCCCCGGCATCAGAGAGAGCCGAAGGCCGAGCGGCCGGAGGAGCCGCGCCGTCCACGCGCCGGACGCCGCCACGAACTCGTCGGCTTCGATTTCCCCCACCGCCGTCCGGACGGCGCGCACCGTGCGGCCCTCGGCGCGCCATCCCGACGCCTCCGCGCCCCACGCGAACTCGCCGCCTCGCTCCAAGACGAGCCGCGTGAGCGCCGCATGCAGGCGATGCGGCGTCACGTGGGCGTCGAGCGGATAGAGGACGCCCCCCACGGTGCGGAACGTCATCTCCGGCTCGAGCGCGGCGACGCCCGCGGGGTCGACGACCTCCGCCGGCATGCCGAGCGCCCGCGCTCGTTCCGCGTGGCGTCGCTCCGCGTCCCACGCCGCCTCGGACTCGAAGAGCGAGAGGAGGCCGTCCCGCCGAAGCTCGATCTCGTCACCCGCCGCCGTGGCGATCTCCTCGAACAGGGCGCGGCTTTCGACGAGAAGGTCGCGCAGGCAGGGGCCCGCGGACTCCGCGCGACGCGCGGTCGACGCGCGCCAGAAGCGCCAGGCCCAGACGATCCATTCCAGATCGAATCGAGGGGTCACGTAGAGCGGGCTTCGCGGATCGCCCATCCACCGGAGCGCCGAAGACACGACGCCGGGGGCGGCCAGCGGAACGAAGTGGGAGGGCGAGATGTAGCCGCTGTTCCCCAGGGAACAGCAGTCGTGTCCGCTCATCCCCCGCTCGACGACCAGGACGCGGTGGCCGCGCTTCAGGAGCGAGAGGGCGGAGGCGAGCCCGATCACGCCGCCGCCGATCACGACGACGCGGCGGCTCATGCGACGCGAACGGGGCGAGTGGCCACGGACTCGAGGGCCGCGATCCTAATGGAGGAGATACTCGACGGTGGTGACGACGCGGACGATCTTGTAGATCTGCGCCGGCTCGGAGACGCCGGGCGCCTCGTCGCGCGGAAGGATCACGAAGATGCCCTGGCTCGCGCGCCGGATCCCGCCGAGGCGGCTCTTCGAGTCCTTGGCGAACTGCGCGGCCGACTTCCTCGCCTCGGCGGTGGCCTCGGCGATCATGCTCGGCTTCAGGTCGTTCAAGCGCTTGAAGAGATACGTCGGCCCGGAGGGGCCCCACTCCTGCCCCGACGAGAGCACGACGCCCGCATTCACCAGCTCTCCCACCTTCTCGCTGGTCTTACGAATCCGCTCGGGGTCGGTGGAGCGGACCATCATCGCCTGCTGGATGATGAACCGATTGCCCGCGCGTGGCGGGGCGTTGAAGGCGTTGGCGAGGACGTCGGTGACGCGGAGCCCCTGCAGCTCGACCTCGAGCGTGTCGACGCCGTTCGCCGCGAGGAAGGCCCGCACCTTCGCGGTGTTCTGGTAGATGCGGGTCTGGGCGCGGGAGAGATCGTCGTCGGTCGCGGCGAGCGTGATCGGCCAGAGCGCAAGGTCCGCCTTTACCTCGCGCTCGGCGACGCCCTTGACGGTCACGTATCGGTCGCCTCCCCGCACGCCCGCGAGGCCGCCGCCGACGAACCATCCGGCGAGCGCAAGGCCGGCCGCGAGCGCGATCAGCCCGATGCCGCTGCGCGGCGGATGAGAGACGCGGTCGTCCACGGCGCGCATTCTACGCTACGCGACTCCGGCGCGGAAGGGCCGAGAAGGCTCGCGGCCCGCGCGAAGCGGTGCTACGCTTCCCGCTTCGTTCCGCGGCGCGCCGCGCGTGAGGCGCACCGCGCGCGAGGCCCGTACCGAAAGGAGACGCCATGTCCCGTTCGCATTCGATTCCCCGACGGCGCTTCGTCAAGCTGGCGCTCGCCGGCGCCGCCGCCGTCGCCGCCGCCCCGCTCGCCCGCGCCGCGGAGGCCGCCACGCGCGTTCGGCCGGCGCCGCCGCGCGACGGACGGAAGCCCGCGCCCTCGGCGCTCCGCCGCGAGCTCGAGAACCAGACGCGCACCGTCGCGGCGATCGCGAAGGCAATCCGCGAGTATCCGCTGCCCGCGGGAAGCCCCCCCGCGCCCGTCTTTCGCGCGATGCCGCGCCCGGGGCGCCGACCGTGATCGGCGAGGACGTCCTCTACCTGACGGTAGCCGAACTGGGCGAGCGGATTCGCGCGCGCCGCCTCTCACCGGTCGAGTTGACCGAGGGTTACCTCGAGCGGATCCGTCACGTGGCGCCGCGGCTGAACGCATTCGCCACGGTGACGCCCGAGGTCGCGCTCGCACAGGCGCGTGAGGCCGAGCGGGAGATCGCGCGGGACCGCTATCGGGGCCCCCTCCACGGAATCCCCTACGGCGCGAAGGATCTCCTCGCGACGGTGGGCATTCCGACGACCTGGGGAGCGAAGCCGACTCGAAACCAGATGTTCGACAAGGACGCGACCGTCGTCCGGAAACTCAGGGAGGCGGGCGCCGTGCTCCTCGGGAAGCTCGCGATGGTGGAGTTCGCCGGATGCCTCGGCTACCGATTCGCCGATGCCTCGCTGGCCGGTCCCGGACGAAATCCCTGGGACACGGACCGGTGGACGGGAGGCTCGTCGTCGGGCTCCGGCGCGGCGGTGTCCGCGGGTCTCGTCGGGTTCGCGATCGGGACGGAAACCTGGGGCTCGATCCTCTGCCCGTCGGCGTTCTGCGGCATCACCGGAATCCGCCCCACGTATGGCCGCGTGAGCCGCGCGGGCGGAATGGTCGGGTCCTGGACGCTCGACAAGATCGGTCCCATGGCTCGCTCGGCCGCTGACTGCCGTCTGATTCTGACCGCGATCGCGGGGCCGGATCCGGACGATCCGAGCGCCTCCGCCGAACCGGTCCGGCTGGCACGCGGCCGCGACGACTTCCGGCGCCTTCGGGGCGCGATCGTCCCGCTCGACTTTGCCAAGACGAAGGGCGCGGAGCCCGAGGTCAAGGCCGCCTTCGACGGAGCGGTGGAGGATCTCCGATCCCTCGGTCTCCCGCTCACGGAGGCCGCGCTTCCCGACTTCCCGGCCTCGGAGGTCGCCACCGCGATCCTCTACGGCGAGGCGCTCTCGACGTTCGAGAACTTCTTTCGGGACAAGTCCGTGTCCCAGCTGACCGACCCCTATGCGCCGTATCAGCAGGAGGTGACGAAGGGGCTCACCGCCAGCGACTACGTGAAGGCGATGCGGATGCGCACGGTGCTCCAGGAGAAGATGCTCGAGTTCTTCGGTCGCTACGACGTGATCGTGACCCCCAACTTCATGTCGGTGGCGCCCCCGATCGCGAAGGATCTGGTCGAGACGCTTCCGTACGCCGATCCGGTCGGCGCGATCGGGAACGCGTGCGGCCTGCCGGCGGTGGCGCTCCCGTGTGGATTCGGCCGCGATCGGATGCCGGCGGGGTTCCAGATCATGGGCTCCGCGTTCGAGGAGTCGCTGCTGCTCGATCTCGGGGAGGCGTATCAGAAACGAACTCGACATCACCTCGCGCGGCCGCGAATCGCCGCCTGACCCAGGAGAAACGACACGGATGGAACCGCACATCCAGGCGCGGCGCGACCGCGTGGCCAAAGCATGGGACGCGAAAGACGCGATCGTCCTGATCGGAGCCGGCGACCGGATCCTGATCCCTGGCACGGGAGACCAGACGTACCCGTTTCGGTCGCATCCCGAGTACTTCTACCTGACCGATCGGGAATGCGCCGGAGCCGTGCTCGCGTTCGACGCCGGGGAAGGATGGACCGATTTCGTTCCCGACGTCACCGAGAAGGAGCGCGTGTGGGAGGCCGGAACGCAGGCCGAGGGAACGTCCATCACGCTCCTCGGCGCCTGGCTGGCGGGGCGCCGCGGGCGCGTCATCGCGATGCTCGGCGTCGAGCTGCCGGGCCAGCGATTCGACGCCGCGAGGAGCCTCGAACTACGGGAGCGTCTCCTGCACGCACGGCGTCCCAAGGACGCCGCGGAACTCGAGCGGATCCGCGTCGCCGCCAAGGCGACGGCCGCCGGATACGCCGCCGTGCGCGACGCGATTCGGCCCGGAGCGGTGGAGCGCGCCATCGCCACGGAACTCGACGCAGGGTTCCGACGCGGCGGGGCCGACGGCATCGCGTACGAGTCGATCGTGGGCACGGGCCCGAACTCCGCGGTCCTTCACTTCGACCCGACGGATCGGGCGGC
>Ga0070696_100000319_pt1 | contig 29290 bp, 29 predicted proteins | sample KBSK1253metaG_FD_65474 | JGI IMG/M metagenome (GOLD analysis project Ga0070696, IMG submission 65474) | Corn, switchgrass and miscanthus rhizosphere microbial communities from Kellogg Biological Station, Michigan, USA - KBS K1-25-3 metaG | ecosystem: Host-associated > Plants > Roots >... | reverse complement strand
ATGGTCAGCCGACGTCGGACGGCGAACCTGGCGAGAGCCGAGCAGGCGGGCGTGGGCATCGGGTGGACGACGACCCGGCAGGACCCCGACGCGGCTGGCGTCGGCGGGGGCGGTCGGCCGCGACCACACCGCCCGAGGTGCTGTCGGAGGCCCTGTCCGAGCTGTCGCTCGCGGCGTCGCCCGAGGCCTCGGTCGACGCGTCCGCCGCGCGCAGGTGGGACCTGCCCCTGACGAAAGCGGCGCCGGCCGCGTCGATTCCCGTTGCGCCTCCAGCAGCACCCCCGGCAGTGCCCCCGCCGTCCCCGCGCGTGGTCCGCCAGGACGACCCGGTGGACGACGCCGCGTGGTTCGCGGGGCTGAAGGAGATGGCCGCCCGCGAAGACGAGGACGGCGGCTGGCCCGCCGAGGCCACCGAGGCCACCCCGCGAGCGACGCCCCCGGTCGATCGCCCGCGCGAGGTGCAGCGCCGCCCGCACGCCGACGTCCAGCAGATCGTGCCGGCGTCGGCGTCGAGGACGAGCCCGGTGAGTCGCTGGGTCGCGGCCGGCCTGGCAGCGGTCGTGCTTCTCGGCGCGGGCGTCGCGGTCGCGCTGAACCGGGGCGGAGGGGGTGCGCAGCCCGCCGCGGGAGGGGCCGTGACGTCCCAGCAGGCGGTGGTCGTGGCGTTCGCGCTGTCGGAGCAGGCCGCCAAGGCCGCCCAGGTGCCGGTTGCCAAGAAGAAGAAGGGCAGCCCGGCGCAGCCGGTGGCCGAGCAGCCGCGGGCGGGTGACGTGACCGGCCTGTCGCTGCTGGCGGCCGGTGGTGGGTCGGCGCAGCAGGTGCTGGTCCCGAGCCGGCTGCTGCTGGCGGTGCCCGGGTCGGGCCGCGTGCCGATGTCGCAGTCGCTGGCCGGCAGCGCCACCGCTCCGGGGGAGGCCCTCACCGATGCGCTCGAGGTGAAGGTGGATGCCACCTGGACGCTCGACTCGACCGCGCTGGCCGCGCTCGTCGACCGCGTCGGCGGCGTGGTCGTCGACGTGGACACCGACGTCACCAAGGGCACGCAGGTGGGGGCCGCCGTGCTGGTCGGCTCCGGAAAGGCCCAGAAGCTGACCGGGCAGCAGGCGGCGCTGTTCGCGCAGTTCCTCGGCGCCGACGAGCCGGAGGCCTCTCGTCTCGCCCGTCAAGACCAGGTGCTGCGGGCCGTGCTGGCCGCGCTGCCCGACGACCCCGCCAGGCTCCGCACGATCCTCGGCGACCTGCCCGGGGCCCCCAGCGGCGGCGCACTGAAGGCCGTCGCGAACGTCGTCGGCGCCAGCCGGCTCGCCGCCGCGTCGAACGAGCTGGCGTCCACCGTGCTGCCCGTGCGGGAGATCGACGCCGGCGGCTCGTCCGTGGCGTACGGGTTGGACGACCAGGCGGCCGCCGAGCTCGTGGACAGCCGGCTCGCCGGCGCGCGACTGCCCGTGGCGTCCGTCGGCCGGGTGCGCGTGCTCGTGCAGAACGGCGTCGGCGCGCCGGGTCTCGGCGACTCGGCTCGGGCGAAGCTGCTGGCCGCCGGGCTGCGGTACGTCGCCGGTGGCAACGTGCCGGGGTTCGGGCAGAAGCGGACCGTCGTGCTGCTGCGCGATGCGTCCTCGACCAACCGCGAGCGGGGCATGGCGGTCGCCCGTGCCCTCGGGCTGGGTGAGTCCTCGCTGCGGATCAGCGAGACGGCGCCCACGATCGCCGATGTCGTCGTGATCCTGGGCGAGGACTACGCGGCCTCGTGAGCGGGCGGCGCCGGGCCGCCGCGCGCCCGGGCCGGGGGCCGGGAGCGTGAGACACTGGGAGCTGGGCGTCTCGTCGTCCATGCAGTCGTCTGTCCAGCGCCCGTAGGAGATCCGTGACCGCGTCCGACCGTGCTCGTGAGCTCGTTCTCGCCGCCGCCGAGGCGGCGTCGGCAAAGCTTGCGACGGACGTCGTGGCCATCGACGTGAGCAGCCAGCTGGTCATCACCGACGCGTTCCTGCTGGCCTCGGCGCCCAACGACCGCCAGGTCGCGTCGATCGTCGACGCGGTCGAAGAGCGGTTGCTGCGGCTCTCGGCGAAGCCGGTGCGGCGCGAGGGCGAGCGGGACGGCCGGTGGGTGCTGCTGGACTACGGCGAGATCGTCGTGCACGTGCAGCACGACGAGGAGCGGGTCTTCTACGCGCTCGAGCGGCTGTGGAAGGACTGCCCCCTGATCGAGCTGCCCGAGGGGTCGCGGGGACGGCCCCGCGAGGAGAACGAGTTCCGGCCGGACGACGGTACGCGGGCCTGGCGAGCCGAGTGACCGCGGTCACCGGCCGGCCGCGCCCGTCGGCGCGGCGCATCCTGCTGTGGCGGCACGGCCAGACCGGGTGGAACGCCGAGGACCGCTTCCAGGGGCACGCCGACGTCGACCTGGACGACGTGGGCCGGGCTCAGGTGGCCCGCGCCGCCCGGCTGCTGGCGCGCCTTCGCCCGGCGCGCATCGTCTCCTCGGACCTGCGCCGAGCCCACCACACTGCGCTGGCCCTGGCCTCCCTCACGGGTCTTGAGGTCACCTGCGACCGCCGGCTGCGCGAGACCAGCTACAGCGCGTGGGAGGGCATGACCGCCGCCGAGATCGACGAACGCCACCCGGGTGCCCGTGACGCCTGGCGCGCCGGGGGCACGGTCCGCCCCGGCGGGGACGGCGAGCTGCGCACCGAGGTGGGCGCGCGGGTCGCCGAAGCGCTGCGCGAGCACCTGGCGGAGCTCCCGCCCGGGGCTCTGCTGGTCGCCGCCAGCCACGGCGGCGCGGTGAGCAGCGGCATCCAGACCCTCCTCGGGGTGCCGCCGCAGTACTGGCCGCTGGTCAGCGGGCTCGGCAACTGCCACTGGAGCCTGCTGGAGGAGCGGCGCAGCGGCGGCTGGGTGCTGCAGGAGCACAACGCCGGCTCGCTGCCCGAGCCGATCGTCGGCGACGAGGCCTGAGCCACTGAACCCGAGTCAGGGCAGGTGCGCAGGCGATTTGGACCCCGGACGGTCGGCCAGGCTAGAATCACTGAGCCTTCGGGCACGCGGGGCTGTGGCGCAGCTGGTAGCGCACTTCCATGGCATGGAAGGGGTCAGGGGTTCGAGTCCCCTCAGCTCCACCCGCACGACGAGGGGCCCGGCCGATGGCCGGGCCCCTTCGTCGTCCTCGCGGAGTGAGCGCTGGTCAGCTCCACTCGGCGCCGGGGTGGTAGCGCCGGACGCGCCGCAGCGTGTTCTGGTCGGTGTGGTGCATCTCCGTGCCGGTGGCCTCGAGGCGCATCAGCAGGTCGGACACGTAGCTGAGGGTGCCGTCCTCGTTCAGCGTGAACGTGCTCGTGAAGTTCTTGATCTCGGCGCGCCGCATCAGGTAGTGGTTCTGCAGGATGCCGTACGACGGGTCACCGGGCGTCGCGTTGAAGTGGAGCTCGCGGTCACCCACCTTGGCGTCGCTGCCGGCGAGGATCGCGATGCCGCGCCCGAAGACCACGTTGCGCATGATCTGCCCGTTGGCCTTGTCCCACAGCAGGAAGCCGATCTCGTCGTGGAACGGGTCCATCGCCTCCTCGCCGTGACGCCACGCCGTCATGCCGTAGCTGAGGCCCCAGAGCGTCTGCTGACCGTTCTCCTGCAACGGGATCGGCTTGAACGTGGCCTTCTCGAAGTAGGTGGTGTGGCTCGTCTCGTCGTCCTTGTTGTGGTACGAGAGGTCGACGCCGACGTCCCCCTCCCACTCACCGACCAGGGGAGTCAGCGGGCCGAGCTTCTGTGGTCCTTGGACCCCGGTGCGACCGGTGGCGGGGGTGCTGACGGCAGTGCTCATGTGCTCTCCACTCTCGTTGGTTGATGCTGGTGCTGGGACGTTCTGACTGAGGTACGGCAGTCGCTGCACAGCCCCCAGTAGGTCACCTCGGCCTCGTCGACGAGGTAGCCGGCGTCGTCGCTGGCCTCGAGGCACGGCGCTCGGCCGATGGCGCACTCGACGTCGACGATCCGACCGCAGGCCCGGCAGACGAGGTGGTGGTGGTTGTCGCCCGTGTTGAGCTCGAACCGGGCGGCCGACCCAGCGGGCTCCACCCGCCGCAGCAGCCCGGCGTCCGTCAGTGCGTGGACGACGTCGTAGACGGCCTGGGTCGACAGCGAGCCGAGCCGGGCCCGGGCCCCCGCGCCGATCGCGTCCACGTCGCCGTGCGGGTGCGCCGCGACCTCGGCGAGAACGGCCAGACGGGGACGGGTGACCCGCAGGCCAGCAGCGCGAAGCCGGTTGCTCGCCTGGTCCACGAACCGCGTCCCCAATCTTGAATACGTCAAGATCACTGTCTCGCACCGGCGTCGCACGACGCAAGGGAGGGGTCGGTGAGTCAGGCTGAGAGCACTGCCCGCTCACGAGAGGAGCACCCGATGCCCCTGACCCGCATCCACAACTTCTCCATCTCGCTCGACGGCTTCGCGACCGGTGACCCGCAGTCCGCCGACGCGCCGTTCGGCCACGCCGGCCAGCGCCTGCACGAGTGGATGTTCGCGACCCGGTTCTGGCACGAGATGGCGGGCAGGCCCGGCGGCGGCAGCGGCGTCGACGACGCGTTCGCGCTGCGCCACGGCCCCGGCATCGGTGCCGAGATCATGGGCGCCGGCAAGTTCGGCCCGCCCGGGTGGCAGGACGACGCCGGCTGGACGGGCTGGTGGGGCGCGAACCCGCCGTTCCACACCCCGGTGTTCGTGCTCACGCACCGCCCACGGCCCTCGATCGAGATGGAGGGCGGCACGACGTTCCACTTCCTCGACGCCACGCCGAGCGCGGCGCTGGAGCTGGCGATGCGGGTCGCCGACGGCCAGGACGTGCGGATCGGCGGCGGGCCCACGGTCGTGCGTGACTTCCTGGCCGCGGGGCTCGTCGACCACATGCACCTCGTGCAGGTGCCGATCGTGCTCGGCCGGGGCGTGCGGCTCTGGGACGGGCTCGAGGCCATCGACGAGCAGTTCGACGTCGAGGCGGTCTCGACCCCGAGCGGCGTCACGCACCTGACGTTCACGACCAAGCTGGTGAGTGATGGGCAGGGGTGACCCGGACGATCACCGCTGTCGTGCAGCGGGCAGCCGTACCCGGGACCACTGAGGTGAGGTCATGGCGACGAAGGTGGCTCAGTTCGTCGGGATCATGCTGTATGTGCTCGTCGCCGGGGTGATGTGGGGTACCTGGCTGTCGCTGGGCCGCACGATGACCCGATACGACGCCGCGACCTTCCTTGCCGATGGCAAGCACATGATCGCGAATCTGGCCGCGGTGATGGCGGTGCTGATGGTCTCCGCGGTCGCGGCCGGCCTCCTGGTGGTCGTGCTGCTCCTCCGCGGCGGCTCCCGGGTCGCTGTCGTGCTGGCGCTGGCCGGTCTGCTGCTGATGGTCGCGGTGCTCGTCGTCACGCTCGCGGTCGAGGTGCCGCTCGACAACCGGATCAAGGGCTGGACGCCCTCGACGCTGCCGTCGGACTGGCAGGACCTGCGGGCACGATGGGCGGCCTTCCACACACTGCGGACGTTCCTGTCGCTAGGCGCCGTCGCAGCCGCGGTGGCAGCGACCCTCGTCGGCCGACCAGGGTCGACCAGACCTGACGTGGCGCCGGCCACACGCGGCGCCGACGGTGGCAGCCGGAGCCTGTCGACGTAGCCGTGAGCGTCGTCGTCGATACGGGACGCAACTACACGAAACGGGTCACCCCGGTCGGGATGGCTGGTTAGCCTCGTGGGAGGAGGCCGTCTTGCGCACCGTCCAAGGAGGCTCAGCATGTTCGTTCAGGTCATCCAGGGCAGGACGTCGCAGCCGCAGGCTCTCGTCGATGCCTTCGACCGATGGAAGGCGGACCTGTCGTCCGGTGCCACCGGCTGGCTCGGCTCGACCGGCGGGGTCACCGAGGACGGCAGGTTCATCGCGGTGGCGCGGTTCGAGTCCGAGGAGGCCGCCATGGCCAACAGCGGGAGGCCGGAGCAGGGCGCGTGGTGGGCCGAGACCGCGCAGCTGCTCGACGGTGAGGCGACCTTCCGCAACAGCACGGACGTCGACGTGGACGTGAACGGCGACCCGGACCAGGCGGGCTTCGTGCAGGTGATGCAGGGCCGGGGCAGCGACCCGGAGCGCGCGAGGCAGCTGATGGCTCAGGACGCCGACACGTGGGCGGAGTTCCGACCCGACGTGATCGGCAGCGTCACCATCGGCCATGACGAGGGCGCCTACACGATGGTCATGTACTTCACCTCCGAGGCCGAGGCGCGCGAGGGTGAGCGCAAGGAGCTTCCCCCGCAGTTGCAGGCCCAGATGGAGGAGATGAACAGCCTGAGCATCGGGGAGCCGGAATTCTTCGACCTCAAGCAGCCGATCATCAGCTCCGCGGACTGAGCTGACGCAGCGCCCTCACCTACCGGACGCGGTAGACGGTCTGGCCGCCGGCACGGGCGAGCACTCCGTCGCGGGAGATCGCCTCGTACGTCGCGCGACTGATGCCGGTCGAGCGCCAGCGAAGGATGATGATGGCGTCGCCCGAGCGCAGGTAGCGGGTGAGGTCACGTTGCCATCCAAGGTTCTGGCTCCGCGGCTTGTCGGACCTGTTGGGTCCGTACGTGCGGCCGGTCACGTCGATCCAGTTCGCGCAGCCTGCGGCCAGGCCTCGTGTCAGTGCGTTCAGCTCGATCAGACCCATGGGTGAGTCCGACATGACGCACCGCAGCCCGGCCACGGACCGGCTCAGCTGGTCGGCCGCAGGCAAGGGGCGGACGGTGACGGACTCGGTGACGAGGATGGCCAGGGTGACCGAGGCCGCCGCGCCGGTGGGCAGCCAGCACACTCCCGCCGTCAGCACTCGTCGTCGGCGAGGCGGCCGGCTTGCGGCAGCGGCCACTGTGATCGCGGCAGCGCCCGCGAGGTAGTCGGCGTAGTACGGGAACCAGGACGGTGATGCGAGCAGCACCGTCAGCTGCGAGGCGAGCATCACGACGGCGGGACGCGCTGCCCGAGCATGCCAGGCGCTGGCGGCAACGACGAGGAAGAGCAGCCCGACACCGAGCGTGCCGATGTTCAGCGCGACGCCGGAGAGGTCGTCCAGCCGAGAGAACGTGGCGAGGTCACGAAGGCGCGGCAGCGGATCCATCCGGCGGTTGCGCCCCAGCTGGTTGACGACCACCGAGGTCCACATCTCGCGCGGCGCCTGGACGAAGAACGGGAGGCTCACCAGAGCGGCCGCCCCGACGGCGCCCGCACCGATGATCGCGGCACCACGGCGCTGGCGTGCACCGATCGCCTGCCAGAGGACGACGCCCACGGCCGGGACGATCCACCAGATCTTGACGCAGACGGCCACCCCGAGGGCCACGCCAGCGGCGACCCACAGCCAAGGACCCGGGCCGCTCGACGCCTTGAGCGCGAGCAGCACAGCGCCGAGGAAGAACAGGTTGCCGACGGGCTCGAGCTTGGTCAGGTACTCGGCGCCGACCGACCCGAACCAGGTCGCGTAGCACAACCCGCCGACCTGACTCGCTCGTGCGCCGAGGCCGAGCCGGCGGCAGATCCGGACCACCAGGACGGCGGACGTCGCACCGACACCGATGATCGACAGGTTCGCCACCATGAACGCCGTCTGGTCGCTGACCGCCCCAGTCAGTGCCGCGAAGGGCGCCAGCACGATGAGCTGGGCCGGTGGGTGGAGGAACACGAAGTCGCGGTACGGCATCCGGCCGTGGATCAGGGCAGCGGACGCGGCGAAGTAGAGCGGCGCGTCGTACGAGAAGTCCCCACGCAGGCCACCGGAGCGCAGGACCACAGCGAGCCGGCAGGCGACCGCCACGAGGAAGACCACGATCTCCACGTGCGCCGACGCGCGGGCCAGGAGAGCCGTGGGCCATGCTGTCCGATGGCCGTCGCCGTCCCCACTACCAGGCGACCGGAGGTTCCGGCCTACCGGACTGTGGGTCCGCTCAGGTCCCGCGAGCGACATGGAGCTCCCTGCCGTGAGTCGCGCGACGCGGCCGCTGCCACGCCGGTCGACCCGGTGCTTACCCGCTGAGGGGACGGCGTACCCCTACGTGGGCGACCAGAGGCCTTGACGCCACGTGCCGCTCGGTGGGCGCTCGTCGCAGCTGCCGGCACCCGAAGCGATCAGGCCGCGCCCTCAAGCGTGAGCAGCGCGGTCTTGGCCGCGAGGCCGCCGATATAGCCGCCGAGCGTGCCGTCGGTCCGCAGCACCCGGTGGCAGGGGACGACGACCGGCAGCGGGTTCGTCGCGCACGCCGACCCGACGGCACGGACGGCCTTCGGGTTGCCGACGATCGCCGCGACGTCCTTGTACGTCTGCGTGTGCCCGTAGGCGATGTGCGGCAGGTGCCGCTGCACCAGCTGGCGGAAGCCGCTGGACAGCGCGTAGTCCAGCGGCAGGTCGAAGCCGGTGCGTCGACCCGCGAAGTACTCCTCGATCTCCGTGGCCGCGTCGTCGAGGCGCTTCGGCGCGCGCAGGACGCGGGGGCTGACCCGGTTCGCCAGGATGTCGAGCACCCGGTCGAAGTCCTCGCACTCATAGGCCACGCGCACCAGTCCGTCGGTGGTCGCCGCCAGCAGCAAGGGACCTACCGGTGTGTCGACGGTGCGGTAGGCGACGTCCAGCACGCCCGCCGACTGCGCGTCCTGCTCGAGCCGGCGGTGCAACGCCGCGAGGTCGTCGTCGGCCACCGGCCAGGCGCTCACCTGCTCGTGGAAGCTGCTCATCGCGCCCCTCCTTGCGTCGTTGCTTCGTCCGCGGCATAGGTGCCGATCCGGCCGCGCAGCGCCCGGACGCCGTCGGCTGCCGCCCGGCGCACCGCGTCGGCGCTGCCGCCGATCAGCTCGGCCGTCTGGACGTGCGTCAGCCCGCCGACGTAGTGGTAGGCGACCGCCAGCCGCTGCCGCTCCGGCAGGGCCGCCACGGCGCCCCAGAGGTCGTCGTCGCCTGACCCGGGGATGCCGATCGTCGACGTGGTGTCCGGCAGGCACTCGGTCGGCACGGCGTGCCGCTTCCTGGCGCGGGTCACGTCGATCGCCTTGCGGTGAGCGACGCGCACCAGCCAGGCCTGCAGGTTCGTGTCCTCAGCGAGGTCGGGCCAGGCCTTCAGCGCCGCCAGGAACGTCTCGGACCACGCGTCGTCCGCGTCAGGCCCCGCGCCGAGCACGGCCCGGCACACCCGCAGCACCGTCGCCCCATGCGCGGCGACAGCGCGATCGAACGGCTGCGTCATCGTCACACCTCGCAGACGCGTCGGCGGAGCAGAACGTGAGGTCGGGCACCGTCAGCATGACCCGGTGCCTCCTCCCGCCGGCATCACCCCGGCCCCGCGCCGTGGGACCGGGCGCGCGAGCCCGGCGCGTCGAGGTCGCGCTCGGCCGGGTGCGACCTGTCCCGCGACCACGGCGGCGAGCGCGACGACGAAGCCGGCCGCCGCCGACGCGTCCAGGGCCGGCGGGGCACGCTCGACCAGGACAGCCACCGGCACCAGGAACAGGCCGCCCGCGGTGAGCTGCCAGCCGGCGAACGGGACGGCGGCGACCGGCCGGCCCCACCGGCGTGTCAGCACCACCCCTGCGCTCATCGCGACGACACCGGCCAGACCGGACAGCACACCCACCGCGTCGAGGCCGGCGTCGGGACCGAGAACCATGAGCGCGACGCCCAGCACCCCGACGCCGCCCCAGGCGAGCCGCCACCGAGTCGGGGGTTCGCCGAGCAGCAGCAGCGCGTAGCCGGCGGTGACGAGCGGACCGGTCGCGCCGAGCGTGGCCGCCACGCCGCCCGGCAGCCGGTAGGCGGAGACGAACAGCAGGGCGAAGAAGGCGCCGATGTTGAGGGTGCCGAGGACGCCGGCGCGCCACCACCAGCGTCCCCGCGGCAGGCGCCGACCCATGGCGACGGCCAGCAGGCCGGCGGGCAGGGCGCGAAGGACTCCCGACCACAGCGGGGAGTCCGCAGGGAGCAACTCGGTCGTGACGACGTACGTGGTCCCCCAGGCCAGGGGAGCGGTCGCGGTCGCGGCGACCATCCGCAGGTCAGCAGGCATGGCGATCCTTCAACGTTGAAATGACGAACGTTGAGGAGACTAGACGGCTGATAGCGTGACGTCAAACAGTTCAGTGTTAAGGAGTGGGGATGCCCGAGGGCGTGGACGCGGTGGACGTCATCCTGAGCCAGTGGCGCGCCGCCCGGCCGGATCTGGACGCCGCTCCAATGGGCGTGGTCGGCCGGCTGTCCCGGGCGGCGCGGCTCCTCGAGCGTGGGCTCGCGCCGGTCTTCGCCGAGCACGGCCTGCAGCCGGGTGAGTTCGACATCCTCGCCACGCTGCGTCGTGCCGCGGGTTCGCAGGGCATGGGTGCCGGGGCGCTGGCGTCGAGCGCGATGGTGACCTCCGGGGCGATCACGAACCGGGTCGATCGTCTCGTCGCCAAAGGGCTGGTCACACGTGACCTCGACTCGGCGAACCGGCGTGCCGTCCGGATCGCCCTGACCCCGACGGGCCGCCAGCTCGTCGACGAGGCCGTCGTCGAGCACGTCGCCAACGAGAAGCGACTGCTCGCGGGGCTCGACGCGGACGACCAGCAGCAGCTGGCGGCTCTGCTGAAGCGGCTGCTCTCCGGGCTGGGGGACACGGCGGACGGCCCTCGATGACGCCGAAGAGGACGCGGGTGGGCGAGTCGCCCGACGAGCGCGGTGAACCCGGCATCGACGTCAACGCCAACGACGTCGTGGCGTTCTTCGTGGAGGTCGCCGTGGCCGTGCTGCTGGCCGTGGCCGGCTTCCGCTCCGGTGGCCCGCGCGTCGCCGACGTCCTCCTGGGTGTCGGTCTGCCGGTGGTCGCCGTCGTGCTGTGGGGCGCGTTCGCAGCCCCCCGCGCCCGGGTCGACAACGCCTCGCTGCGGCTCACCGTCAAGGTCCTCGTGCTCGGCGCCGGGGTCGTCGCGGGGTTCCTGGTACTGCCCACGGGGTGGGCCGTCGCGTTCGGGGTGGTCGTCGTCGTCAATCTGGTCCTGATGTACGTCGGCCCGCTGGCTCGGCGCTCAGCCCAGGCGGCGGCGCCCGTGCGGCGTTAGCGTCGTACGGGCGGTCGCCCGGCCGTCCTCCCGCGGTCTGGAGGAGCACAGATGACGACCTACACGGTGGGTTATCTCGTCGGCAGCCTCTCGGCGCAGTCGATCAATCGGACGCTGTCGCGTGCGCTGGTCCGACTGGCTCCCGCGGCGCTCGAGCTGGTCGAGATCGGAATCGGTGGTCTGCCGCTGTACAACCGTGACCTCGACGGCGACTACCCGCCGCCGGCGCGGCAGCTGAAGTCGGCGATCGAGCGCGTGGACGGGGTGCTGTTCGTGACCCCGGAGTACAACCGGGACATCCCCGGCAGCCTGAAGAACGCGATCGACTGGGCGAGCCGACCGTGGGGACAGAACTCGTTCGCCCGCAAGCCGTCCGCGGTCATCGGGGCGTCCCCCGGCAAGATCGGCACCGCGGTCGCCCAGCAGAACCTGCGCAGCATCCTCAGCTTCTGCGACTCGCCTCAGATGAACGCCCCGGAGGCCTACATCCAGTTCCTTCCCGGCCTGATCTCCGACGACGGTGAGGTCACCGACGCCACGACCGAGCAGTTCCTGCGCGACTTCATGGAGGCGTTCGCGCTCTTCGTCGAGCGAGTCCTGACCGTGCTCCCTCGCGAGAGCTGACTGCCGTGGGAGTCGCTCGAGCGCCGACCGCCAGACGCTGCTCAAGAAGTGACCCGGCTATGACGACACTCTGGGGGTGAGTTCACTGCTGCCCGAGGAACGTCAGATCATGTCGCGGCGCCCGCTCGTCGTCGACGCCCTGGCCCTGCTGCTCATCGCCGCCGGCGCGGCGTCCGTGATCGCCACGGGCGACCCGGTCTGGACGTCGCTCGCGGCCGTGGGCGCCGCCGCGACCGGGCTCGGCAACCTGCGGGGGCCGTGGATGGCGGCGGTCCTCGCCGCCGCGGGGACCACCTGGACGGTCGGCCTGGTGCTCGCCGTCCGGCACGTCGACCTGTGGGTCGTCCACGACACGGTGCGGTGGAGCGGCCAGGCGGCCGTGCTCGCGGTCGGCGCCGCGCTCGCCGTCTTCGCCGCGCGCCGCGCCGCGGCCGACCGGCGAGAGGTGGCGCGCGCCCTGGAGTTCGCCCAGGACGCCACCGTGCACGACACGCTCACGGACCTCGCGAACGGCAAGGGCCTCGGCCTGCTGGGGGAGCAGATCCTGGAGTCCGCCCGCCGCCGCGGCGACGCCGTCTACTGCGTCTTCGTCGACGTCGACGGGCTGGGGCGCGTGCAGGGGCGGCTCGGGCAGTCCGGCGTCGACGAGGTGCTGCTCACGGTCGCGGACGCGCTGCGCCGCACCACTCGCAAGACCGACGCGGTGGCCCGCTGGGGCGAGGGCGAGTTCGTCGTCATCGGCCCGGGGACCGGCCTGGCCCCGCAGGAGATGGAGCGCCGCATCCGCGCCCAGTGCAGCGAGCACTCGACCGTCGACCGCAGCATCTGGCACGCCCGGGTCAGCGCCGGCGGCGCCGTGCTCGAACCCTGGGACGACGGCTCCATCGAGTCGCTGCTGCGCGCGGCCAACCGCGAGATGCACCTGCGCCGCGCGCTGCGGCGCGAGGCCGGCGTGCCCGCCTACCGGCCGACGCGCCTGGACCCGAGCCCCCAACCCCCGCAGTCACGCCAGCTGAACGACTAACGTCCCGGGCGTGACCAACGGGCGCGACGGACGTCTGCTCGTCATCGGCGACTCGCTCACCTACCACGGACCGGCAGGCCCCGAGCCGACCACCGAGCCGCGGTTGTGGCCCAACCTCGTGGCCACCCGGCTCGGCATGAGCGTCGACCTCCTGGCCCGCCAGGGCTGGACCGCTCGCGACGCCTGGTGGGCGGTCACGAAGGACCCGGTGGCCTGGTCGGTCCTCGTGCCGCGCGCCAGGGCGCTGGTCATCGCCGTCGGCGGCATGGACGCGTTGCCCGCCAGCATCCCGACGTACCTGCGTGAGGGCATCGCCTACCTCCGACCGGGGCCGGTGCGCCGCCGGGTGCGGCGTGCGTACCGCGCCGCCCATCCGCATGTCGCCTCCCTGTGGGGCGGGCGGCTGAGAGTGCTGCCCCAGGCCGCGACCGACCACTACCTCACCCGGGTGGTGCGCGGCGTGCGGCACTACCGGCCCGGCCTGCCAGTGGTCGCGCTGACCCCGCCGCCCTGGCGGTCCGCCGACTACCCCGGACGTCGGACGCACCCGGCCGCCGTGGCTGCGGCGCGCGCCTGGGCTGGCCGCGAGCAGGTGGTGCTGGCCGACGTCGAGGCCGTGGTGCAGGCGATGCACGACCGCGGCGAGGGCAACCCGGACGGGCTGCACTGGGACTGGCGCACGCACGCCGCCGTCGCCGACGTCGTCGCGGACGCCCTGTCGCTGGTCGAGCTGTGACGGACCGGCGACCCGTCGGTGCACGCCGGGACGTCGCAAACCCGGCACGGCCCGACGCGGGGCCTGCGGTAACCTGACGGCGTGCGAGCCGGGCAGCTCCTTAGCCGGCCGCGCTGACCGACGAACGGGTCCGCCCGCCGGGGGACGGAGCCCGCGTCAGCGCGGCGATGGCCCCGTGCGCCCGCGGGCGTGCGCACCTCCGGCTCCCAGCCGGCCACTCGACGTCCCGCGCGGGCGAGCGGGGTGACCGAGCACCACGAGGTGCCCGACGTCGCTCGCCGCACGGCCCGGACCCCCGCGGGACGGCGCGGGCGGCAGAGCACGACGACATGACACCGACGGGACGACGATGAGCAGCCAGCAGAGCACCGACGAGACCAGCGCACCGAACGACGCCGCGCCCGACCAGCCGCCGTTCCGGTACACCGCGGCACTCGCGTCCGGCATCGAGCAGGCCTGGCAGGACCGCTGGGAGAGCGACGGCACGTTCTGCGCGCCGAACCCGGCCGGGCCGTGGGCCGACCCGGACAAGGTCGCCGGCCGCGAGAAGCTCTACATCCTCGACATGTTCCCGTACCCGTCCGGCGCGGGGCTGCACGTCGGGCACCCGCTCGGCTACATCGCCACCGACGTCTACGGCCGCTTCCAGCGCATGTGCGGCTACAACGTGCTGCACGCGCTGGGCTACGACGCGTTCGGCCTTCCCGCCGAGCAGTACGCGGTGCAGACCGGTCAGCACCCGCGCAAGACCACCGAGGACAACATCGTCACGATGCGCCGGCAGCTGCGCCGGCTGGGGCTCGCGCACGACCCGCGGCGCTCGATCGCGACCACCGACACCGAGTTCGTGCGCTGGACGCAATGGATGTTCCTGCGCATCTGGAACGCCTGGTACGACAGCGAGGCGGACGGCGGGCGGGGCCGTGCGCGCCACATCGACGAGCTGGTGGCCCAATTCGCCGACGGCACGAGACCGCTGCCCGACGGCCGTGCCTGGGCCGACCTGTCCGTACAGGAGCGCTACGACGTGCTGGACGGCTACCGGCTGGCCTACGTGTCGCAGGAGCCGGTCAACTGGTGCCCGGGACTCGGCACTGTGCTCTCCAACGAAGAGGTCACCAACGAGGGACGCAGCGAGCGCGGCAACTTCCCGGTCTTCAAGCGCAACCTGCGCCAGTGGATGATGCGGATCACCGCGTACGCCGACCGCCTGTCCGACGACCTCGACCTGGTCGACTGGCCGGAGCCGGTCAAGCACATGCAGCGCCACTGGATCGGGCGCAGCGCCGGCGCCGCCGTCCGGTTCGCGGTCGGCGAGAACGCGGTCGAGGTGTTCACGACCCGGCCCGACACGCTGTTCGGTGCGACGTTCGTCGTCCTGGCTCCCGAGCACGACCTGCTGGACGTCGTGGTGCCGGCGTCGTGGCCCGAGGGAACCAAGGACATCTGGACCGGCGGCCACGCCGACCCCCGTGCGGCCGTGGAGGCCTACCGGCGGCAGGCCGTCGCGAAGAGCGACGTCGAGCGGCAGAGCGAGGGCCGCGACAAGACGGGCGTCTTCACGGGTGCCTTCGCGACCAACCCCGTCAACGGCCGGCAGATCCCCGTTTTCGTGGCCGACTACGTGCTGATGGGGTACGGCACCGGCGCCATCATGGCCGTCCCCGGCCAGGACGAGCGGGACTGGGAGTTCGCCGAGCGCTTCGACCTGCCGATCGTGCGCACGGTGGCACCGCCGGAGGGCTGGTCCGGCAAGGCATTCACCGGCGACGGGCCGGCCATCAACTCCGCCAACGACGACATCAGCCTGGACGGGCTCGGCGTCGACGAGGCCAAGAGCCGCATCATCGCCTGGCTGGAGGGCAAGGGCCTCGGCCGCGGCACCGTCACCTACAAGCTGCGCGACTGGCTGTTCAGCCGCCAGCGCTACTGGGGCGAGCCGTTCCCGGTCGTGTTCGACGAGGCCGGGCGCGTGCACGCCGTGCCGGACGACCAGCTGCCCGTCGAGCTGCCCGAGGTGCCGGACTACTCGCCGCGCACCTTCGACCCCGACGACGCCGACTCCGACCCGGAGCCGCCGCTGGGCCGCGTGCCCGAGTGGGTGCACGTCGAGATGGACCTGGGTGACGGGCCGCAGGCCTACCGGCGCGAGACCAACACGATGCCGAACTGGGCCGGCTCGTGCTGGTACTTCCTGCGCTACCTGGACCCGGCCAACGACGACACCTTCTGCGACGCCGAGAACGAGGCGTACTGGATGGGCCCGCGCGGCCCGCGCCCCGACGGGCAGCGCGACCCCGGCGGCGTCGACCTGTACGTCGGTGGCGTCGAGCACGCCGTCCTGCACCTGCTCTACGCCCGGTTCTGGCAGAAGGTGCTGTGCGACCTCGGGCACGTCAGCGCGGAGGAGCCGTTCCGGCGCTACTTCAGCCAGGGCATGATCCAGGCGTTCGCCTACCGCGACGCCCGTGGTCAGGTCGTGCCGGCCGACGAGGTGACCGAGTCCGACGGCACGTGGGCCTGGCAGGGGCAGCCGGTCACCCGCGAGCACGCCAAGATGGGCAAGTCGCTGAAGAACGTCGTCACGCCCGACGAGATGTACGACTCCTACGGGGCCGACACGTTCCGCGTCTACGAGATGTCGATGGGCCCGCTGGACCTGTCCCGCCCGTGGGAGACCCGGGCGGTCGTCGGGTCCCTGCGGTTCCTGCAGCGCCTGTGGCGCAATGTGATCGACGAGCAGACCGGCGGCTGCCGGGTGGTCGACGGGCCGGCCGACCAGGCGAGCAAGCGCGCCTTGCACCACACCATCGAGGGCGTGCGGCACGACTACGCCGGGCTGCGGTTCAACACCGCGATCGCGAAGCTCATCGAGCTCAACAACCTGGTGACCCGGCTGCCCGAGGTGCCGCGCGAGCTGGTCGAGCCGATGGTGCTGATGGTGGCCCCGGTGGCTCCGCACCTGGCCGAGGAGATGTGGCAACGGCTCGGGCACGCCGGATCCCTGGCGTACGAGCCGTTCCCGACCGCCGACCCGGCGCTGCTGGTCGAGGAGGCCGTGACCTGTGTCGTGCAGGTGCAGGGCAAGGTCCGCGACCGGCTGCAGGTGTCGCCGTCGGTTGGCGACGACGAGCTGCGTGCGCTCGCCCTGGCCAGCGAGCGCGTGGTCGCGGCGCTGGACGGGCGCGCGGTGCGCACGGTCATCGTGCGCGCACCCAAGCTGGTCAACGTGGTGCCCGCCTGACCTGCCGGTAGCCTCGCGGCGTGCCCGTCGCCGTGGTGACCGACTCGACCGCGTACCTGCCCGCGCAGACCGTGCAGCAGCTCGGTGTGCGTGTCGTGCCGCTGCAGGTCGTCGTCGGGGGGACGTCGTACGCCGAGGGCAGTGAGATCGACTCGCGTACCGTGGCCGAGGCGTTGCGCTCCTACACGCCGGTCTCGACGTCGCGGCCGAGCCCGCAGGAGCTGCTCGACACCTACGTGGAGGCCGCCGAGGCGGGGGCCGACTCGATCGTGTCGCTGCACATCTCGGCGGCCATGTCCGGCACGTTCGAGTCGGCGATGCTGGCCGCCCGCGAGTCGCCGGTGCCCACCGAGGTCGTGGACTCGAGGTCGCTCGCCATGGGGCTGGGCTTTCTCGTCCTGCAGGCGGCGCGGTCGGCGGCAGCCGGCACGTCGGCGTCCGAGATCGCTGAGGCGGCCAGGCGCCGGGCGGCCCGCACCCGGGGCTACTTCTACGTGGCCACGCTGGAGCACCTGCGTCGGGGCGGGCGGATCAGCGGTGCGGCCGCGCTGCTCGGCTCGGCCCTGTCGATCAAGCCCCTGCTGCGGCTGGACGACGGGCACATCGAGCCGATGGAGAAGGTGCGGACGGCGTCGCGGGCGCTCGCCCGGCTGGCAGAGCTGGCCGTCGCGGCCGCCGGGGACCAGCCGGTCGAGCTGGCCGTGCACCACCTGGACGCGCCGGAGCGGGCCGCCGCGCTGGCCGAGGTGCTGCGCGAGGCGCTGCCCCAGGCGTGCGGCGTCGTCGTCAGCGAGGTGGGTGCGGTGATCGGCGCGCACGTCGGCCCCGGCATGGTGGCCGCCGTGGTCGCCCCGCTGCTCGAGGGCGTGCCGACGCCGTGACCACGCGCGAGCTGCTGCTGCTGGTCGCCCTGCTGGTCGGTGGGTACCTCCTCGGGTCGGTCAGCCCCGCGGCGGTGCTGGCCCGACGGTTCGGCGCCGACCTGCGCGGCACCGGGTCCGGCAACCCGGGCGCGACCAATGCAGGCCGGGTGCTGGGGCCTCGGTGGGGGGTCGTCGTCGGCGTGCTCGACGTCGTCAAGGGAGTCGTGCCCAGCGTCGTCGCGCTGGCGCTGGTGGGGCGTCCGGCGGCCTATGCGGTCGCGCTGGCCTGCGTGCTCGGGCATGTCAGCTCACCGTTCCTGCGGGGCCGCGGCGGCAAGGGCGTGGCCACCTCGCTGGGGGCGCTGCTCGCGCTGGCCTGGTGGTGGCTCGGCGCGGTGGTCGCGGTGTTCCTCGCCGTCGTCGCCGTGACGCGGTGGGTCGGCGGCGCGTCGACCGCCGCCGCGCTGGCCCTGCTCCCCGCCTGCCTGTTGCTGCCTCCGGCGCCGGGCGTGCCCGCCGACCTCTGGTCGCGGCTGTTCGGCTGCGCGGTGGTCGTCATCGTACTGGCCCGGCACCGCACGAACCTGCTCGTCCGGCTGGCCCAGCTGCGGCGCTGACCCACTGATCCACCGGCGGGCCGTCCACAGCCGGCCGGCTTTGCCCCACGGTCCACAGCCGCACCGCGGCTCCGGCGGCGAGCAGCCATCGGTCCCTACTGTCGCGTGCCATGGCCTTCACCACCGATCGACATCTCGACACCGGCGCGGACGACGACGTGCGGCTCGATCGCGTGGCCGGACGTCGGGTCTCGGTCGGTCCGGCGGTGCGTGCGCCCTGGCGCCACTGGGCGGCCGACCGGCTGTCGGTCGTGGCGGCCCGCACCGGGGTCACGCCGCGGGCGATCCTCGGGTTGCTGCTCATCGGTGCCGCGATCGTCGGCGTGCTGGTGGTGAGGCTGCTGCTCGTCGACCACGGGTCGCGCCCGGTCCCGCTGCGCATGGCGGCGGCTACCGGCTCGACGAGTCCCTCGCCCACGGCCGGCACGTCCGTGCCACGGGAAGTGTCTGGACCGGCCCCCACGACCGCGCCGACGGCCGCGGCCGGCGCGGGCATCGTCGTCGTGCACGTCGTCGGTCAGGTGCGTCACCCCGGCGTGGTGCGGCTGCCGGCCGGTGCCCGCGTCGAGCAGGCCCTCGAGGCTGCCGGGGGAGCGACGTCGAAGGCGGACCTGGTGCGGGTCAACCTGGCGCGCCCGGTCGTGGACGGCGAGCAGATCGTGGTCCCGAAGCCTGGTGAGGCGATGACCGGCGCAGCCGGCGTGGTCGGCGGGCCGCTCGCGCCCGGGTCGACGGGGCCTGCGGCTCCGGTCGATCTGAACACCGCCGGTCTGGCCGAGCTGGACTCCCTGCCGGGGGTCGGGCCGGTGCTGGCGCAGCGGATCCTCGACTGGCGGGCCCAGAACGGCAGGTTCGGCACGGTCGACGAGCTCGGTGAGGTCAGCGGGATCGGCGACAAGGTGCTGGAGAACCTGCGCCCGCTGGTCCGGGTGTGACCTCCGGCCGGCTGGTCACCGATGCCGGGCACGGTCCTGACGCCGCGGTCGGCCCGGACGTGCGGCTGCTCCCCGCTGCGCTCGGGGCGTGGGCGGCCACCGCGGGGACCCTCGCCGTCGCCCCGCGCTGGAGGCTGGGGCTGGCTTTCGCGGCGTTGCTCGTGCTGCTGCCGCTCCTGGTCCTGGCGCGCGGGCCTCGGCGCGTCCCCGCCCGCGTGCCGGCATCCTGGCGCACGACCGTCTGCCTGGCGCTGGCGGCGGTCGCCGTCTGCCTGACAGCGTCGGCGCTGCAGCAGCTCACGCGGTCCTCGGGCGCCCTGCCGCGGCTGGCGCAGCAGGGCGCCACCGTCGAGCTCACCGCGCGGGTCGTCAGCGACCCGAAGCCGATCCGCACCCATGGCCCGGCCCCGCAGGACCTCGTGATGGTGCGGCTCGCGGTCAGCAGCGTCGAAGGTCGGGGCGTGCGCTCTCGCGTGAGCAGCCGGGTGCTGGTCTTCGCCGACGCCAACTGGGATGGGCTGTCGTGGGGTGAGGACGTCGTCGTGCGGGGGCGGCTGGCGCCCACTGAGGCGGGGTCCGATGTCGTCGCGACGCTCACCGCGCGGGGGCCGCCGCGGGTCGACGGCCGGCCCGGGACCGCCGCGCGCGTCGCGGAACGGCTCCGGGAGGGCCTGCGTCGCGCCAGCGCGGGCCTGTCCGACGATGCGCGAGGGCTCCTGCCCGGCCTCGTCGTCGGTGACACGAGCCGGCAGCCGCCCGACCTGACCGCCGCCTTCCAGGCCACCGGGCTGACGCACCTGTCCGCCGTCTCCGGAACCAATGTGTCGATCATCTGCGTCCTGGCGCTGGCCGTGGCACGCTGGGCCGGATTCGGGCGCCGGAGTCGGCTGGTGGTCGCCGGTGTGGTGCTCGCGGGGTTCGTGGTGCTGGCTCGCCCCGAGCCGAGCGTCCTGCGGGCGGCCGTCATGGGGGCCATCGGCCTGCTCGCGCTGGGGTCCTCGCGCCGACGGGCAGGCGTGCCCGCCGCGTCGGTCACGGTCCTGGTGCTGCTCGTCGTCGACCCGTGGCTCGCGCGCTCCTACGGCTTCGCGCTGTCGGTGCTCGCGACGCTCGGGCTGCTGCTCTGGGCGCGTCCGTGGTCGGCGGCGCTGTCGCGGTGGATACCGCGCGGTCTGGCGGTGGCGTTGGCCGTACCGCTCGCCGCTCAGGCGGCGTGCGGGCCGGTCATCGTGCTGCTGGCCGGCCAGCTCAGCCTCGTGTCCGTCCCGGCGAACCTGTTGGCCGAGCCCTTGGTCGCGCCGGCCACCGTGCTCGGGCTCGCGGCCGCGCTCGTGTCGCCGGTGTCCGGGCACGCGGCTGCCGGGCTGGCGTTCCTGGCCGGCCTGCCGTGCACGGCGATCTGCTGGCTCGCGCGTCGGCTGGCGGCCGTGCCCGGCGGCCAGGTCGCCTGGCAGGGCGACGCCGCGGGGGCGCTGGCGCTCGCCGCCGCCACCCTCGTCCTGGTCTTGTCGGCACCCACGCTGCTGCGGTGGTCACGGCACCAGCCGTGGCCGGCGGCCGGCGCAACGGTGCTGGTCCTCGCACTGCTCGCCCCGGTCCCGGGCACCGGCTGGCCGCCCCGGGGCTGGGTCGCGGTCGCTTGCGACGTGGGGCAGGGCGACGGGATGGTGCTCGCGACCGGCCCGCACCGTGGCGTGCTCGTCGACGCCGGCCCCGACCCGACGGCGATCGACCGCTGCCTGCGGCGGCTCGGCGTCACGACGCTCGACGCCGTCGTCCTCACCCACTTCCACGCCGACCATGTCGAGGGGCTGCCCGGCGCCCTGCGCGGCCGTCGAGCCGGGCTCATCGTCGTCACGATCGTCGACGACCCGCCCGCCGAGGCCCGCCGGGTGCGGTCGTGGGCGGCCGCGGACGGGGTGCCGGTGCGGACGGTCCACGTCGGGGACGACGTCCAGGTGGCCGGCGTTCGCTGGCGCGTGCTGTGGCCGAGCCGGGTGGTCCACGACGGCTCGATCCCCAACAACTCCAGCATCGTCCTGCGGGTGGACACCGGCGGGGTTCGCCTGCTGCTGCTCGGCGACGTGGAGCCGGCGGCCGCCCGGTTGGTGGACCAGGCACTGCGGCGGCTGCCCGACGGGCCTTCCGTCGACGTGCTGAAGGTTGCTCATCACGGGTCGTCGCTCCAGGACCCCGTCCTCGTGCACGATGCCGCGCCGCGGCTCGCGCTGATCAGCGTCGGCGCGGACAACGACTACGGCCACCCCGCCCCGAGCACCGTGCGGCTGCTCCAGTCCACCGGCGCGATCGTGGCCCGGACCGACCAGCTGGGCGACCTGGCCGTGGTCGCCACGGGCGGCCGGCTCTCGCTGGCCACCCGGCCGTGAGCTGACGGTGCCCCGAGAGCGTCACCGGGCGCGGCGCGAGTGCCCGATCGTCATCACGGCCCGTTCGACGGCGTACACCGGGTCCTCGGCCCGTCGCCCCGGGATCGGCAGCCCACCCTTGACGGCGAGGTCGGCGTCGGCTACCGCCTCGATCGCCGCCGCCAGGCCCTCCGGCGTCCAGCCGCGCAGCTGGCGGCGTGCCTTGTCCACCTGCCAGGGGGCCATGGACAGCTCTCGTGCCGCATCCGCCGAGCGGGCGTTGCCGGCGACCGAGACCTTGGCCAGGGCGCGCAGACCGGTGCCGAGGACGGCGACGAGCGGCACGGGGTCGACCCCGGACGCGAGGGCATGCCGCAGGAGCGCCAGGGCCTGGCCGGTCTGCCCGGCGATGGCGGCGTCCGCCACCTTGAAGCCCGTGACCTCGATGCGCCCGCCGTAGTACTGCTCGACGACGGCGGCGTCGATCGCCGGCAGGTCCCGCGGTCGAGTGTCCGGGGCCATGGTGTCCGCGACGAGCTGCCGGCAGGCGCTGGCCAGCTCGCGCAGGTCCTTGCCGAGCGCGTCGACGAGCGCCTGGACGGCCTCCTCGGTGACGGCTCGGCCCAGCTGATGGAACTCGCGAAGGACGAACGTCGCCTTGTCCTTGTCGGACTTCATGGCCGCGCAGTCGTGGACCTGGGCGCCGGCCTTCTTGGCGGCGTCGAGCAGGCCCTTGGCCCGAGCGCCACCGGAGTGCCGCAGGACGAGCACGACGTCCGGCTCGCTGGCCGCCATGGCGACCTTGGCGTCCGCGACCAGGTCCTCGCCGGCGTCCTCGAGCCCGGACAGCACGACGACCTTGCGCTCGCCGAACAGCGAGGGGCTGGTGTGCATCGTGAGGTCGCCGCGCGTGTAGTCCGCGGCCGCCACGTCGATCACCTGGGTGCTGGCGTCGAGCGCTCGGGCGGCGGCGATCACGTCACCGACGGCCCGCTCGGCCAGCAGCTCCTCCGGACCGGTCACCAGGTGCAGCGCGGCCGTCAGATCGGGGGCGGGGGGCGCGGCGGGGCTCACGCAGCGGAACGCTACCCGTCGGCGCCGACCGCTCGACCGCAGCCGGGCCGCCGTGCTGCTTTTGGAGCCACTGGGGGCGCGCTGGTAGCCTTGGCACTCGCGTGCACGCCCAGGTCGTGCGTGCCGTGGACGAGCGTTGGCACCGGTGCCCCATCACCGTCGGCTCCGGCGCCCCTCCGAACGCCTTCAACCGACCTGCCCACCAGAACTGAGAGAGCTCATCCGTGGCGAACATCAAGTCCCAGATCAAGCGCAACCTCACCAACGCGAAGCGGCACGAGCGCAACAAGGCCGTCAAGAGCGAGCTGCGCACCGTCGTGCGCAACGTGCGCGCTGCGATCGCGTCGGGTGACGCCGGCGAGGCGAAGGCCGCGCTGCAGGCGGCGTCCCGCAAGCTGGACAAGGCGGCCAGCAAGGGCGTCATCCACAAGAACCAGGCGGCGAACCGCAAGTCCTCACTCGCCCAGCAGGTCTCCTCGCTCTGAGGCACCCTTTCCTGCGCTGACCGGCGCCTGCCCCACGGGGGCGGGCGCCGTCGTCATGCCCGGGCTGTGGCGGTGCCGACGCCGTGCCGTCGGGCCGCCGATCAACGACCGAGGACGTGCGGGGTCTCGTCGAACCGCGGCGGGCCGTCGGCGAAGCGAGCCAGGGAGAAGCTGGCCACGTCGCGGTCGGGGGACTGGCCCTCCGCCAGGTCGGCCAGGACGAGCCCCATCAGCGCCGAGAACTTGAACCCCTCGCCGCCGTCGCCGCAGGCCAGGACCACGCCTCCGGGGAGGGTGTCGATGACGAACCGTCCGTCCGGTGAGTCCGTCCAGCTGCACACGTGCGCGTCGACGGGACGCACCGGCACGCTGGTCAGGTCGCGTCGGACGCGCCGGGTGGCCGCGGCCATGAGATCGGGGTCCGGCGTGCGGTCCTCGTCGCCCGGCACGAGATCGCGCAGCGGCTGGTCGAGCCCGACCTTGTAGCCGACGCCGGGGGTCGGCAGCGCGTAGAGGCCCGGCTCGTCGTCGGTCGGTCCGTCGTACAGGCACGGCAGCCCGCTGGTGGCGTCGGGGTGCTCCGGGTCGGCGAAATGCACCACCTGCTCCAGGTGAGGGCGCAGCGGCAGGTCGACGCCGAGCCGCTCGAGCAGCGCCGGCGCGCCCGGTCCGGGCGCCAGCACGGCGACGTCCGCGTCCAGCGTCGGCCCGTCGTCGGTGGTGAGCGCGACCCCGTGCGGTCCGGTGCGGACCTCGGTCACGAGCCTGCCGACGTCCAGCGTGCCGCCCGCGGCGGCGAACAGCTCGGCCTGCGCCGCCAGGGACCGTGCCGCGAGCACGGGCCCGGCGTCGGCCTGCCAGACGGCGTCGCGTCCGTCGGGCCGCAGCCCGGGGAAGAACCGCCCGACGTCCGCCGCGGCGACCCGTTCGAACGCGACCCCCTCGGCGGTCAGGGCGGAGGTCACCGGGTCGAGCGAGACGTCGTCGCGCCAGAGCAGCCCCCGGCGCAGGTACACCGGCCGGTCGGTCAGCGACGCAAGCCGGTCCATGGCCTCGACGCTGCGGATGGCCAGCCGCACGCGCACCGCGTCCGGGTGCGTGAGGCGCCAGATGCGGGTCGGCCCGGACGAGGAGGACTGGGCGTTCCCGACGCCGTGCCGGTCGATGAGCGTCACGTCGTGCCCTCGCCGTGCGAGCTCCGCCGCGGCGGGCAACCCCCATGCGCCGGCCCCCACCACGACACACCGCATACCCACGCTCCCGGTTCGTCCAGTCGGCAGCCTACGCAGGCCGAGAAGCGCGATGCCCGTCCGTGCGTGAGGCTGACCCGACGCGTCGGGTGCTGGTTCACTGGCAGCGTGCTGACCCGAGACCAGCTGCTGGAGCACTGCCTGGCCCTTCCGGGGGCGTGGCCAGACCAGCCGTGGGAGGGCGACGTCGTCGCCAAGGTGGCCGACAAGATCTTCGCGTTCCTCGGCGAGGGCTCGATCGGGGTCAAGGCCGGCCGCAGCCGTGACGAGGCGGACGAGTGGCTCGACCGCTACCCGGACGACGCCTCCGTGATGGCCTACATCGGCCGGTACGGCTGGAACACCCTGCGCGTCGGCGGCGCCATCGGCGACGACGAGCTGCTCGAGGCGATCGAGGCCTCGTACGCCGACGTCGTCGCGCGCCTGCCGAGGTCCAAGCGCCCCTGAAGGGCCCGCATCCGTCCACCCGCGTTTCGCGCGAATCGAGGCACTTCCGGTCGCCCGAGTGCCCATGTTCGCGCGAGACGCGGGACGGGCGGCGGCGCGACCTCATCGTCGGCCGGACGGGGAGGGAGGATTGAGGTTCGAGAGGTTCACCAAGCGGGCGCGCGCGATCGTGGTGCTCGCGCAGGAGGAGGCTCGCGACGCCCACGCGCCCCGGATCGTGCCGCGGCACCTGTTGGCCGCCCTTCTGACCGACGCCGACAGTCCCGCCGTCCGCGTGCTCGGCGACCTCGGCGCCACGCCTGACGCCCTCCGTCAGGTGCTCGGACGTCGGAGCGCGACCACCGCGGGTCTCGACGAGTCCGAGGTGGAGGCCTTGCGATCCATCGGGATCGACGCCGAGGAGGTCGTGCGCCGGTGGAGAGTGCGCTCGGCGGGCCGCTGGCCGACGCCGGGCGCTGGACCGCAGGGCACATCCCGTTCGACAAGGACTCCAAGAGGGTGCTCGAGCTGGCGCTACGTGAAGCGATCTCGCTCGGCCACAAGGAGATCGGCACCGAGCACGTGCTGCTGGGGCTGATCCGGGACGCCTCCGGACCGGTTGCCGCCGCGTTCGGCGAAGCCGGGATCACGCTGGCCGCCGCGCGCGCCGCCGTCGCCGAGGCGTCGAAGCGCGCGGGGTGACCCTCGGTCGGCGTCGATCCGACGCAGGTGCTCAGGCCCAGCCGCGGCGCTGAGCCAGCCAGTCGAGGAACGTGCGCGCGTACCGACGCTGGTGCACCCGCACCGACGGCGGACCGCCAGGCCATACCGGCTGGTCGGCGTTGCCCAGCATGTAGGCGGCGATCGTCGCAAGGAACGCGTCGATCGACTCCGGGTCGACGTCTCGCGTCAGGGGAGACCGGCTGATCCAGCCATCCGCATCCAAGCCGTCGGCGCGGGCAAGGGGTAGCACGCCGACGAAGTCGAACCAAGACGGTCCGCGCATCAGCCAGTTCCAGTCGACGAGCACGGCACGAGCCGTCCGTCCGCCGGACGCCGGGACGATGAGGGTGTTGTCGGCGCGCAGGTCACCGTGGCAGGCCGTCGAGCCGGCGAGATGCCCGGCGACGGAGTCGACGAGCTCGGTGAGCTCGCCGTAGCGTTCGCGCACCCAGGCCGGCTGCCCCCAGGTCAGCGCCAGCGTGCCCCGGTGCAGGTCGGGAAACGTCCGCAGCACCGCAGGGTTCTGGCCCAGGTGCTCGGCCAGCGAGATGAGCTCGAGGGATGACGGCCCGGGCGTGAGTGCGTCCGCACAGAGCAGGCACGCCTCGTGCACCAGGTCCAGGGCCCGCCTCGTCCAGGGCTGTGGCAGATCGCCGGCCACGGCCTCGGCGACGACCACCTGCCACTCGTGCTCGTCCACCTCGCCCGCCGGCAGGTTCACGGCACCGACATAGCGCGGGGCGGGGATCGTCCCCGGCAGCTGCTGCAGCACCCACGCCTCCTGCGCGTAGGCGCTGACGATGTGCGGGTTGACGGACGAGCCCGCCTTCGCGAAGGCGCTCCGGCCGTCGGCCAGGTGCACCACGGCGGCGAACCCACCGGTGAAGCCGCTACCCGGGGGTTCGTCTGCCGCGAGCACCGGTGACCCGGCGGCGGCGCCGATGGCCTCCTGCACCGCGCGGGGGAGGGCGTCGAACGTCGGCCGGCGGACCGTGGCGCAGTAGTCGATCTCAGGCAGGTCCACGGCCGGCGCGCTCATGGGCCCATGGTGGCGGACGCCCCCCCGATGACCGCCCCTGGGTATCGCCGCCAGATGAATCCCTGCCCGGCTGCTGTCGGCAACCGCGCTCGTGGCCCGGGTCGGCACGCCGGCCGCCGGGGCCGTGGCCGCGGCCAGTCGTGGGAGACTGGGTGCCGTTCCGGCGGAGCGACAGCGCGCGCCCGCCATCGCCCCGCTTCCACTCCAGACGAGGTTGCCGCACGTGTCCCCGATGGCCCGCACGTCACTGCCACCGGCCGCGACACCGCCGGAGCTGATCCGCAACTTCTGCATCATCGCGCACATCGACCACGGCAAGTCGACGCTGGCCGACCGGATGCTGCAGATCACCGGGGTCGTGGACGCCCGGGCCATGCGGGCCCAGTACCTGGACCGCATGGACATCGAGCGCGAGCGTGGCATCACCATCAAGAGCCAGGCCGTGCGCATGCCGTGGGCGCTCGCCGACGACGCGGGCGCCCTGCAGACTTACGCGCTCAACATGATCGACACACCCGGACACGTCGACTTCACCTACGAGGTGTCGCGGTCGCTGGCCGCCTGCGAAGGGGCGGTGCTGCTGGTCGACGCGGCGCAGGGCATCGAGGCGCAGACGCTGGCCAATCTCTACCTGGCCATGGAGCACGACCTCGAGATCATCCCGGTGCTCAACAAGATCGACCTGCCGGCGGCCCAGCCCGAGAAGTACGCCGAGGAGCTGTCGAAGCTCGTGGGCTGCGAGCCGGACGACGTGCTGTTGGTCTCCGGCAAGACCGGTGTCGGTGTCGAGCCGTTGCTGGACACCATCGTCCGGCAGCTTCCGGCACCGACCGGCGACCCCGACGCCCCCGCGCGGGCGATGATCTTCGACTCGGTCTACGACACCTACCGCGGCGTGGTCACGTACGTGCGCGTGGTGGACGGCATGCTCAGCTCGCGCGAGAAGATCGCGATGATGTCGACCCGGGCCCAGCACGAGCTGCTCGAGATCGGCGTCAGCTCGCCGGAGCCCGAACCGACCCGCGGACTGGGCGTGGGCGAGGTGGGCTACCTCATCACCGGCGTGAAGGACGTGCGTCAGTCGAAGGTCGGCGACACCGTCACGAACGCCGTGAAGCCGGCCGCCACGGCGCTCGCCGGCTACGCAGACCCCAAGCCGATGGTGTTCTCCGGCCTGTACCCGGTCGACGGCTCCGACTACCCGATCCTTCGCGACGCCCTCGACAAGCTGAAGCTCAACGACGCCGCCTTGGTCTACGAGCCGGAGACGTCGGCGGCGCTCGGCTTCGGCTTCCGCGTCGGGTTCCTTGGCCTGCTGCACCTGGAGATCATCCGCGAGCGGCTCGAGCGCGAGTCCGACCTGACCCTGATCTCCACGCTGCCGAGCGCTGTGTACGAGGTCACCATGGACGACGGCAGCGAGGTGCAGGTCACCAACCCGAGCGAGTTCCCCTCGGGCAAGGTCGCCGAGGTGCGCGAGCCGGTGGTGCGCGCCACGATCCTGTCGCCCAGCGACTACGTCGGCGCGATCATGGAGCTCTGCCAGCAGCGCCGGGGCACCCTGCGCGGGATGGACTACCTGTCCTCCGACCGCGTGGAGATGCGCTACACGCTGCCGCTCGCGGAGATCGTCTTCGACTTCTTCGACATGCTCAAGTCCAAGACCCGCGGCTACGCCTCGCTCGACTACGAGCCGGACGGCGAGCAGGTGGCCGACCTGGTCAAGGTCGACATCCTGCTGCAGGGCGAGCAGGTCGACGCGTTCAGCACGATCGTGCACAAGGACAAGGCCTACGCCTACGGCGTCATGATGGCCGAGCGGCTGCGCAAGCTCATCCCGCGCCAGCAGTTCGAGGTGCCCATCCAGGCCGCGATCGGCTCCCGGGTGATCGCGCGCGAGACGATCCGCGCCATCCGCAAGGACGTGCTCGCCAAGTGCTACGGCGGTGACATCACCCGCAAGCGCAAGCTGCTCGAGAAGCAGAAGGAGGGCAAGAAGCGCATGAAGATGGTCGGGCGGGTCGAGGTGCCTCAGGAGGCCTTCATCGCCGCGCTCTCCAGCGACGCCAGCCCGGACAAGGCCACCAAGCGGTAGTCGCTCAGCCGGTGTGGCAGACGGCCTCGACGTTGTTGCCGTCCGGGTCGCGCACGAACGCGCCGAAATAGCGCTCGTGGTACTCCGGCCACAGCCGTGGCTCGTGCAGCACCTCGGCGCCGGCGGCGACCGCCGCGTCGAAGAACGCCTGGACGGCCTCGCGGTCCTGCGCCTGGAAGGCGAGGTGCGACTCCCGGAAGCCGTCGCCGGTCTGCTGCCTGCTGATCCAGAAGTCAGGGGAGTCGCTGCCGTAGCCGATCGCCTGACCGACGTCCATCACGCGGCGGTAGCCCAGCGGTGCGAGGACCGCGTCGTAGAAGCGAGCGCTGGACTCGAGGTCAGCGCACTGGAAGCCGACGTGGTCGATCATGCGGGCGATCCTGCCCTGCGCACGGATGGCCGTCCAGCCGGTCGGCTACACCCGGCGGAGCGTGCGCTCGAACAGCTCGCGCACGTGGCTCGGCAGCTGCTGCTCGGCGGCGGTCACGTCCAGCCGCACCGACGGGCAGGCGACGCGGTAGACATAGCGGTCCGGCTGGGTCGGGGCGGCGCCGAGCTCGCGCAGAAGCGGCGAACCCAGCAGCCGGTGCCACGCCTCGGCCTCCTCCGTCGGCAGGGAGTCGAGGTTCACGTCGCGTGTCGCCCGCATCCCGGCGACGCCACCGGTCCGCTCCACCACGACCACCCACGGCTCGCC
>Ga0070696_100000318_pt1 | contig 29310 bp, 34 predicted proteins | sample KBSK1253metaG_FD_65474 | JGI IMG/M metagenome (GOLD analysis project Ga0070696, IMG submission 65474) | Corn, switchgrass and miscanthus rhizosphere microbial communities from Kellogg Biological Station, Michigan, USA - KBS K1-25-3 metaG | ecosystem: Host-associated > Plants > Roots >... | reverse complement strand
GCGATGAGGCTGAGCTTCGTCGGGTTTGGCCGGAAGGGGTGCAGGTGGCGACCTCGGCCCTCGCGATGCCTCTCAGCCGAGCGATCCGCCGCGCGCATGGCGGCGTTCGGCGGCTTCACGGGTCCACAGTTCCCACGGCCGATGAACCTGACCTTCGGTGGAGGCCGCGCAGGCAGCGGCCTCGTCGGCGGTGAGGTGCGTGATTGGACCAAGGCGCATGGCCTCGGATTGGTAGCGGGCGTTCAGCTCGGCATAGACGGCGCGATAGACGACGAGGGGCAGCGACGCGGCAGTCACGGTCGATCCATGTCCGCGCATGACGACAATGTTGGCTTCGCCCAGCGATGTAGCAAGCGCGCGCCCGAGTTCCGGCGAGCGGATCAGCAGGTCCGTCGCAGGGCCGCCGGTGTCACGAATCTCAAACAGCGGAGCCTCAGGGCCGATGAAACCGGCCATGTGCAAGACCGCGCGTAGGCGATGCTGCACCGAGATGGAAAGCGGTACGATCGAATGGGAATGGCTGTGCACGACTGCCATCACATCGGGTCGCGCAGCGTAGATCTCGCTGTGAATGAACCGTTCAAGATAGGGGCGCGGCCCCCTCGGATCGACCGGCGAGCCATCGAGATAGAATTCGAGGATGTCGCCGGCCGTCACACTGCCAGGCGCCATGTTGCGCGCCAACAGGAAGCGGTCTGTCGATTTGTCGTGACGCACGCTGACATGGCCAAAAGCATCGACGACGCGGTGGTCGTAGAGGATGTGATTGGCAGCGACTAGATCGGCGATCAGGCTAGGGTTTGCATTCATGGAGGACTCTCAGTTTGCCGCCGGCGTGATGCCGGACAGCTTGGCGATCTCTGCGCTGCGGGCCGACTCCGCGGCCAGGAAGTTGGCGAAGGCGGCCGCCGTCTCGGTCACCGGCTCGGCGCCGAGCGCTGTCAGCTTCTGGACGAGCTCGGGGTGCTTCGAAGCTGTCTGCACGGCGGCATTGATTTGCGTAACCAGGTCGGGTGGCATGTCCTTAGGCCCCCAGAGGGCGTACCAGAGCACGAAGGTAAGTCCGGAGAACCCTGCTTCAGCGATGGTCGGCACCGATGGCAGCTGCGGCGTGCGCTGCTCTGACATGACCGCGAAGGCGCGCAGGCTGCCTGCCTGGATTTGCTGTAGGGCGCTGCCGAGGGGGGCAACCATAAGCGTTGTTTGTCCGCCGATGACGTCCGTGAGGGCGGGCGCCGTACCGCGGTAGGTGAGAATGACCGCGTTGACGCCGATACGGCTGTTGAAACTTGCGCTGGCGAGGTGCCCCATCGCGCCGAGCCCGGAATTCGAATAGGTATGCTTATCGGGCGCGGCCTGCATCTCGGCGGCGAGTGCCTTGAGGTGCGCGGGGGTCTTGTCGGGGTGCCCGACGAAGACCATAGGAGAGGTGGCCAGCCGCGCAATGGGCGAGAAATCAGCGATGGGATCGTATGGCACCTGCTTCATGACATGCTTGGCCATGAGGTGGATGTCGGCGTTGGTCAAGAGCGTCGTTCCATCGGCGGCGGCACGCGCCACTTCGGCGGCGCCGAGCGTATTGCTGGCTCCCGCCCGGTTCTCAATCACCCAGGTTTGGCCGAGCGTATCTTTGAGGCGGTCGGCGTAGAGGCGGCCAATCGTATCGATAGCGCCGCCCGGTGCAGCGGGAACAACAAGGCGGACATTGCGGCTCTGCTGCGCGAATGCAGCGTGAGGCAGCGGTGCCACTGCAAGTGCACCCAGTCCAAGCAGAGTGTTGCGACGCGTAAGCATGGCGCTTCCCCCACATCGGCATCAACGGCAAGTTGCCGGCCACGGCGTACTGCCGCCATCCCTCCGCTCAAGAGGTGCAGGTCCAGGCATCTCGCCCCTATCTCATGGCGCGGCAACAAACATCGGTATCCGACGGGTGGTCTTTGCCTGGTACTCCGCGTATGGCGGAAACGCCGCGACGGCCAGCTTCCATAGACGATCGCGTTCGATCTTGTCCTTGACCTCGCGCACCTGCATCGGGCGCACGATGGTCTCATCGCGAAGCTCGACACGCGGATTGGCGCGCAGATTGTGCACCCAGGCGGGGTCTTCCGGCGCGCCGCCCTGGGACCCAACGAGAACGTAACTATCGCCGTCCTTCACGCGCATGAGCGGCGTCTTGCGGATGGCCCCCGTCTTGTTGCCGGTGTGGGTCACAATGATGACCGGCAAACCGGTGTCGCGCAGCGTCGTACCCTTCGTGCCTCCACTATTCTCGTAGAGCTCCACTTGTTCGCGGACCCAGTCTCGTGGACTTGGAATGTACTTCGACATAGGACACGGCCTCCACTTTGCTTTCGAGCCTATCTGCCGACGACCCCTCCGAAAAGCGAGTGAGGACACATCGGTGAACGACGCTCTCTGCCCACATCGAAGCGGTGCGCAGTACGCTCCTCTGGCCAAGGCGACGCTCTCCGGCAGAGCTGGAGCCAGCAGCACTGGCTCACTCGACCAAGGTCGCGAGGAAGCCTGGTCGATATCGCAGGAGGCAATGCCCACACCCTTCGACGCTTCAAGTGCGCAGTCCGGGCGCTGCTCGAACGGGAAGGGTTATCCGTCATCGATCCTGGGGCTCACGTTCCGTTTCATAGGCAAGGCTGCGCAGCTGGGCCGTCTCGCGCTGAAGCTCATCGAGCCGCACGTTCAACACGTCACGAATGCTGATCATGCCAAGGAGGCCATCGCCGTCCTCCACTGGGATGTGGCGAATATTCCGTGACAGCATCGTGGATGCGACCTTCGCAACGTCGTCGCCAGGGGAGCACGTTATCACCACCTTGGTCATCAGCGCCGACACCGATAGAGCGTGCAGATCGGCTTTGTGAATGGAGAGGCCATAGGCGATGTCCCGCTCCGAAATCACGCCGTCAAGCTTCTGTCCATCGTGGCTCACGATCGCAGCGCCGATGCGCTTGTCGCGCAGGAGCTCTGAAAGCGTTCCAACGGTTTCCAACGGCTTGATGGTGATAACCATGGAACCTTTGAGGGTCAGAATGTCGGCTACCTTCACGGCACTTCCTTCAGGCCTGTGGTTGGTCCTCGTACGGCTCCACCTTAGCGCCGCCCGCCCCCCGATAGCTACAGCGAAGCTGCTGCACACGGTAATGGCGTGGGCCGCAGATCGGCTCGCGCGCCCGGTCGGCCGCGCGGCCTGAGCGGAGGGGTGCGAAGGGTGCCCCGCGTGAGCTTGCGGGCACGAGCATATGGTTAGCTAGGCGGGCGGCGGGTTGGCAAGGCAGGGAGGGACCGCCTTGCCGGGTTCTCACTTGACCGACGGGTTGCCCCGCGTCTCGCGGCTCAGGTCCGCCAGGCTGGCCCAGTGCCGGCACAGACCGGCGAACCGCTCCAGGTCGGCTGGCCGCGCCGCCTCCAGGTCGGAGGCGGTCAGAGCCTCGAACATGGCGATGATGTGCACGATCATAGCCATGCCACCCTTCGAACGGCGGCCTTGGCCTTCGCCTCGGCTTCCGACGCCCTGCAGGTCTGCCACTGGACCATCTCGCTCCTGAATCGCTGGCTCTTGGGCACGCACGCGGGCGCGGTGGCGCCTAAGCACCTGCAGTCCTATCTCGACGAGTTCGCCTTCCGCCATAACCGGCGCACGACCAATGGTGTCGGCCGCATCGCGGCGCGCGCGTCATCGAGAACCTCGTCGTGCGCGATCCGCTCACCATGCGTTCGCTGATCGACGACACGCGCCGCTGCCGTTGCTTCAGATCAGCTCAACCGGCCTGAGCTAAGGGCATAGGTATGTGTTGAGGGCGTCCTCGAAGCGGATGATGTCGAGGGCGACCAGGACGCCCTCAAGGTCGCTCAGAGCGCTCTCCGGCCTGGTCTCCTCTTGGATCGCGGTCATTGCCGAGCCTCCCCGTGAGAGGCGCAGGCTGCACGGCTTCGCTGCGGTCCTCCAAGGGCTCCGAGCGCATCCGCAATTCGCTGGCAGGCGGCCTCGATGCCTATTGCGGTAAGCCAGAGCGATTGTGCCAAGGCCGACTTGCCCCTACCGCCCTCGTCCAGATCCTCGAACGCGAGATGGAGAACGCCTGCCGCAGCCCCGTACGGTGCAAACGTCGTCCTCGATTGCCATATAGGCGCGGTTGAAACCGGAGGAGGTCATCGGTCCCGCCTCCTCGTCGAGCGAGAAGTTGCCGATCTCCGGGATGTAGACTTCGTCGATGCCGCCCGCGCTGAGCACAGCCCAGACCAGCGCATGCATGGGCTTGGTTGTGTCCAATCCATGCCATTCGCGGGCCGCGGTGTGGATGCACACTTCGGCGATCTCCACGCAGTCCCGCCAAGTCGGCTTCTTGCGGCCTATGATCTGCCGCTCCGTTGGCTGGTGCTGGTTGCGCATCACGTCGCGCCAGGCTCTTGTACGGCCGTCCGCGATCCCGAATTCGTCGGGACGCTCCAGCTTGGGAAAGTCATTCGGCGTCGAGAGGTAGATGTGATGCAGTTCGCGCCGGATCTCGCGCAGCCGCAGCATCTCCGTGGAGACGGGCAGCGGCGTGGGTGTCACCGGCAGAGCCGCGGCCGTGCCGAGGTCGGCTGAAAGGGCGAGCGCGCTCTAATATTACCAGCCCAGGGGAGAAGCACGCCGCCGGCGCCAAGCGCCTTGCCGAGCGTGCCGAGGAAAGCGCGACGGGTGCTCATGGCCGCACCTCTTTCTCGATGTGCCGCCTTGCAATCTCCAGCCGCGCCTGCGCCGTCCCCATGAGGCTGGCGATGGCCTCGAACCTGTCGGCCACCGTCTCCCAGCCCCCCTGCATCACGTCGATCAGGTGCCCGTTGCCATCCGCGATCATCGATGCGGCGGTGGCGACAAGCCTTCCGTCTACTGGTCGCGATCTTTCGGAGCTTCCTCAGTCTCTAGCGAGTTCATGATGTACCAGAGGCATCCAAACATCAGGACGAAGAACACAGCGTAGGCGAGGACTTCCAGCATCAACACCTCCCCAATTGCGCCCGCAATGACTTCCTGCCGATCAGGGCGCCGCGCGAAGGCTTCAGGGGGAGGCGATCAGGGAGCGTGGAGGTGCGGGCCGCCCCCTCCCTGATGCCAGCCCCCTGAAACCATTCGGGGCACAGTCAATGTGAGCAAACGCGCCGAGATCGGAGGGGGTGGATGTCCGGTCTTCGGACGCCCAGTGGTAGCGTCGCAGGCCTGAAGTGAAAGTCGCAGTTCGCCCAGGCCTTCCCTCCTGACACCCCAGCCCCTCCAGGGAGGACCGACATGGTGTCGCGAGGGAGTCTTCTATTGGACTCTGGCGCAACTGTGCCGCAATTGTATCGAATTGTGACGACCTCTGCGGCCTGCATCCGGTCGGTTATGCGGCTTCCAACCTTCTCCGCGTAGGGCGCGCCCCGAGAGAGCCCCGCTTCCTCGTGCGTGCATCCCAACTCCAAGCTCGCTCAGCTCCCCCTGCGCATTGTTGAGCGCGAGCGCCATGTAGGCGTCGGCGTTCGTCGATGTCCGTCTTCAAGGGCACCCGTGCGCGCACGCCGGCGGCCTCGGAGATCGGGCAACCGAGATGATCCTGGCGCTCTCGCGTAGGATGATTACCTTCAGCGCCGCGGCTTCGTTGGTCTTGGCCCCGACGGCGAACGCCTCGGCCTTGGCATGGCAGAACGTCCATGCCTCTTCGGCCTCTGCTTCCAGCGGCCTCAATTTCGCCGGCAGGATGTCGTCGCGGTCGGCGAGCTTCTTGGCCGCCTGGAGGTTGCACTCGAAGACCTCGAAGGCGAAGCCCCACGGCCGTACCTCCGATCCGCGCACTGCTATCTTGAAGGCTCGCCACATATCCCAATCGAGCGGCGGATCGGCGACAGCGGGAGCAGCGAGGGAAACCGCAAGCGCAGCAGCGAGTGCAATTCGCATGGCGCAGGCCTCCTCGGTTGGCTCTCCCTTATGCGCCCGGCCGGCGGCCGCGTCCACTCTGCAGGTTCGACGACCATCCATCGCCGCCCGCGAGGACGCTGGATCGTTGTCCGGGAGGTCTTGGTAAGGTACTCGAACCAGGCGTGGAGCAGTGGATCAGGGAATAGGTGCCGGCCGCCTTGGGCAGAATTGGACAAGCTCGATCCGATGTGCGCATGTGCGCACCATGACAGAGAAAGCACCCCCAGCAGGCTGGGTAGTTCAAGTAATCATCCCCGGGGAACGTTCGTTGGAGCGATCACCCTCTGCCTACCTTTCCACGCTTCTCGGGGCGCCAACGTTCAAATACTTCAACGTAGCGGTCGCCACCGCCGAAGCAGCGATCGCGGCTACCACGAAGCACTTGGCCGATCCCCAGCATCCGGAGACGAGCGTCGTCAGGGCGCTCTCATTACGAGAGATTGCTGCACTAGGCCTCACTGCTGGAGACGTTAAGCCAGCGTGACCCAGGTCAGGTGCCGTTCCTGTACGGGTTCGATTTCGTATACGTCCCCTGAAGCTTGCGTGTCGGGCAGGGGTCAACGCCACACGCGCGCGATGAGCCCCCGAGTCTCCCCGGTGCGTGTGGGCCTGCGATGCCAATGACCCAGCCGGCGGGGTGGCATGGCGAGCCATTGGGAGAAGGGGAACGCGGAGAGACCGCCCACGCGCGTCCCCTAGCATGTACGGGCGCACATACCCTTCTGACCGGCTAGGTTCGGAAAATGCTACTGCGGATAACCTGCCCAGCCGCCCTACGTCCCTCGTAGCCGCCAAATCAATGTTATGCGATCCCGGCCCCTGCTGTTAGTGTGCAGGCATCGGCTGGCATACGTTCGTCAGGCGCCGCCGACTGGAGAGTACCCACAATCTGCTCCCGCCTGTTCCTGAGTGCAGGAGGGAGACATGATGGCGCCGCTCCACTTCAAGCAGCATCACACGCCGCATCTGTCCGCAGTCAGCATGCTTCTGATGCTTTCCCTCAGCGCGGGATCTGCATTGTCGCAAACCGCCCCCACAAACCCCGGCACAGCAAAGTCGATCGAAGACGCCAAGGACAAGGCGTATGCTGCGGCCATCGCGAGTTGCGAGCGCTTGTGGGACCGTGACACGCACATGACCAAGAAGGAATGGTCGAGCACCTGCCGGCGGGTTCAGGCTCGCCTCAAGCAGATGGAGTTGAGGTAGGTAGTGCGGCCCGACGTGCCCGACAACCCGGAGCCCATCGAGCCCGCCGCAGCAGTGCATGCGGTCTGCGAGCGGATCGCCACAGATCTCCCCGGGAACCAATTCGGCGTCGCAACGGAGTTCTATACCTTCATGGAGACCCGCACGCCGTATGATGGTCGCCGACTGGCCAACGTGCTTCGGCATGTGCTGGGCCGGCCCGATCTGGCCGCCGATGTCGAAGCCCTGTTGCCGCCTGCGCCGCGCGCGCCCGACTAGGCTGGCGTCTTGCCCAAGGCCGCGTGGCACGTCGAGGCTGCGGACCGACGTGCCACGATCTCTGCTGCCGCAGCGGAGTTCGGGGTGCCGCCGAACTGTATCCTCATGCAGCAAGTCGTCAGCCATGGTAAGCACAGGTGGCCCCTGAGGCGTGGCGAGATCACCGGTGGGCTCATCGACATCCGCGACCTGGCCCAGGTGATGGAGCACGCCCGGCCGCTGCCGCATCCGGGACACGACCAACCGCAATGAGAGAATTCGGGCACCTCCTCATGTCGAAGGAGGTGCCCGAACCCGCACACCCGAAGGGACGGGGCATGCCCGCATGCGCGCCGAACCGTGTGTACTGGGGGGATGTCGACCCAGCGCGCGCTCCAGCAACGTTGCGGCTTCCACTCGGTTCCAATCCGATTGAGGATTTATTTGCGGTGCGTGTTCCTGAGGACGCCTGGCAGCCGCGGAAGCGAACGATTGGACGTCCTGGGAAGCAGAATGCCGTAGAAAGTAGCACTGTAAGAAACAAGCTCGCCTACAGAAGCAGGGGGCCGCCCTGAGGTCCTGAAAGTTGTCTGAAATTCTGCGGAAGGGTTCCCGGCAGGGGCAAGCGATCGTGACAGATCGCCCACGCCGCCTCCGACGTGATGCGTGATCATCGGCGAGGCCGTCGGCCCCAAGCCCACCACGGAGAGGGGCGGTCAAGACGACCTTTTGCAGCTATAATGCCTAGCCTCTTACTCTCACTCGCCGCATTGGCGGCGACCGCCGAGTGCGTAGGAACATTACCCTACCGGCACGAAGAAGGGAGCCCATGATGGACAACTCGATCCTTCGCCTTGCACGCGCCGCCCGTGGAGTCTCGCCGTTGGCCGTTGGCCTCCGCGTGGTGCTGTCGCCGTTGGCCGTCACGTCGGTTCAAGCCGATGAACCGGTCAGGATCGCCGTGCTATCGGCGGAGTTGCAGAACGACCACGCTGAGTGGGTACCCACGACCGACGCCGAGCGCCAGCGCCTAATAAAGATTGAGGAAACGTTCAAATCGATGCTTGAGGGGTCCGGCAAATACAAGTTCGCCCCTGTCAGCTCAACCATCCAGGAAAGGATCAATAAGGACCAAAAGATGGGCAGGTGCGGTGGCTGCGAGATTCAGTACGGCAAGGAGATAGGGGTTGGCCAGGTCGCGTGGATCGAGGTTCAGAAGGTGTCTGAGCTGATCCTAAACATCAACGTCTACATTGCCAGCGTAGATGCCGGGCAGCTCAGCTTCGTAAAGAGTGTCTCTCTGCGCGGAAACACCGACGAGTCATGGCAGCACTCGATCAAGTTCCTGGTGAAGAGCTACATTCTTTATCCGGACAAGAGTCGGCAGAAATAGGTCGTTAGTCCCGGCCGCGACTCAGGCGGGCTCATCGACATCCGCGACCTGGCCAAGGTGATGGAGCACGCCGGGCCGCTGCCGCATCCGGTCGGCGATCAGCCGCAATAGCACTGCCGCTCGCCAACCCGTGCATGCAGATGTATGGTGCACGCCTTATAAAAGGGGACACCATGACTGATCGCCGCCAAGGGGCAAACCGCGCGCCCACGCACCTGCTGCACCAGGCAGAACAGGCGGCTAAGAGACTTTTCGCTGCGCATGCCCTGGGCCTCATCCGGCCGCGCCAGCTGGCGATCCTTGTTGCGGTCTCTGAGAACGATGGTTTGAACCAGGCCGACGTGGTGGAGCGCACCGGCATCGACCGCTTCGCCGCGACCGAGATCATCGCGCAGCTGGTGCGCAAGGGGCTTCTGCAGCGCCGGCGGAGCCGGGAGCACGCCAGGGCCAAAGTGCTCCGCCTCACCGACGAAGTGCGGAACGCCAACCGGCAATACTGTCTGCCATGAAAGACAGCGAGCGGCGCACCATGTCCGCCGAGGAGTGCGCCAAGGGCTTCGTGCGGCCGGTGCGGCTGACATACCGGCACGTCGGTGCGCCAGCGCTCAAGAACCTGCGTGACCTCACTGACAAGGAGCACAAGCGGTATGACGGCCGCGGCTACGTCAAGTTCGAGCTCTATGGCGCCGAGCGCGCGCCTCTGGCCGGCAGGTATTGGACGCAGTCCGAGCTCAATCGTGTCAATACACCTAGCTGCGGCATTGTCACAAAGATGGCGCAGTCCATCGCCGAGACCTTCGCTCGCAATCCGAACTTCTATCACGATACCTACTGCGCCCGCTGCCGCAAGCGCTTCCCGGTGGGCGAGTACGGCGAATTCGTGTGGGAAGGCACCGACGAGCGCGTCGGAACCTAGCCATGCACGACCCGGACATACCTATCCCTTTAGCTCAGGCCGGTTGAGCTGATCTGAACCAGCGGCAGCGCTGCGTGTCGTCGCTCAGTGATCGCATGGTCAGCGGTGGGCGGGCCACAAGCTGCTCGATGACGCGCGCCGCGATGCGGTCGACGCCGTTGGTCTTGCGGCGGTTGTGGCGGAAGGCGTACTCGTCGAGGTAAGCCTGCAGGTGCTTAAGGATATCTCGGGAAATAACTGCTACGACTCGCGCGGTTTGATGGTGTAGTTCCATTCAGGATGGAACGCGTCGCCGGTGATGTCGAGGGTTCTCATCTCGGCGTCGCTAACCTTGATCCCTTTCTCGTAGGTGCCCCCATCGAGCACGCACTCGACCTTGAGGCCGGTCTTGGTTGTGGTGGCGCCAATCAGCTCCGCCACGACGAGACGGTCCGTCAACGGTCTTCCGCGCCAGTTTTGCGTGATGTGACAGAAGAGGCCCTTGCCGCTCGGAGAGAGGTCGCAAGGCTTTCACGTGGCAGGACAAGGCGGGGGCGACAACGACGGCGCGCGGGGTTGGGACGAACCCCAAGGTCACAAGAAAGAGCACCTCCAAGGTGTGCGGAATAATCTTCGTGATCAATGCACCTCCAACGCAAGTGGCAGGATCTCCACGGTGCTGCCGCCCGTATCAGGTTGAACGGCCGGATGCCCCGCATGCGGGACTGCCTGCGCGATTGTGAGATCAAGCGGATTGCCCGACAGCAACCCCTGCCTCGTTTACCGGAGCGCTGATCGGCGCCGACAGCGGCACCAGGAAGGAGACCGGGCCGTGGCCTCCGTGATGGCCAAAGATCGAGCCACGTCTTGAGGTCGGCGCGATGGTAGAAGACGCGGCCGCCGAGCTTCATGAAGATCGGGCCTTTGCCATCCGAGCGCATGTTTTCGAGGGTGTGCGGCTTTAGCCGCAACTCCTCGGCGGCTTCTTTAGTTGTGAGGAGCTGGGACTTGCGTCGGTTCGACATTTGATCCTCCCGTGCGGAGCTGCAGGGAAGATCCAGGAAATCTGCGTCGACAGGCATGTCGGACTATGGGCCCGTCTAACGACACGCCTGCTCGACCAGTTTCCGGTGTCCACCATGGCAGAGCGCCTGGCCCTTGGCGAGGGCGCGGCGCATGCGCTCCTTCATCGAGCAGCCTCTCCCGGACCATTCCTCGCGCACGCGCTTCTGGCCGTGTACTGCCTCGGCCATCTCACGGTAGCTGGCGCCGGCAGCGTGGCCGTCGAATGCGATGAAGGCGTCGCGCGTCAGCATCTGCTCGCTGGTCTTCTTCACCCAGCGGGACCGCATGGTCAGGAGATCAGGGTAGGAGGCCAGGATCGCCGCCGCCTCTTTCACCCTCGACTCGGCCGGGATTACGAACTTGAGGTGCACGGGACCCCGGCTGGCACGATGACCTGTGACCCGGACCGTCAGGGACCGCTCGGATGTGCGGATGAGAAGGTGTTCGATGTCGCGTGGGCCGATGACGACGTGCCGGATGCAGGTTTGGTCGGCCAACACGAAGCGCGCCGGCGTCCCTGAAGGGGCACGCCTCGCCACCGCTTCGAGCACTGCCGTCCCCGGATCGGTGACCCAGTGGATGGGACCCTCCGGCGCGGTCAGGGCCGGATCGACAAAAGGGATGGAGGCCCCAGCGCTCGCAGCCGGAGGGCAGCTTTGCGATGCGCCAGATGGACTGGCCGGTTGGCAAACGGCGAGAATTCGTCTGACCGGCAGCGTTCAGCTGATAGTGGCGCTGGTAAACCTGGGTTGCGGCGGAGGCCCTCCCACGCAATCTCCCCGTCGTTGAGTGTCAAGACGTAGTCGTAGGCCCCGCGGGGCGGTGGCCATGTTTTGAGTGAGAAGGGAAACTCCCGCTGCCATGACACGTCAGATGCACTCGGTCCCAGCCCGCCGGCCGGTAGTTCGGACGCGTTCGGATGCATCCGCTGCCTCCACGCTGGCGGCACGGTTGAAGCGGGGCGCGCATATGCCTTACTTGGATGAAGGTCTTGAACGCGTCGGGATCGTTGGCGATGGCGCGCATCCGGAAGACCGTCTCGACAAGCGCGCGCAGGGGCGCGCGGGCCGGCGCGATCAAGCCGCGGCGCAACAGGAGGAAGGCAGCCTGGTAGTGCGGTCGCGTCTGGAGGGGCTGGGGTGCGCCTGCTTCCGCAATGCACCGGATGATCTAACTCTCTACGAGTTGAATGCGGTCATCGAGGGAATCGCCGTCACGAAGGGAAAGTTCGGCGACGCCATCTTTCGGACGCTGGCAGACGGATTGCAGTGCGGACTCAATCAACCCGACGGCCGGATTTCAATGGCGTGCGAGGAGATCTTGCTGTCCGAAGGCCGATGGCGCGAGGCTTATGATCGATACGCGTTTGAAGCGAACCGCCAAACCGCCTACCTGGCCACGTTCCAGGCAATGACAAGCAAGTATCCGCAGATCGAGCCGAAGGCGATCCTTGGCGACCTGGTCGACCGAACCTGCGGCGATGAGGGCAAATGGTTTGTCGCGGCGAAATCAGCAGGGCTTCTCGACGAAGCGGCTGAGCTTGCGAACACGAGTCCCTGCGATCCAAAGACGCTGACGCGCTCCGCGCGAGACTTCGCAGCGAGCAAACCGGAATTTGCCCGCGCGAACTTCGGGCTGTGCGACAAGGTTCGAGAAGGTAGGATGGGGGGCCACCTTGCCGCCGCTGACGAACAGGAAGCGCTCGCAGGTCTCGCGCAGGATGTCGAGCTGGAAGGCCGCGGTCGGGTGCAGGCAGACCAACACCAGCCGGCCCTCGTCCCGCAGCCTGCGAAAGAAATCCAGCATGAAGCCGATGTAGCCGTCCTGGGTGTTGAACTGCGGCTCATCGAACAGGTGGACGAGCGGATAGGGGCTCTGCGAGCGCTCGAGCAGAAAGGCGGGCGTGGTCTTGCGGAAGCGCCGCACCTGATAGGACTGGTGGTAGTGGATGGCGAGGCGGTAGCGCTGGCGGTAGCGCACGCGCTGGATATCCTGCCCCGCCACCACCACGCGGCCCCCCGAGGGCGCGTTAGAACCCGCGATCATCTCGAACAGGGGGGTTTTGCCGGCGCCGTTGGGTCCCATGACGCCGACGATTTCGGGATGCTCGAACTTGTGATCGACGTCGAGCTCGAAGGCGGGCGTGCGGTCGAAAACGCCGCGGTGATAGGCCTTGCGCACGTTCTCCAGAGCGAGCAGGGGACGGCTCATTGCACGCCTCCCAGGAGCTGGCGCTTGAGGGCGGGGTCGGCGCTGAGCGCCGCAGCGCGGCCGGACCAGGCCACCTGGCCGTGCGACAGCACGACGACGCTGTCGGCGACGCCGAGCGCGATGTCGGCGTTCTGCTCCACGACGATCGCGGAGATCTCCTCCCGCTTCAACCGGCGAATGACACCCAGCACATCGTCAATGATCTTGGGCGCGAGGCCCTGGCTCGGCTCGTCGAACAACATGAGGCCGGGCCCACCCAGCAGCGCGCGGGCGATCGCGACCATTTGCATCTCGCCGCCCGAAAGGGTCTCTGCCTCGCGCGCCATGAGATACTTGAGCGGTGTGAAGATGTCGGTGTCCTCCGCCATGGTCCACGGCCGGAACGCCGTGCGCTTCTCACCGAGCTGGAGGTTCTTGGCGACCGTCAGCGTCGGGCACAGCCGGCGATCGTCCGGCACCCAGCCGATGCCCGATTGCGCGATCTGGTACGTCGGCGTCGCCACGATCGGCCGGCCCTGGAAGCGGATGTCGCCGCGCCGTGGCCTGGTCAGCCCCAAGATGGAGCGCAGCACCGTGGTCTTACCCGCGCCGTTGGCGCCGAGCAGCGCCAGCACTTCGCCGGTTCCGACGGCAAGGGAGACGCCGAACAGCGCCTGTGTCTCGCCGTAGAAGGTGTCGATGGCGGAGATGTCGAGCATCAGTTGAGCCGCCCCAGGTTGGGGGATTGCACCCAAGGGTTCTGCTTCAGCTCTGTGGGTGTGCCGCGCGCGATCACCTGGCCTCAGGGGATCACCGAGATCTCATCGGCGATCGAGAACAGGAACTGCATGTCGTGCTCGATGATGACGAGCGTGACGTTGCCCTTGAGGCTGCGCACGAGGTCGGCGAGGCGCGCGCGCCCGTCGCTGCCGAGGCCCGCTGTCGGCTCGTCGAGGAACAGCAGCTTGGGCCGGCATGCGAGTGCAACGCCGATCTCGAGCGCGCGGCGCTGGCCGTAGGAGAGGGACTTCGCGGGCTGATTGGCTTGGGGCTCGAGCCCGACCTTGTCGAGGACGTCGTGGGTCTCAGCCACCAGGGTTGGATCGGCGTAAGCTTGTCCCAGCAGGTCGCCTCCGCGCGCACGGGTCGCCGGCAGCGCCACGGCCACGTTCTCGAAGACGGTGAACTCGTCGAACAAGCTCATCACCTGGAATGAGCGTGCCACGCCTAGCCCGACAATCTCCTGCGGCCGCCGCCCGGTGATGTCGCGGCCATCGAGCAGCACCTGACCGCGGTCGGGCCTGTAGTCGTTAGGAAGCGGGCGGCGCTTCGGTGCGGGCCGAAGCATTGGCGATCGCAATCGTGGCATCGACCTCCGCGCAAGTCGCGAGACAAATGCGAGACAAGGAGGCCGACCGTGATCACATGCGTCATCCGCTACCACATCGACCCCGCCAAGAAGGCCGAGTTCGAGCAGTATGCGCGCAACTGGGGCCAGGCGATCCCGCGCTGCGGCGCCGATCTCCTCGGCTATTTCGCGCCGCACGAAGGATCGGCCACGCTCGCCTATGGCATCTACGCCGTCGAGAGCCTGGCCGCCTACGAGCAATACCGGCTGCGTCTGGCCGCGGACCCGCTGGCGCGCGAGAATTTTGCGTTCGCGAAGCGGGAGCGCTTGGTGACACGCGAGGACCGAACATTCCTGAAGCTCGCGTCGGCACCGCACAGCCCGTTGGTGAAGCCGTGATGGCCGATGGCGAGGACTTCCGGCCGCGGTAGCTGGGCCCGCTTCGGCCCAAAGGCCCCACCCGCTCCCCGACACGACTCGGCCGCAGGCTGGCCGAGCGGCGGGGCGCTCCGCCCGCTCTGCGCTCGGAGGCCTGAGCCTCCGAGCGCCACCAGGGGAGGAGGCCTTGCGGGCGCGCCATCTGCTGCACCAAGGCGCACCCGCAAAGCCATCGGGAAGTCGCGCGGCACCCGGCAACCGCGGGAGTGCGTACTCGGGCCACGACGCTGCCCACACCCGGACCAAATGGGAGCGCGCCGCTTGTACGCAACCCAGGAGATTACCTACGTTATGGTAGATAAATTGTCAAACGAAAAGTTGTAAATATGTGCAATAGAAGCAAATTAATCGCAATACCCTTGCCGGCACCTTGCGCCCACTCGGGTTGCAACGCGTCGCACATTGGGCCAAGGCGCGGCATGCGCGCCCGGATATTATCATACATTATAGAGGATTACGCCGCTGGCTTACGACTCGACCGCAAACACCCGGGCGAAGATGTCGTCCACGTGCCGGGTATGGTAGGCGAGATCGAACAGCGCCTGCAGCTCGGCCGCCGACAGGGCCTTGGAGACCTCGGGATCGGCCTTCAGCAGGGCGAGGAAATCGCCGCCCTCCTGCCAGACGCGCATGGCGTTGCGCTGGACTAGGCGATAGGCGTCCTCGCGCGAGACCCCCTTGTCCACCAGCGCCAGCAGCACCCGCTGCGAGTGCACCAGGCCGCCGAGGCGGTCGAGGTTGCGCTGCATGCTTTCAGGGTAGACCACCAGCTTCTCGATCACCCCCGCCATGCGGGCGAGCGCGAAGTCGAGCGTGACGGTGGCGTCGGGGCCGATCATGCGTTCCACGGAGGAGTGCGAGATATCGCGCTCGTGCCAGAGCGCCACGTTTTCCAGGGCCGGCAGGGCGTAGGAGCGCACCATGCGGGCGAGGCCGGTGATGTTCTCGGTGAGCACCGGGTTGCGCTTGTGCGGCATGGCCGAGGAGCCCTTCTGGCCCTCCGAGAAGAACTCCTCGGCCTCCAGCACCTCGGTGCGCTGCAGGTGGCGGACCTCGATGGCGAGCCGCTCCAGCGACGAGGCGATCACCGCCAGCGTGGCGAAGTACATGGCGTGCCGGTCGCGCGGGATCACCTGGGTGGAGACGGGCTCCGGCTCGAGGCCCAGCTTCTGCGCCACGTAGGCTTCCACGCGCGGATCGACGTTGGCGAAGGTGCCGACCGCGCCGGAGATGGCGCAGGTGGCGACCTCGGCGCGGGCGTGCGCCAGCCGCGCCTTGGCGCGCTGGAACTCCCCGTAGGCGTAGGCCAGCTTCAGCCCGAAGGTGGTGGGCTCGGCGTGGATGCCGTGGCTGCGGCCGATGGTGGGCGTCAGCCTGTGCTCGAAGGCGCGGCGCTTGAGGGCGGCGAGCAGCGCGTCGAGGTCGGCGGCCAGCAGATCGGCGGCGCGGACGAGCTGGATATTGAAGGCGGTGTCGAGGATGTCGGAGGAGGTGAGCCCCATGTGGACGAAGCGTGCCTCGGGCCCCACGTGCTCGGCGAGGTGGGTGAGGAAGGCGATGACATCGTGCTTCACCTCCCGCTCGATGGCGTCGATGCGGGCCACATCGAAGACGGCTTCGGAGCCCTTCTCCCAGATGGTGCGCGCGGCCTCCTTCGGGATCAGCCCCAGCTCGGCCATGGCGGAGGCGGCGTGGGCCTCGATCTCGAACCAGATGCTGAAGCGCGTCTCCGGCGCCCAGATGCGGGCCATGTCGGGACGGGTGTAGCGCGGGATCATGGGAGCACCTCGCTCAAGGCGACGCCCCGCCCTAGCATGCGTCGCGCCCGGCGCCTACCCTTCTGGCGCGTGCGGGCTCGACAGCCGCCCCGCGCCAACTCCTGCCGGCCTCTCCCCAGCCTTGGCCAGCCTTGACGCCCAGGGACGGCCTACCTATGTCTGAGAGCCCTGATTCCTGGGGCAACACGCCCGGAGACCTTCCAGGAGACCGATGTCATGAGCGACGCCACCCCCTTCGTTTCGGACGCCGACTTCGAGAAGGTCGTGCTGGGCTCCTCCGAGCCCGTGGTGGTCGATTTCTTCGCCGAGTGGTGCGGCCCGTGCAAGGCCATGGCGCCGGCGCTGGAGCAGATCGCCGCCGAGCTGAAGGGCAAGGTGAAGGTCGTCAAGCTTGACGTCGACCAGAACCCCGATACGACGCAGAAATACCGCATCCAGGCGATGCCCACCCTCATGGTGTTCAAAGACGGCAACGTCGTGAACCAGAAGATCGGCGCGCTGGTGCAGAAGAAGCAGCTGGCCGACTGGATCAACGGATCTCTGACGGCGTAGGAATCCGCGAATCGCAGCGGATTCGCCGCAGCCCGCCCCAGCGCCTCGGCCAGAGCGCGCCTCCGTCCGCTCTACCCATCCATTGCAACGGTGTCAGATCGGGAGGCCTGACACCGGCGCCGTTCTCCAGCAGCAGCGTGACGCACTGGAGCCGGGCGGCCCGGCCGGATAAACCTGTCCCGTAAAAGCCATGACCAAACGGGACACGACCCCATGCCCAGCTATCGAATCGCCGCCATTCCGGGCGACGGCATCGGCACAGAGGTGATCGCCGCCGGCATGGAGGTGCTGGAGGCGTGTGCCAGGCGCGACGGCTTCGACCTCGCCTTCGACCGATTCGACTGGGGCACTGAGCGCTACAAGCAGACCGGCGCCTTCATGCCGGGGGACGGCCTCGACCAGATCCGCGGCCACGACGCCATCCTGTTCGGGTCCGCCGGCGCGCCGGACGTGCCGGACCACATCACGCTGTGGGGCCTCCGCCTCGCCATCTGCCAGCCCTTCGACCAATACGCCAACGTGCGGCCTACGCGCATCCTGCCGGGCATCAGGAGCCCGCTCAGGGGCGTTTCGGGGCCGGAGCTCGACTGGGTGATCGTGCGGGAGAACTCGGAAGGCGAGTACGCCGGCGTCGGCGGCCGGGTGCACCGCGGCCTGCCCGAGGAGGCCGCCACCGACGTGGCGATGTTCACCCGCGCCGGGGTGGCCCGGGTGATGCGGTTTGCCTTCGGGGTGGCGCGCTCGCGGCCGCGCAAGCTCCTGACCGTCGTCACCAAGTCCAACGCCCAGCGCCACGGCATGGTGCTGTGGGACGAGATCGCCGCCGAGGTGGCGCGCGAGTTCCCCGACGTGGCCTGGGACAAGATGCTGGTCGATGCCATGACGGCGCGGATGACGCTCAAGCCCGCCACCCTCGACACCATCGTCGCCACCAACCTGCACGCCGACATCCTGTCCGACCTGGCGGCGGCGTTGGCCGGGTCCCTGGGCGTGGCGCCGACGGCGAACCTGAACCCGGAGCGGAAATTCCCCTCCATGTTCGAGCCGATCCACGGCTCGGCGTTCGACATCGTGGGGAAGGGGATCGCCAACCCGATCGGCACCTTCTGGTCGAGCGTGATGCTGCTGGAGCACCTGGGCGAGACGGCCGCCGCGGCCCGGCTGATGCGGGCCATCGAGCGGGTCACCGCCGATCCGGCGCTGCATACCCCAGACCTCGGCGGCACCGCCACCACGGCCGAGGTCACCCGGGCCGTGTGCGACGCGCTGGCGGGGGATAACGCGTAGCCCGCGCGGCCGGGCCGCGCCGCGCGGCATTCCTGTCCGCACACCTGCCATGCCGCCCGGTCGGCCGGCGCTGACAAGATGTGCTCAGGCCTGTAAGCAGCAGAAGGTCAAGGGCAGCCACGGAGAGAGCCGCGTGCAACAGAAGGTGTCGGACGGCGACAGGCTGCATCACGAGGACCTCGCCGTCGGCAAGCCGTACCTGTTCGGGCACAAGGTGGTGACCATGGAGGAGATCATCGCCTTCGGTCGCGCCTTCGACCCCCAGCCCATGCACACCGACGAGGAGGCCGCCAAGGCCTCGCCCGTGGGCGGGCTGTGCGCTTCGGGCTGGCACACCTGCGCGATGATGATGCGGATGCTGGTCGATGGCCTCGTCGGCCAGCTGGCCTCCTTGGGCTCGCCGGGCGTGGACGAGGTGCGCTGGAAGCGGCCGGTCCGGCCCGGCGACGTGCTGAGCGCGCGCTACACGGTGCAGGAGAAGCGCGTGCTGGCCTCGCGGCCCGATGTCGGCATCTCCAAGGTGCTGGTGGAGGCGGTGGACGCCCACGGCGAGGTGCCGGCGACCTGGCTCACCAACCAGCTCACGCGCGTGCGCCATCCCGAGCCGGCGACACCCGCCGCGTCGCCCGCCGCCAGGCGCGAGAAGGCGCCGATGCCCGACCTGTGGGATGCACCCGCGGAGGGCGGTATCGACGACGGCTTCTTCGAGGACCGGATGATCGGCGAGACCGGCGACCTCGGCAGCCACACCTTCACGCGGGAGGAGATGGTGGCCTTCGCCCGCGCGTACGACCCGCAACCCTTCCACCTCGACGAGGCAGCGGCTAGGGACTCGCTGTTCGGTGGTCTGTGCGCGTCGGGCTGGCACACGGCGGCGCACCTGATCCGCGGCATCATCGTCACCCGGGTCCAGGCGAACGGAATCGCGCCGGCCGCGGTCATGGCCACGGAGGGGCGGCGCGCCGCCTACGGCCCGTCGCCGGGCTTCCGCGACCTCAGGTGGCTGAAGCCGGTCTACGTGGGCGACACCATCTCGTACCGGGGGCGGCTGATCGAGAAGATCGACCTGAGGACGCGCCCCAACCGCGGCCTGTTGGCCAGCGCCATGCAGGGCCGCAACCAGCGGGGCGAGATCGTGTTCTCCGTCACGTCCCTGGTCCTGGCCGACCGCCGCGAGCCGCTCCGCGGCTGACGCCGAACGAGCGGCGTAGGGTGCAATGCTGCGGAGCGGCATTGCACCGATGCACCCTCTCCGTGGGATTTGGAGGGCTGCGGCGAGGTCGGCTCGGTGCAATACGCGCTAACGCGCTATTGCACCCTACGCTTCCAGCCTTCACTCCCCTGGGCCGGCGAGGGGCAGGGCGCCGTTGGCGGCCGCGACGCGGCGCGCCTTGGCCGGCCTGCGGACGCCGTTGACGGCGGTCGCGGCAATGGCGGCGCTGGACAGCAGACGGTCGAAGTAGAGGATGGTGTCGAGCAGCCCCTCGCGCAAGGCGACGCCGGGCTGCCAGCCGAGGCGATCCTTCGCCAGCGCGATGTCGGGCCGGCGCTGCCTGGGATCGTCCTGCGGCAGCGGCAGGTAGGCGAGCTTCGACTTGGAGCCCGTCAGCTCCAGCACCAGCTCGGCCAGCTCCCTAATGGTGAACTCGCCGGGGTTGCCGAGGTTGACCGGGCCGATCAGCTCCGCCGGGCTCTCCATCAGCCGCACGAAGCCCTCGATCAGGTCGTCCACGTAGCAGAACGAGCGGGTCTGGGCGCCGTCGCCGTAGATCGTGATCGGCTGACCTTTGAGCGCGTGGACGATGAAGTTCGAGACCACGCGGCCGTCGTCGGGGGCCATGCGCGGCCCGTAGGTGTTGAAGATGCGGGCGACCTTGACCTCGATGCCGTGCTGGCGGTGGTAGTCGAAGAACAGGGTCTCGGCGCAGCGCTTGCCCTCGTCGTAGCAGGCGCGCGGGCCGATCGGATTGACGTTGCCCCAGTAGCCCTCCGGCTGGGGGTGCTGCGACGGATCGCCGTACACCTCCGAGGTGGAGGCCTGGAAGATGCGGCACTTGAGGCGCTTGGCCAGCCCCAGCATGTTGAGGGCGCCGAGCACGCTGGTCTTGGTGGTCTGGATCGGATCGTGGCCGTAGTGCACCGGCGAAGCCGGGCACGCCAGGTTGTAGACCTCGTCCACCTCCAGATAGAGCGGCAGCGTCACGTCGTGACGCATCAGCTCGAAGCGCGGGTGGCCGATCAGGTGCTCGACGTTCTGCTTCCGCCCGGTGAAGAAATTGTCCACGCAGATGACGTCGTGGCCGTCCTCCAGCAGCCGATCGCACAGGTGCGAGCCCAGGAACCCGGCTCCGCCGGTGACGAGAATCAGCTTGCGATCGATCATGATGCCCCCAGCGCAAAACGGCCCGGCAAAAAACGGATTGAGCGAGGCGGTGGGAGCTCAATCATGCGACCAACAGCCCCGGCAGCTCGCAACCCGCACCGCGGATTTGGAGACGCCCCCCAGCATCAGAATGCGGCCCGGTTCTGCGCCACCCAGTTGATGAGCTGCGCGACCCCGGTCTCTGCGTCGATCTCCGGTTTCCAGCCCAGCACCGTCTCGAGCCTGCGGATGTCGCTCACGTAGACGCGCTGATCGCCCGGTCGCCAGTCGTCCCAGCGCAGGGGAATGCGCCGCTTTAAGCGCTCCTCCAGCATCTGGATGAGATCGAGGAGGGAGAGGATCGAGTGCGGCCCGCCGCCGATGTTGAAGGCCTGGGCCGCCACCTTGTCGGGTGACCGGATAGCCGCCTCGTAGGCGCGCACCAGGTCCTCCACGTGCAGCACGTCGCGCACCTGCCGGCCGTCGCCGAAGATGGTGATGTCGCGGCCGAGCAGCGCGGCGATCGCGAACCACGCCACCCAGCCCTGGTCCTCGACGCCGAACTGGCGCGGCCCGTAGATGCAGGACTGGCGGAAGGAGGTGGCTGGGATCTGGTAGATGCGGGCGAAATCCAGCGCGTACTGGTCGGCGGCGCCCTTCGAGCAGCCGTAGGGCGACAGGAAGTCGAGCGGCTCGCCCTCGCCGATGCCGAACGGCCGGTTGGTGTAGGCGTAGCGGCCGTCGTGCAGGTCGTACTCGGCGCTCGCGATCTTGCCGTAGACCTTGTTGGTCGAGGCGTTGATGAAGACGGCCTCGGGGCAGAAGCGCCGGACGGCGTCGAGCACATGGAAGGTGCCCATCGCGTTGATCGCGAAATCGGTGCCGGGGTCGGTGACGGAGGTGGTGACGGCCACCTGCGCCGCCAGATGCAGCACCGCGTCATACCTCTGCTCCGAAAGGACGCGGTCAACGTTCTCGCGGTCGCGGATGTCGACCCGCTCGAAGTCGAAGCTGGTATTGTCGCGCAGCCACTCGAGGTTCTTCTCGGTGCCCTGCCGCGACAGGTTATCGAGCACCGTGACGCCCCAGTTGCGGACGCGGAAGAAGCGCGCGGCGTTGCAGCCGACGAATCCGGCGCCGCCGGTGATCAGTATCCGTTTCGTCGACATTGACTCATCGTCTCACGGCTGCTCGATCACTGCTGCTGCCATCGTGGAAAGGATGTTGGAGGGGCCATGAACCGGTGATGAACGTATGGTTAAGGCCGTCCCCGTCGCCGAGCGTGCAGACGTGCTCGTCGTTTTTGCCGCGGACCGGCGATCTCGAATCGAGTGAGTATTGCGCCCCCCTCCCCTGCCGGTCGCGTGGGCTGCGCTCCACGCAGGCAATACACGGATTGATAGCATCCGGGGGGGGCGCCTTGGCAAGGCGTCGGCCCGCTCCGTGCGGCTCTGACCTGCTTCCGGCGTGGCCGTGCAGACACGCAAGGCGCTGCCTCCGACTGTTCATGGAGCATTCAGCGGTGACCGACGATGCCTGCTCATCGCATGGACAGCCTCTGCCGCCTGTGGCAGGGAGCGCCGGCACCCCTTTTCCGCGCTCTTTCTCGCGGGCCGGGGACATCGCTATCACCCCGCAGGGGAGGGGAGCTGGGCATGAGGGTCTTGGTCACCGGCGGAGCGGGGTTCATCGGCACGCACCTCTGCCGCCGGCTGCTCGCGGACGGGCACGCCGTCTCGGTCGTGGACAACGAGTTCAACGGCAACCGGGACAACCTGCCGGCGGAGGTGCAGTTCACGCTGGGCGACGTGGCCAGGCCCGAGGAGATGGAGCCCGCGTTTGCCGGTGGATTTGACGCCGTCTGCCACATTGCCGGGCAGGTCTCGATCATCCGCTCCTTCACCAACCCGGTGCTCGACCTGCGGACCAACGTCGAGGGCACGCTCAACGTGCTGCAGCTGTGCCTCAAGTACAAAGTGCCGCGGCTGATCTATGCCAGCTCGATGACGATCTACGGGAACGGCGGGATGGTGCCGACGCCCGAGACCGATCGGTGCTGGCCCGACTCGTACTACGGGATCACCAAGCTTGCCGGCGAGCGTTTCGTGCACGCGACGGCGGAGCGGCCGGATATCGGCTTCGACTTCAAGGTTACCTCGCTCCGCATGTACAGCGTCTACGGCCCCGGCCAGGCGCTGGACAATCCCTACCAGGGGGTGCTCGGCATCTTCCTCGGCAACATCATGCGCGGGGAGCCGATCACGATCTTCGGCGACGGCGAGCAGACGCGCGACTTCGTCTATATCGGCGATATCGTCGAGGGCTGGGTGCGGGCGCTGAGCTCTCCGGCCACCGCCGGCCAGGCGATCAATCTCGGCAGCGGGCGCTCGCTGACTATCAACCAGCTTGCCGAGGCCGCCATCCGCGCCTGCGGCGGCGACGGCAGGATCATCCGCGCGCCGGCCCGGCCCGGCGAGCAGCGCTCGGTGCAGGCCGACGTGAGCAAGGCCAGGGCTCTCATGGGTTGGGAGCCACGCACGCCGTTCGAGACGGGTCTTAAAGAGACACTGCGTTGGGCGAAGCAGGAGGTCGCCGCCACCCCGGCGGCGCGAGGCTGGCGGAGCGCCGCGCGATGAGAATTCTGCTGGTCACCTATGTGGACCCGTGGGTGCGGAGCGTCGCGACGGTCCACAAGTGGGTGGCCGCCGGCCGGGCGCTCGGGCACGATGTCGCGGTCTATGGCGACCCCAATCCCGAGCTGCCGGGTATCAAGTTCACCACCGATCTCGCGGGCGTGGACCTTGCCCTGTTCGTCATCCAGGTCGTATCGGATTTCCCGGAGATGCCGCGGCTGGTGCGGGTGCTCGACGGCATCCCGCGCGAGCGGCGCGTGGTGGTGGATCTGTGGGGCCACTTCAACGACACCATCCGCCTGGAGCACGATTTCAACCACCTGGAGAAGCTCGACGGCCACCTGGGCTGGGAGTGGGAGGAGGCCATCGCCGCCGTCTCCGACACCATCCTGCAGCCGACGCTGGCGCCGCAGCGGCCGGGCGTGGGCTCGTTCCTGTTCCATGGCTACGACCCGGGCGCGGTCACCAAGCCCTACGAGACGGCGGCAGACGCCGCGGCCGCCTGGCGCGACTCCCGGAGGTCCTACGGCGTCATGTACGTGGGCAACAACTGGCAGCGCTGGGCGCAGGTTCGCCGGTTCATGGAGCAGTACGGGCCCGCGCGAAGCGAGATCGGCAAGACCTGTCTCGTCGGCTGGGACTGGGGCGCGCGCCCCGAATGGGCCGTGAAGCAGGGCATCGCCGGCATCGATACGGACCCGGCCCTGCTCGCGGAGCTGGGCGTGGAGGTGCGTCCCGCCGTCCGCTTCGACGAGGTGAAGGCCCTCCTCGGGGAGGCCCGCTTCGCTCCGGTCTTCCACCGCCCGTTGTTCCGGCACATGGGCTACGTGACGATCCGCACCTTCGAGACCTTCGAGGCCGACGCGCTGCCCGTGCTCATGCTGCCGCGCGATTTCGTGTCGGCGATCTACGGGCCGGCGGCGCTCGCCCTGGTGCCGGGTGACGACGTGGCGGCGCACATGAAGGATGCCCTGCGCCGGCCGGAGCCCTACTGGCAGGCGGTGCTCCAGACCCGCGCCCACCTCGCGCGCCACCATTCGTTCGCGCGGCGGTTCGAGGAGATCGCGGCGCTGGTCAAGGACCGGGGGCGCGGCGGGCGATGAACATCCTGTTCGCCATCGAGTACCGCGGCAATGCGGGCAACACCCACGCCATCTCCAACTACATCAAGGTCGGTGCGGAGCTCGGCCACAACATAGCTTTCTACGGCCCGTCTCAGCCCCAGGTCGTCGACGGCTGGTATCTGCCGCCGGAGATGCAGACCGCGCGCTTCTCCACCGACCTCAAGGCCTTCGACCGCATCATCTATTTGTTCGAGTCGAAGCTGCACCACCTAAAGCGGCTCAACGAGGTGGGCATGCTCGGCACCTTCCCGCGCGCGCGGCGCTGCATCCTGGATGCCGATGGCCGCTTCAACCCGTACATCGTGGTGGACGGCTATGACCGCAGCCATCGCGACGAGGCCGAGCTCGCCGAGTGGGTGGACTACTACGAGGCACTGGCCGACCGCGTCATCAAGCCCACCATCGCGCCCGCCGACGACCCGAGGGTGACGGCCATCCCCTTCTTCGGTTTCAACCCCGACGAGGTGCTCGATCCGGCCAAGGCCCCGCCCAAGAAGTACGACATCCTGCACGTCGGCCATAACTGGTACCGCTGGAAGGACGTGTCCGGCGAGCTCCTGCCGGCCTTCGAGCAGATCCGCGACCAGGTCGGCGAGATCGCCTTCCTCGGGCTCTGGTGGGACGGCGTGCCGGACTGGGCACACGCCATGGGGCTGGAGCCCGCCTACCGCGTCGACACCGAGGCGTTCCGCCGGCTGCGCATCCGCGTCGAGCCGCCCGTGCCCTACACCGACGTGATCTGGGCGATGAGCCAGGCCCGCATCAACATCTTCACCCAGCGCCCGTTCCTAGCGCACGTGCAGCACCTGACGCTGCGCTACTTCGAGGAGTTCTGTGCCGACACCATCCCGCTCCTGATGCTCAAGGACGACCTGGCGGAGGCGGTCTACGGCCCGGCCGGGCGCGAGCTGACCCTTCCGGGGCGGGCGGCGGAGAAGATCCTGGATGCGCTGAAACGGCCCGACCACTACCGGCAGGTCGTGGAGGACGCGCGCCGCTACATGCTGACGCACCACTCCTTCCGCCACCGCGTCGAGGAGCTGGTGACGGCGCTGTCGGACTGATTGAACGGGGTCAGACCCCTCGCCTCCGCCGTAGAGGTTCAGCACCAGCGCTGAGGCGAGGGGTCTGACCCCGAGGACAACAGGCATGAAACTCGTCTTCGTCTACTACGCCTACGAGAACCAGGGCAGCTCGCTCGACCTCCAGGGGTATGCGCGCGCCGCCAAGGAGATGGGGCACGAGGTCGCCCTCTACGGCGTGCCCAACCCCAAGATCCCCCTCAATTACTCCATCGATCTCTCCGGCGCCGACGCCGTGGTGTTCGTGTTCGAGTGGACGACGGATCTGCTCTACGGCGACCGTTTGGACTGGTTGCGCCTCGTTTCCTCGGTGCCGAGGAGCCGGCGCGTGGTGATTGACTGCGACGGCCGCTACAACGACCTCATCAACGTGCACGGCGATTTCAACCACCGCACCGAGGCCGAGAGCACCGCCTACATGGGTTTCTGCGACGCGGTGGCGGACAAGATCTACCAGCCGAGCCCCACGCCCCTGCGCCCTAACGTCGGCACGTTCCTGTTCCACATCTACGATCCGGCCTGGGAGGCACCTCTGGATTTCTCGGCCAAGGATTTCAGCATCGTCTACGTCGGCCATTCCAAGTTCCGCTGGCACGGCATGGCGCAGGTGCTGCGGGCGGTGGAGCCGGTGCGGAGCAAGGTGGGCCGGATCGGCCTGTTCGGCTACGGCTGGGACCGGCAGCCGGACTGGGCCCAGTCCATGCAGATGGAGGACGTTTACCAGGTCGATTACGACTACATGAAACGGTTGCAGGTGGAAGCCCATCCTCCTATTCCCTTCGCCCAGGTCATCTCCACCATGAGCCGGGGCAGCATCAATCCGGTGGTCTACCGCCCGCTTTTCGAGCACCTGGGCTTCGTGACCTGCCGCACCTTCGAGAACATTGCGGCGGGCACCATCCCGCTGTTCCTGCTCAATAGCGGCTATGTCCGCAGCGCGTTCGGTGACGAGGCGGCCGACAGCCTGGTGCTGGCGGGCGATGCGCCGCAGGACAAGATCGCCGATGTCCTTCTCCGTCCCGGCCATTACGCAAAGATCGTGGCGGGCATCCGCGCCGACTTCCGTCGGCGCCACACCCCCGAGGCGCGCCTGCGCCGGCTGATCGAGATTGTCCAAGAATGAGCCGTTGGCGGGGGAACAGCGAGCCGATACCGACAGGGGCGACTGCGCCTGCCTCCGCGCGTGCGGGGACGCAGCGCATGCGCCTGCGCTACGGCTTCAACGAGGTGGACGGCTGGTGGGACATCGGCCTCGGCCCCCACCGCGAGCGCCTGCGCCACCACCACCGCCTGATGGGCACCGAGGTCGTCCGCGTTTTCGCGTTCGACAAGTCCGTGCCCGACCCGGTGTCGCAGTGGGACCTGTTCACGGCCTACGTCCAGGCGGTCCTCGACATGGGCGCGGTGCCCATGATCACCTTCGCCAAATACCACCCGCCCCACGACGAGGCGCGCAACCTGCGCACCTACCTGGCGCGCTGCGCCGACGTCGTATGGGGCTGCCTGGAGCAGTGGGGCGGGGACAAGGTGCGCGACTGGTACTGGTGCGTCTGGAACGAGCCCAACAACTACCACGTCGGCGGCGCCCTGAGCTTCCCGCAGTACAAGCGCATCTACGAGGAGGTGGCCCATATCGTGCTCCGCCTGCTGGAGCCCTGCCTCGGCGGGCGGCGGGCGCGCATCGGTGGGCCGGCGCTGTGCGGGTTCCAGACCTACTGGCTCGACTGGGTGTCCGGGCTCGTCAACGACGTGGACCCGTCGCTGGTCAGCTTCATCTCCTGGCACCACTATGGCGACTGGCGCCCCGCCGTGCCCAGCGCCAGCGTGGGGTTCGACCTCAAGGGCGAGCCCGAGGCGCCGCAGGGGCCGGCCTACCACGCCCTGCTGATGGCCCAGGCGCCCCAATACGAGACGCGCGCCCGGGCCGTGGCCCGCATCATCGGCGGGCGCGACATCGAGAACGTGTGCGGCGAGCTGAACACCGTGGTCCACCACAACCACGCCTTCGTCGACGGGCTCAACCAGAACGCGTTCGGGGCGGCCTACTACGCCTCCGCCCTCATCCATCTCATGCGCGGCGGCGCCGACCTGGAGATGCGCTGGACCGCCACCGCCCACAACGACGCCTATGGCGTCATGACCCGCGAGGGGGAGCCGACGGCGGCGTGCCTCGCCAAGGAGCTGTTCGCCCAGCACGTCCGGCACGGCGATTGGGTGGGCTTCCCCGACCGGCGCCCCGACAACCCGGACCTCGACGCCGTGGTGTCCTGGAGCGACGAGGGCCGCCTCAACGGCGTGTTCGTCAACACCGGGGCGCGGCCGCAGGTCGTGGCCGCCGCAGACTGGGACCAGGAGCTGAAGGATTGCCGAGAGGTGCTGCGGCTCGACGCCGGCACCGGCAGCCGGATCGTGCGTGGGCCGTTCGACGGCACGGTGCGCCTCGACGGCTACGGCATCGCCGTCGTCTCGTCGGCGCCGAGCGAGGCGATTGCGTCGACCCGGGTAGGTCTGGGGGTGGGTCCGGGTCCTTGAGCGGAATCGCTGGGCGGGTCCTCGTGGCTGAAAATCGCCGCCACGCCATCCCCGTTCACGCGCGATACATCGAGGCCGGTGCTATCCTCGCCGGCGATGGCTGCCGTCGTCTGCGACTGGCGCGGATGCCGGGGCCGCCCGCCGCGGTCGGTTCCGGTCCGGCGTGAGGCGGTCCGGCCGGCGTCCAGGCCCGGGACCCATGGGGGTGGCGTGTGGAACATGTTTTCGGCTGGATCGGGCAGATCTTTCAGACCCTGCTCAGGTTCTTCCCCTGGCTGGTGATCGTGCCGGCCACCAGCGCCGGGGTGGCGTTCGTGCGCGGCCGCCGCATCAAGGCATGGCAGCCGGGGCTGCACTGGTACTGGCCGCTGGTGACGACCTACAAGATCATGATGACGGTGCGACAGACCCAGCGCATCCAGTCCAAGGTGATCATGACCAAGGATCTCAAGACCGTTACCGTCGGTGCGCTCGTCACCTACGTCGTCGACGACATCGTCTCTGCCCTCGTCAAGATCGCCGACCTGCCCTCCGACATCATCGAGCGCTCGCAGGGGGCCATCCTGGCCGAGGTCGGGGAGCGGACGCTGGAGGAGATCCAGCGCGACCGTGTCGCCTTCAGCCTGGCCCTGACCGCCCGGGTGGGCGAGGCGCTGAACGGCTATGGCGTGCAGATCCTGCAGGCCCAGCTGTCGGAGTTCGCGCCCTGCCGGGCCATCGCGATCAACGGCCACGCGGCGATCGGGAACTACTCGCTCTGGACCGGGTTCTGACGGCTGCACCCACCTACGTGCCCTCCAGCGGTATGCCCCGCAGGAAGGCGGCGCGCTGCGTCGCCGCGTTGAGGATCAGGCTGTGGTCGTTGGCGCCGAGCACCAGGCGCGCGCCCAGACCGATGTAGCGGCGCGCCAGCGCCTCGTCGTAGATGCCGCCCATGCCGAGCACCTTGTTGTGGCGGCGGCATGCGGTGCCGACCGTCTCGTAGGCCTGCCGTATACTGTCGTGGCCAAGCTGGCCCGGAATGCCCATCTCCAGCGCCAGGTCGTTGCTGCCGATCAGCAGGGCGTCGATGCCGGGAGTGGCGGCGATGCCATCGGCGTTCTCGACGGCCCGCGGCGTCTCGATCATAGGGACGATGAGAAGCTCGCTGTTCAGGAGTGCCGATGCCTCTGCCGGGGGCGGCGGACGATAGCCGAAGGCGGCGTTGGAGCCGCCGGTGCTGCGGTGCCCCATGG
>Ga0070696_100000317_pt1 | contig 29318 bp, 26 predicted proteins | sample KBSK1253metaG_FD_65474 | JGI IMG/M metagenome (GOLD analysis project Ga0070696, IMG submission 65474) | Corn, switchgrass and miscanthus rhizosphere microbial communities from Kellogg Biological Station, Michigan, USA - KBS K1-25-3 metaG | ecosystem: Host-associated > Plants > Roots >... | reverse complement strand
CGCCTGCTCGCACGGCTCGCATGAGCAGCTTCTCGGTCGCCATGAAGGGCAGCTCTTCCTCGAGACGCCGGCGAATTCGGGCCGGATGCACCTCGAGCCCCGCGACGACGTTCTCCATGAGAATCAGAATGGCATCCGTCGCGAGAAACGATTCCGGGATGGTCAGCCGCCGATTGGCGCTGTCGTCCAGCGTGCGTTCCAGGAATTGAACCGAGTGCGTCTCGTTGGCGTTGGCTTCCAGATTCAGCACGAACCGCGCGAGCGACGCGATCCGTTCGGCGCGCATCGGATTTCGCTTGTACGCCATCGCCGACGACCCAACCTGCGACTCCTCGAAGGGCTCCTCGAGCTCGCCGAATGCCTGGAGCACGCGGATGTCGCCGCTGAACTTCGCGGCGCTGGCCGCGAAACCCGCCACGACATCGAGCAGTTGCGCGTCGAGCTTCCGCGTGTAGGTCTGACCGGAGACGGGAATGGCGGCGGAGAAACCGATCGCGGCGCTGACTTTCCGTTCGAGCTCGCGGACCTTCTCGTGATCGCCGTCGAACAGCTCGAGAAAGCTCGCCTGCGTGCCGGTGGTTCCCTTGACGCCGCGACAGGGGAGCGTTGCAACGCGATGATCGAGGTCCCGAACGTCGAGCACCAGATCCTGCATCCAGAGCGTCGCGCGCTTCCCGACGGTCGTCGGCTGCGCTGGCTGAAGATGCGTGGAGCCTAGCGTCGGCTCGTCGCGCCACCGCTTGGCGAAGGTCTTGAGCGCACGCAACACGCGAACCGCTTTGCCACGCAACAACCCCAAGCCGCGCCGCATGAGGATGAGGTCCGCGTTGTCGGTGACGTACGCGCTGGTCGCGCCGAGATGGATGAACGGCTTTGCGGCGGGGGCGACGTCGCCGAACGCGTGAATGTGCGCCATCACGTCGTGACGGAAACGCCGCTCATACGCGGCGACGGCATCCAGGTCGATGTCGTCCAGATGCTCACGCATCTGCTCGATGGCCTGTTCCGGAATCCCAAGGCCCAGCTCGCGCTGCGACTCGGCCAGCGCCAACCAGAGCCGCCGCCAGCAGCCGTACCGCGTGCGCGGTGACCACAGCTCCAGCATGGCTTTCGATGCGTAGCGATCCGCGAGCGGGGAGGAGTACTGCGTGCTCATCGGATGATGAAGTCCGTCGTGTAGATGCCACCGCCACGCTCGATGAACATGCGAATCGCGCCGCGGCCCGCGAAGTAGTCCAGCGCCTTGGCGGCGTCCTGCGCCGACTTGATCGGAGTCCTGTTGATCTGCACGATGACGTCGCCTGGCTGGACGCCGAGCTGCTCGGCCGTCTGAGGACCGACGGTGAGTATCAACGCCCCCGCCGAGTTCTGAATGTTGCGCTCCGCACGAATGGCCGGCGTGAGCGTCACGAGCTCCAGCTCGCGCAGCACCTGGACCTTTGGCGCCGTCGCTTCGGGGAGATCCTGCACCGAAACGGTCGCATCGAATTCGCGACCGCCGCGACGCACGCGCAGTAGAATGCTCTCGCCGACACGGAGGTCGAGCAGCGTCCCCTCCCAATCGAATGGATTCCGAATGGCGCGCGCGCCGGCGCGCAGCAGCACATCACCAGACTGCAACCCCGCGCGCGCCGCTGGGGAGCCGGGGGTGACCGACGCGATCACGGCGCCCGCGGCGATCGCTTCTCGAACGTTCTCACTCTGCGGGTAGCGCAGTCGAACGCCGATCCAGGGCCGGCGCACGGAACGATGCGCCACGAGGTCCTCGACGACGCGCCGCACGCGATTGATCGGGATCGCGAATCCGATCCCAACCGAGCCGCCGCTCGGTGAGTAGATCGAGCTGTTGACGCCGATGACTTCACCATCGGCGTTCACGAGCGGCCCACCCGAATTTCCGGGATTGATCGACGCGTCGGTCTGGATCATGTCGAGGTAGGCGCCCGGTCCCTCGCTCTGCGCGATCAAATTGCGTCCGACCCCGCTGATCACGCCGGCGGTAACCGTCGGCTCCGAGTTACCGAGCACGAATCCATACGGGTTTCCGATCGCGATCGCCCACTCGCCGATGAGGACGTCGGCGGAGTTGCCAAGTGACACCACGGGAAGGTTCTTCGCGTCGATCCTGAGAACGGCGATGTCGTTCGTCTCGTCAGTGCCGAGCACCTGTGCGGGATACACGGTGCCATCGCGGCGCATCACGCTGACCTTCGATGCGTTTGCAACCACGTGCGCGTTCGTGACGATGACACCGTCGCCATTCACGATGAAGCCCGTGCCGAGCCCCGGCACCACGCGAGACGCCTGCGATCGTCCGCCGAAGAACCAATCGAAGAGCGGATCCTGCTGCACCCGCTCTCGCGCTTCGGTTTGTACTGTGACCACCGCCGGCGCGACGCGCTCGACCGCTCGGGTGATCGCCGTTCGTCGGCTGTCGCTCACCGATGCCGCTCCGGCTTGTCGGTTTGCCGAATCGACGAGCTGCGCGGCGGATGACTGCGGCATCCCCTTGCAGCCGACCAGGGAGGTGGCGAGCGCGAGGAGGAAGGCGCGCGATGAGGTCATGCGACGTAGAGCTCTTTCGGGTAGCGCACCCACTCCAGGAACAGCGCATTCGCCGGCGCCGGCGGAGAGACGTCCTGGTTGCCGTCGGCAGCGAGCAGCGTTTTCACGTCGCTCAGTGGCCTCCGGCCGGATGCGACGTCGAGCATCGTCCCGACCAGGAACCGCACCATGTGATGCAAGAAGCGATTGGCCTCGATCTCGAAGACCAGTCCACCGGGCCGCTCCTCCCAGCGAGCGACCTGGATGTCGCACGCGTGCTGGTCGTGTTCGGGCGCCGTTCCCTTGACGGCGAATGCGCGAAAGGAATGTTCGCCGAGCAGCGGCTTCGCTGCCGCGGCAAGCGCGGCGCGATCCAGCGGGAAGTCGAAGGCGAACTCGGTGCGTCTGCGAAAAGGGGAGTTCGCGGCATCGTCGGTGCCGACGTAGTAACTGTATCGGCGGGCAGTGGCGCTGTAGCGTGCGTGGAATTCGGGTCGCATTTCATGGGCGGCTGCGACCCAGACGTCCTCCGGCAATACCGCGTTCAGCGCACGCCGAAGCGCATCTGGGGTCCACTTCTCAGGAACGCGAACCCCGACGGCTTGCCCGCGCGCGTGTACGCCTGCATCCGTGCGACCCGAGCCGACTGCCGCGGTTGGCTGACCGCATAACCGCTCGAGGGCTTGCTCGACTACGCCTTGGACGGTGCGCTGCTCAGGTTGTCGCTGCCATCCACTGAATCCCGAGCCGTCATAGTGCAGAACGAGCTGCACGGTGCGCTCCGCCATTGCTCGAAAACTACCGGAGCAGAGAGTGAAGTCAAGAAAACCGAAAGTGGCTCAACCGATTGACATTACTCAACGTACGGGCTTTCATTGTCACGCCCACTCACCTCATTTCGCGGCGCCATTTCGGCCCTACATGCCTCCGCGCACGCTCGCCTCGCTCGCTCAGTCGCTCAGCGTCGCCACGGATGTGGAAGGCGCGTTGGTGTCGCTCGCTGAATCGCTCGCCGAGCTCGATCGCTTCGCGCAGCTCGCTTGGGTACGCTTTGATGCCCGGCGGACATTGATGCGCGAGCGCGTTCTCGTGTCGTCGCGCGGTTCGGAATCGGCATTCCTCGACACGACGCTCGACCATCTGCCGAATCGTGAACGTCTCGCCATCCTGGCGGGCGGCCAGTTCGTCGATTTCGGCGACGCCTCGGACGAATACGGGCGACTCTTTTCACTCAAGCCGCCCGACGAGGGCGGCATTCTGAACATTCGCGGTCTTCGGTTCGACGGTGCGCTCTCGTCGCTGCTCGTTCTGTACGAGCCCAAGAAGATCTTCGGCACACGCACGGCCGAACGTTTCGCGCCCGCGGCCGCCCTCTTCGACCTGGCGCACGCGCGGTTTCTCGAGAACGAGGCACGACAGGAGGCCGTCAAGGCGCTGGAGGACTTCACGCAGCGTCTCCATGGAGAATACGAGAAGAAGCTCGGCAACCTCGAGGACAAGTTGCTCGCCGCGACCGGCGAGTTCGCCTCGGGGGTCGACCCGTCGCGCGTCGTGCAGCTCGAGCGCGACCTCGCCAACGCGCTGGAGGACGCGCGCCGCACCAACAAGCGAGCGGAGGCGGTCGAGGCCACGGTGAGCAGCGCGGTGGAGCAGCTGGAGAAAGCCCACATCGAGCTGCACCGCCGCAGTGAACAATTGCGCCAGCGGACGAGGACGCTCTATCTCATCGATCGAGTCCTCACGCTCGACAACAGCACCGACGACCCGCGCCAACTCGCCGACGGCCTGCTTGCGCTGGTGGGTGACGACATGCATTCGCAGCGTTGCTCGCTGCTACTGCGCGCGCCCGAGGAGGGTTTCCTGTATATCGCCGCCGCCAAAGGTATCGCGCCCAACATCACCGAGGGCGCGCGCATCAAAGTCGGCCACGGCGTTTCCGGCAAAGTGGCAGCGAATCGCGAGCCGATCCTCGTCCAGGACGTCGCGGAGGCCAAGGGACACCCCCTCCTGAAAGACGAGTACTTCACCAGCGGCTCGTTCATCAGCTTCCCGCTGGTGTACCTGGACGAGCTCGTGGGCGTCGTCAATCTCACCAACCGCTCGATGCAGGGCGTGTTCGTGGACGAGGACGTGGAGCGCGTCCGCCTGCTGAGCCTCGTGATCGCGCTCGTGGCCGTGCGCGCCCGGCTCCCGCAGCGATTGGTCGAGACTCTCAGTGTCGGCTAACGCGGGCAACGCGCTTCAGATCGCGATTCGCAAGCTGGCCGCGGGCGAAACGCTTTCAAGCGACGAAGCGCGCGGCGCGTTCGAGCTCGTGATGGGAGGGGAAGCATCGCCGGTCCAGGTGGCCGCGCTTCTCATCGGACTTCGAGTGAAAGGGGAGACCGCTCCGGAGGTAGCCGGGGTCGTTCACGCCATGCGCGCGGCGATGGTGCGTCTCACCGCAGAACACCCTGAAAACCTCGTGGATACCTGTGGCACGGGCGGCGGATCCGTTCAGACCTTCAACGTGTCGACGGCGGCCGCGCTGCTGGCCGCGGGGGCCGGCCTGCGCATCGCGAAGCACGGCAACCGGTCGTTCACTTCGCAGTGCGGAAGCGCGGATGTCCTCGAGGCGCTCGGCGTCAAGATCGACGTTTCCGTCGAGACGATGGAGCGCTCACTGCGCGAGGCGGGCATCGTCTTCATGTTCGCGCCGCTGATGCACCCGGCGATGCGGCACGTCGGACCGGTGCGCCGCGAGCTGGCGATTCCGACCGTCATGAACATCGTCGGACCACTGGCGAACCCCGCCATGGCCGGACGTCAGGTGGTCGGTGTCGCGGACGAGCGGCGAGTCCCGCTGCTCGCGGGCGCGCTGAAGGAGCTCGGCACGCGACACGCCCTCGTGGTCCACGGCACCGGCATGGACGAGATCTCGCCGCTCGCGCCGACCAAGGTGATCGAGATCAAAGAGGGCACGATCACAGAATGGATCGTCGAGCCTTCGCGCTTCGGTTACAAGGGGCTCGACGCGAAGGACCTGGCGGGCGGCCCGCCAGACGCCAACGCGCGCGTCGTACTCTCGGTGTTGGGCGGCGAGGCGAACAAGGCGGCGCGAGGAGCAGTGGTGCTCAACGCGGGCGCGGCGCTCTACGTTGGCGGCAGCGCGAAGAAGTTGGAGCAGGGAATCGAGATGGCTGAGGAAGCCCTCGACGCTGGCGCCGGACTCAAGGCGCTAGAGCGCCTGAGAGCAGCGTACGGCTCGGCGCCTTAGTATCGTCGCAGGACTCCGACGACGACGCCCTGGATGGTGATGTCGTTCTCGTGAACGTACATCGGCGACATCGTCTCGTTGGCCGGCTGCAAACGGATCCTGCCGTCTCGCTCCCGGTACATCTTCTTTACCGTCGCCGACGTGCCATGAAGCATCGCGATGACCATCTCGCCGTTGTCCGCGCTCTTGCGTTCGTTCACCACCACGAAATCTCCGTCGCGAATGTGCTCGTCGATCATCGAATTCCCCTTGACGCGCAGCACATAGTGGTTCCCGCCGCGCTGGATGAACGACTCCGGGACCGTCAGCGTTTCTTCGTGGGCGATCGCTTCGATCGGGACACCGGCGGCGACCGCGCCCAACAAGGGCAGTTCCACGGCCCGCGGCGTGGCCTCGCTCGGCAGAATCTCGATCGCTCGGCTTTCATTATATGAGCGCTTGATGTAGCCCTTGCGCTCGAGATTGCTCAGGTGCTCGTGGACCGTCGCCAGCGAGTTATAGTTGAAGTGTTCGGCGATCTCCTCGAAGCTGGGTGCGTATCCGTTCTGGCCGGCGTAGCCATCCAGGTAGGTCAGAATTTCGCGTTGGCGCTTCGTAAGTGGCATTGGCTGGGCCTCTCTTGGCCGCAATAACGGGGTTGAACCCCGAAAACCGAAGAACTGCCGAAATACGACATTATCCGAAGAAGGACCGAAGTGCAAGCCTCAACTGAATGGGTGCCCCCAACCGGAACCCTCGGCCGGATCCTCGAAGAAACCCGTCGGCGGATCCCATCCTTGGAGGTCACCTCGCCCTGGAGGCCTAGCGGCGAGGTCGTCGCTGGCGCGCCTACTCCTCCGCTGCCGCCGTCACTCAGGCAAGCGCTCGTTCGCAACACGGTGGCAATCATCGCCGAGCTGAAACGAAGGTCCCCTTCCGGCGGATCGCTGAATGAAGACCTGGACCCCCAAGCGCAGGCAGAATCGTTCGAGCGAGGGGGAGCCGCCGCCATCTCGGTGTTGACCGAGCCGGCCTTTTTCGGCGGATCTCTGCAGGATATGACCACGGTGCGACGGGCGGTCGGGTTGCCGATTCTCAAAAAGGACTTTCACATACATCGATCGCAGCTGCTGGAAGCGCGCATGAAAAAGGCTTCGGCCGTGCTCCTCATCGCGCGCGCACTGTCGCCTCGCGAGCTTCCTGAGCTGCTCCGGCGCGCGAAATCGCTGCAGTTGGAAACGGTGGTCGAAGTGAGAAGCGAAGCGGAGCTCGAGCGCGCGTTGGAGGCCGGGGCCGAAATGGTAGGCGTGAATAGCCGAGATCTCGAGACGCTGGAGGTGGACGAGAGTGTCCCGCGAAAACTCATTCCAAGAATCCCTCGGGACATCGTTTCGATCTGGGAAAGTGGGGTCGCGTCCGTCGACGACGTCCGGCGTGCCGCAGACTGCGGTGCCGATGCCGTTCTCGTCGGTTCGGTCCTGTCGCGCTCTGCCGACCCGGAGTCGCTGGTGCGCTCCCTCACGAACGTCCAAAAGCAGTCGCGACGTGGTTGAGATCAAATACTGCGGCATGACGCGCTTCGACGACGCGAGCCAGGCGGTGTCGCTCGGCGCCAGGTACGTCGGCGTGATCCTCGCCGACGGTCCGCGCGCGCTCACGAACGAGGCCGCGGAGCAGGTGCTCGCGGCCGTGCCCTCGGGGAAAGGAGTTTCTCGCGTCGGTGTATTTGGCGCGGCATCGCCCGAGCAAATCGCGTCACGGGCCGCGCGGCTTCGTCTCGATGTCGCGCAGCTGCACGGCGACCCGGACGCCGAGGCCATTGAACGCCTCCGTCAGCTGTGGCAAGGCCAGATATGGGCGGTACAACGTGTGGAAGGATCAGCGTTGGCAGCCGATACCTCGGAGATGTTCGACGCTGCCGACGGAGTCGTTTTGGACGCGCGCGTGACCGGGAAGCTCGGCGGTACCGGTGTCGTGCTACCGTGGGAGGACCTTCACCCGCGTCTGATGACCATGCGATCGCGTCGGGCGAAGCTCGTGCTCGCCGGAGGTCTCCGACCCGAGAATGTCGCTCACGCCGTGGACGTGCTGCAGCCCGACGTCGTCGATGTTTCGTCGGGGGTAGAATCCGCTGTCGGCGTCAAAGATCACGCGCGGATGCGCGCGTTTCGTGACGCCGCTCGCACGGTGCAGATCCGATGACCGCGGAGACTGTCGCGCAAGACCGCTTTGGCGCGTTCGGGGGACGATACGTCCCCGAAACATTGATCCCCGCGCTCGACGAGCTCGAGGCGGCGCTGGAATCCGCGATGAACGATGCGAGCTTCCAGCACGAGATCGCCGAGCTGCACCGCACTTACGTCGGGCGTCCGTCGGCTTTGAGCGAAGGGCCCCGGTTGTCGGAACGAGTCGGCGCGCGCGTGCTGCTCAAGCGCGAGGACCTCAACCACACGGGCGCGCACAAGATCAACAATACCATCGGCCAGGTCCTGTTGGCGCGACGGATGGGGAAGCGCCGGATCATCGCCGAAACCGGCGCCGGCCAACATGGCGTCGCGACGGCAACCGTGTGCGCGCGATACGGATTGGAGTGTGTCGTCTACATGGGCGAGGAGGACATGCGTCGTCAGGAGCTCAATGTCTTCCGCATGAAGCTCATGGGCGCCGAGGTCATCCCGGTCACTTCGGGAACGCGGACGTTGAAAGACGCGACCACCGAAGCAATCCGGGATTGGGTCGCATCGGTAAACACGAGTCACTACGTAATCGGCTCCGTCGTCGGGCCGGCGCCATATCCCCGGATGGTGCGTGACTTTCAGGCGATCATCGGCCGCGAGACCCGGCAGCAGGTGCTCGAGCGGCTGGGCAGGCTGCCGACCACGGTTGTCGCGTGCGTCGGCGGCGGGTCGAACGCAATCGGAATCTTCCACGCGTTTCTCGACGACGAAGACGTCGAGCTCGTAGGCGTCGAGGCGGCGGGCGAGGGATTGAGCACGGAACGTCACTCGGCGTCGCTGGCGCGCGGAACCCCCGGCGTGCTCCACGGATCGCTGAGCTACCTGCTGCAGGATGACGCGGGTCAGGTCCATCCCGCGCACTCGATCTCGGCTGGGCTCGACTATCCGGGTGTCGGCCCCGAGCACTCGCACTTGAAGAGCAGCGGCCGGGCCGAATATGTCTCAGTGACGGATGCGGAAGCGCTGCAGGGGTTCGCGACGCTGGCGCGGCTGGAAGGAATCATTCCTGCGCTCGAGTCCGCACACGCCGTGTCGTGGGTCACTCAGCAGCGGGGCCGTTGGTCGCGTGACGCGATCGTCGTTATTTGCGTCAGCGGAAGAGGAGACAAGGACGTGGCGCAGGTGATGCAAATGGATACTTTCGGCTCGTGACTTCACCAACCTCTACGACTGTACCTGCGAGCGCGGACGCGGCTCAGCAAGAGCCTCCGTTTCCGCCGGCTCCGATCGAGGAGATGCTGCGGCTGTTGGTGAAGGCCGGCCGCGCGCACCAGCTGTATCTGCCCAACAATCCCGTCTACAAAGGCGCCATCGAAGCGTTGCGCGCCGCCTTCGCTCCCATCTGGCAGCTCACGCCTGACTTCGCGCTCAAGTTCACGGAGACCGAGATTCGCTGGTTCGGTCGTGCCGTGCTCGTGGAGAGCTCCAAATCCGCGGACAGTCTGCCATGGACGTTTTTCAAGGACGGCATTCGCGAGATTCAGCTGTCCAAGGATTTCGAGTTGGAAGAGCTCGGCCGACTGCTGGACATTCTGCAGCGCGTGCGCAAGGCCGCTCCCGACGAGGACGACCTGCTCACGATGCTCTGGGAGGCGGATTTCACGCATCTGCGCTACCGCTACGTCGACCTCGGTATCGAGCAAGTCGCGCCCATCGTTACCGACAAAACTGGTCCTCCGAGCGCGGACCAGGTCAGCGCGGCCGCGCACGAAGAGACCGAGCAGTCTCGGTCTGCCGTCGTCAACATGCAGGATTTCGACGCCACGCTCTATTTTCTGGACGAGAAGGAGCTCGACTATCTGCGCCTCGAGATCGAGCGCGAGTACAACAGTGATCTGCGCCACAACGTCGTGTCGACGCTGTTCGACATCTACGAGGTGCAGCAGGCGCCGGCGCTCCGTGAAGAGATCACGGACCTCGTCGAAAACCTCATGCTCTTGCTGCTCTCGGCGGGACATCTCCGAAGCGTGGCCTATCTGCTCGCGGAATCGCAGGTTGCGGTTCAGCGCGGAGCCAACGTCACGCCGGAGCAGAAGCAGCGACTTGGCTCGTTGCCGGAACGTCTCAGCGCAGCGGAGCCGTTGACGCAGTTGCTCCAGGCGCTGGACGAAGCCGCCGATCTACCACCGCAGGGCGAGCTCACGGAATTGTTCGAGCAACTTCGCGGGCCGGCGCTCGGCACCATCTTCTCGTGGTTGCCGCGGCTACAGAACCCGCGGATTCGGACTCTCGTCGAGCAGGCCGCGGACCGCCTCGCCGCCGCCAACACCGCCGAGCTCGTGAAACTGGTGCAGTCGCCGGACCGCTCGGTCTCGATCGAGGCCGTCCGCCGCGCCGGCGCCATGCGCTCGCCCGCCGCGGTGGCACCGATGGCAAAGCTGCTCGCGAACAGCGACGACGTCTCGCTCAGGCAAGCGGCGGTGCAGGCGCTGACGGATATCGGATCGGCCGGCGCGCTACAGGCGCTCGAGAAGTCGATCGACGATTCCGAGCGCGATGTTCGCGTCGCCGCCGCCCGCGCGCTCGGTGCCAAGGCGTATCGCGGGGTGTTCACCCGTCTCGAGCAGGCGGTCAAAGGCAAAGCCATTCGCGAGGCGGACCTGACCGAGAAAATGGCCTTCTTCGAGGCCTATGGGACGATGTGCGGCGACGGTGGAATCACCTTTCTCGATGGAATCCTCAACGGCAAAGGCATGTTCGGAAAGCGCGAGGACAACGAGCTGCGCGCCTGTGCCGCGATCGCCCTGGGTCGTATCAACACGAAGAAGGCCAGGGAAACACTGGAGCGCTCCGCGAGTGAGAAGGATGTCGTGGTGCGCAACGCGGTGAGCCGGGCAATGCGCGGGAGTCCCGCATGACGTCCACCAGACCCCCGCGCATCACCATGACGAACCTTGCTCCCATCGGCGAGGGGAGCAACGACACGTTCCTGCGCCACAAGGGGCGCACGTTCATTCTCGGGCTTTACGGAGCGCTTCGCGCGGTCAAGCTGTATCCGATCGGCCATATCTCCGTGCAGAAGGCACTCGAGGATCTCGCGACGGTCACGCGAGAGATCGTGTCGACGGAGCACGAGCTGGAGGTGCGCGTTTCCGGCGAGTTCATATTCGTGAACGGCACTCGCCTGCGGCTCGACCTCGACAACTACGCGGCCTTCAGTCACATCCTCTCGATCTTTCGCGCGTGCGGGATCGGGGTCGTGTTCGTCGGGGAGGGAGTCACCGCGCGAGATTGGCAGGTGCTGCTCTCGCTCCTCCAGGGCGACAGCAACATCCCGCCCCATGATCGGCTGTTCGACGTACTCGAGCGACTCGAAAAAGCCGGCATCACCCTCTTCACGCTCGCCGCGCCGTCGGAAGACAGCGGCGAGGATCGGGAGCGCTCCAAGGAGCGCGCGAAGAAGACGTACACGCAGTCCGTGTCGGTCACGAAGGATCTGATGTCGTCACTGCGCATGGGTCGCAGCCCGAACGTCAAGAAGGTCAAGCGCATGGTGCAGAGCATCGTCGACCAGATCCTGAATGAAGAGGCATCGCTCATCGGCCTGACGACGATACGCGACTACGACGAGTACACGTTCACTCACAGCGTCAACGTCTGCATTTTTTCGGTTGCACTGGGGAAGCGCCTCGGCCTCACCAAGCTGCAACTCTACGATCTGGGGATGGCCGCCCTGTTTCACGATATCGGCAAGTCCCGCGTTCCGGTCGACGTGTTGAACAAGACGGGCACACTGACAGATGAAGACTGGCGTCTCATCGCGTCGCATCCGTGGCTCGGCGTCCTGTCGCTCTTCAAAGTTCGCGGCGGGGCAGAGTACCCGTATCGCAGCATGATCGTGGCACTCGAGCATCATATGAAAACGGATCTCACCGGGTATCCCCGCCCCATCCGTCCGAGGCAGTTGAGCATGTACAGCAAGATCGTGGCGTGCGCCGACTGCTTCGATGCCGCGACCAGCCGACGCGTGTACAAGACGGTCCAAATGAATCCCGCCGATGTCATGCGCGAGCTGCGCGACAATCCGCGTCGTGGGATGGATCCGGTCGTCGTCAAGGCGTTCATCAATCTCACGGGCATCTATCCGACGGGAACGCTCGTGGTGCTCGACACCTTCGAGCTCGGGATCGTCCACGCGATCAACCCGCTGCCGGAAATGCTCGCGCGCCCGATCGTTCGCGTCATCAGCGACTCGATGGGAAATCTCCTGCAACCAGGTACGCTCGTGGATCTCGCCGATCGCAAGGACGACGGCACTTTCTCGCGGACGATCATCAAAACCGAGAATCCCGATCGCTTTGGCGTTCGTGTCAGCGATTATTTCGTCTGAAACGTCTCCGCTGAGTCAACGCTTTGCCGCGCTTCGACACGACCGGCGGCGCGCGCTGGTGGTGTACGTCACCGCGGGTCATCCCGACCCAGGGCGATCGCTCGAGCTCTTGAAGGCGATCGAAGAAGCGGGCGCGGACGTGATCGAGGTCGGTGTCCCGTTCTCCGACCCGATGGCGGACGGACCCGTCATTCAGGCAAGCTCGCAGCGCGCGCTCGAGCAGGGGATGACGTACGCGAAGGTGCTGGACTTGATCGCGAGCGCGAAGCTGGGCGTGCCCGTCGTGCTGTTCAGCTACTTGAATCCCGTGCTGGCCGCAGGGCCGGATGCGCTCGAGCGCGCCGCGAGCGCGGGCGCGCACGGCCTATTGATCACGGACCTGCCTGTCGGCGCCGATCCAGCGCTCGAAGCGCGGTTCGCCTCGGGCCCGCTCGCGTTCGTCCGACTGGTGGCCCCGACCACCCCACTGGATCGCATGGCATACATCGCCAAGCATGGCAGTGGATTCGTGTACCTGATCAGCCGACTCGGCGTTACCGGCGCCCGCGAGCAGCTGCCCGTCGAGCTGCCGGAGACGATCGCCCGACTCCGAAAGGCGACGGAGCTACCGATCTGCGTGGGCTTCGGCGTGTCGACGCCGGAGCAGGCCACGGCCGTCGCTCGCCTCGCGGACGGCGTCGTCGTGGGGAGCGCCATCGTGAAGGCGGCTGGTGAGAGCGTCCAGCGCGCCGCGGCCCTCACGCGCGCGCTGCGATCCGCGATCGACGCCGCATGACCGCGGATCGCGAGCTCGATGCCGTGACGCTGCGGGGGATGAGCTTCCACACGCTCATCGGTGTGCTGCCGCACGAACGCGAGCATCCGCAGCCAGTCGAAATCGATCTCACCGCCTGGATACGACACGGCGGGGGCGTCGTCGATTATCGAAAGATGTACGCCCATGTGCGCGCGGCTCTTGAGTCGGCCCAGCTGTTCTACCTCGAAGAGCTGGCGGAGTCCATCGCGTCTCGCACTCTGGCGGAGAGTGCCGTGGAGCGAGTACGTATCGCCGTGCGCAAACCGCACGCCGCCATCGGCGGGCCGCTCGAGTACGCCGAGGTCACCATCGTGCGAGATCGACATGCGTGACGTCGCCTACGTCGCGCTGGGCTCGAACCTGGGGGATCGCGAGCACTATCTCTCGGTTGCGCGCCGGGAGATCGCCCGTCTGCCACAGACAAGAGTGATCGGCACGACCGCACCGGAGGAAACCGAGCCCTTTGGACCCGAAGGCCAGGGACGCTATCTCAATCAGATGCTCGCGATCGAAACCGAACTCGAGCCACGCGCGCTGTTGACCGCGCTGCACGACATCGAACGTCGCGCCGGGCGCGAGCGGACGGAGCGGTGGGGCGCCAGAACGCTGGACCTGGACATCGTCAAATTCGATCGACAGAGCGTCGACGAGGCGGACCTCGTCGTTCCTCACCCGGGGCTGAAGGATCGTGCCTTCTGGCAGCGGGAATTGGCCGCACTCGCTGGTGCACACGCGTGAGCGCATCGCCGTCAGCCCCGACTCCTCCGCCGCCGCCGGCTCCCGTGGTTCTGCCAGACTGGGCGCAGGTCTCGGAGAAGCGTCGTTGGCACATCGCGCGCGTCGTCGCTTTGCTCGAGCAGTGGGCGGCCGGCCTGGACCTTCCCAAAGATGAAGCGTCGCGTTGGCTGGCGGCTGGGCTATTGCACGATGCGCTTCGCGACGCGCCCGAGACGATGCTGCGCGCCCTGACCGGGGAGGGCACCCGACCAGTAAAGCTGCTGCACGGTCCAGCGGCCGCGGTTCGCGCCGAGCAGGAGGGCGAGCGGCGACAAGATGTCCTCGACGCGGTGCGTCATCACACGGTTGGATCGGCCGGGTGGCACCGCACGGGCAAAGCCCTGTATCTCGCTGATTTTCTCGAGCCGGGCAGAACCTTCCTCGTTTCCGAGCGCGAGTTCATCGCCCGGCAAGTTCCGCATGATTTCGACGCGGCGTTTCGGCAAGGGGTTCGTTTGCGCATCGACTACGCGCTCAGCCAGGGCGGTGAGCTCTTTCCCGAGACGATGGAGCTATGGAACGCCGTGCGTTGAGACGCATTGGCGTCGTGGCCCTAGCGTTGCTGCTGGTCGCGTTGGTGGTCGCGACGCGGAGCGCGCTGCGGGGTGGACGCGCCGTGGACCGGCCGCCGCCGCCCGACGTCAACGCGGACACACAGACGCGTGTGCGCGTGGAGGTGCTGAATGCCACGAACGTGCGCGGCCTCGCGCGGCGCGCGACGATGCATCTCCGGGATCGGGGCTTCGACGTCCTGGAGATCGGCACCTGGAACCAGCGACTCGACACCACGCTGGTGCTCGATCGATCGGGACATCCGCAGTGGGCCAAACGCGTCGCCGATGCACTCGGCGGGGCACGGGTAGAATCCCGCCCCGATTCGTCACGCTACCTGGATGTCACCGTGCTCCTGGGCAGCTCGTGGCGCGCGCCGGCCCAGCCGTTCTACCCGTAGCTGACCACAAGCCGCGGCGATGTCCACGCCGCGGCTCTTCCGCACCGCGACCTCGACCCCCTGGCCGCGGAGCTCGCGAGCGAATCGGGCAATCTGATCCGTTGGCGTCGCCTTGAACCCCCGCGCGCCGCCCGGGTGCAGCGGAATCAGGTTCACGAACGCGCCGCAATGCTTCGCGAGTGCCGCGAGTTGCAGCGCGTGAACCTCCTGATCGTTCACGCCGCCGAGCATCACGTACTCGAAGGTGACGCGGCGGTCGAACTTCTTCGCCGCTTCGATCACTTCGGAGAGCGGATACTTGATGTTGATCGGCATGAGCTCGCGCCGCAGGTCGTCGGTCGGCGCGTGGATCGAGATCGCGAGCCGGAATTGTTCCTGCCGCTCGCTCAGCGCCACGATGCCTGGCAGGACGCCCACGGTGGACACGGTGATGTGCCTCGCGCCGATCCCGAGCCCATCGGGATCGTTGAGGATGGTCAGCGCCGGATCCACTGCTTTCCAATTCATCAGGGGCTCGCCCATGCCCATGAACACCACGTTGGTCACGGTGATTGGCGGTTGCAGCAGCCGCATCTCGCGGACCTGACCCGCGATCTCGTGCACGTCGAGGTTGCGAGAGAAGCCCATAGCCCCGGTCGCGCAGAACGCGCACTGCAGCGCGCACCCCGCCTGCGACGAAATGCAGAGCGTCATGCGCTTGCCCTCGGGAATCGCGACCGTTTCGATGGCCTCGCCATCGCGCAGCTTGAACAGGAACTTTTCGGTCCCGTCCTTGGAGCTCTGGCGCGCCACGATATGGAGACGGGGCATCTCGAAGTGCGCCGCGAGCTGCTCGCGAAGCTGTTTCGGCAGGGCAGTCATCCCCTCGAAATCGGCGACGGGCGCGGTCCACAGGTGATGCACCACCTGCTTTGCCCGGTACGCCGGTTGGCCGTGCTCCTGGAAGAACTCGCGCAGCCGAGCCTCCGCCGCGGTCGGCGTCAGGTCGAGCAGGTTTTCCCGCTCTGAAGGGCTCTCGGTTTCGTGGTTCACTTCGCTTCTGAACTCACTTTCAATGACGCGACGAAACTATAAGGAAACATTGAAGTTGAGCGTAGGGCAACGGGCACCCCCGGCTCACGGAATGGCTACCGACCGACTTCCGGCAAGATTAGACTAATGCGTCGATGCCGGAGCCCGCTTGAAGGTTCGACGCTGGCTACCCCCGCTCCTCTGGGCGGGGGTGATTCTTTTCGTGACATCTCTCCCCGGCCACGCAGTACCACGCCAGATAGCCCCGTATGACAAGGTCGTCCACTTCGTGATCTACGGTCTGTTGGCTGTACTACTGAGTCGGGATCTAACGGCATTCACTGGGGGAGCGCGGTGGCGCTCCGCATTCCTCACGCTTCTGATCTGCGTCGCGTTTGGCGCCATCGACGAGTGGCACCAAGGCTTTATTCCAGGACGCTCAACTGACCCCGCGGATTGGCGCGCGGACTCCATTGGCGCCGCCGGCGGCGCGCTGCTCTTTGCATTGTACAGTCGCATCCGCGCTTCGAGAGCACCAACCACGAGCGCCATCCACGCGAAATGACCGTTGAAGCCACCGAGCTGCGCACGCACATGTGCGGAGCTCTGCGCGCGGCGCACGCCGGCACACACGTACGATTGGGCGGATGGGTCCACCGCACCAGGAATCTCGGCGGGTTGGTGTTCGTCGACCTGAGAGATCGCAGCGGTCTGGTTCAGGTCTCGTTCGATCCGAACCGGTCACCGGCAGACGCGGTCGCGTTGGCCTCGACCCTCGGAAATGAGACGGTGGTGCTCATCGAAGGTGAGGTCGCGAAGCGCCCGGAGGCGATGCGCAACGCTGAGATGGACACGGGCGATGTCGAGGTCATCGCGTCGTCCGCGCGGGTGGTTGGTCCGGCGGAAACGCCGGCGATTCCAGTCGCGCGCGGGAAGGGCGAGAAGCTCCCGGCGGAGGAGCTGCGTCTTCGTCATCGATATCTCGATCTGCGCCGCCCCGAGCTGCAGCAGAACCTTGTCCTGAGGCACAAGCTGCTGCAGGCGACTCGAAAGTACTTGAGCGAGCAGGGGTACCTGGAGCTCGAGACGCCGATCCTCACCAAGCCGACCCCCGAGGGTGCGCGCGATTACCTCGTGCCGAGCCGCGTGCATGCCGGCGAGTTTTACGCGCTTCCGCAGTCGCCTCAGATCTACAAGCAGCTGTTCATGGTCGCGGGTTTCGATCGCTATTTCCAGATCGCTCGCTGCTTTCGCGACGAGGATTTGCGCGCGGACCGTCAACCCGAGTTCACCCAGATCGACATCGAGGGCTCGTTCATCACTCGCACCGACATTGTCAAGTTGTCGGAGGGAATGATCGCGTCGCTCTGGGACGTCGCGGGCCAGTCCGCGAATCCGCCGTTTCCGAAGCTCACGTATGCGGACGCGATGGAGCGCTACGGGTGCGACCGACCCGATACGCGCTATGCGCTCGAGATTTACGACGCGACCAGCGTCTTCGAGGCCTCGGAGTTCAGCATCGCCAGGCAGGCGATCGCCGCGGGTGGCCGAGTTCGCGGGATCATCGTGCCGAATGGAGCGGTTCTTTCGCGCAAGCAGGTCGACGAAATCGAGGCGGAAGCCAAGTCGGCTGGCGCCGCGGGATTGGTTCGGCTCAAGCGAGCCGACAAGGGTCTCGAGGGGCCGGCGGCAAAGTTCCTCGGCGAAGGCGCTGCCACCGCGTTGAAGATTCCAGAGGGTGCACTCGCCCTGTACGTCGCCGGCCCGGATCGGATCACCAGCCCTTCGCTCGACCGGGTGCGCCAAATGCTCGCTGCTCGCCTGCACCTCATCCCCGAGGGTCGGCACGATTTCCTGTGGGTGGTGGACTTCCCCTTGTTCGACAAGGATCCGGTAGGAGGCGGGCTGGCTCCGGTGCATCATCCCTTCACGGCTCCGCACCCAGACGACGCCGATTTACTGCACAGCTCGCCGGAACGGGTCCGCGCGCTGGCATACGACGTGGTGATGGACGGACTGGAGCTTGGCGGCGGAAGCATTCGAATCAGCGATCCTAACCTGCAATCGACGATCTTTTCGCTACTGGGAATTGACGCGGCCACGGCGCAGGGACGCTTTGGCTTCTTGCTCGAGGGTTTGCGGTCGGGCGCGCCCCCGCACGGCGGCATCGCGTTCGGATTCGATCGAATCTCAATGGTGCTCGCGGGCGCGACCTCGCTCCGCGACGTGATCGCGTTTCCAAAGACAACGGCTGCTCGCGCGCTGTTCGAGGGCGCGCCGAGTCCGGTTGCTGACGAGGAGCTGCGAGAGCTTCATGTCAGCGTGAACACCGAGGGAATGAAGGGGGAATCTTGACCGACGTACGAGGTGGGGGAGCGGGATCCGGCGGGGGCGGACACCGCGTGGACAATGGCGCGGCGGACGAGAACATCACACAGAGGGTGTCCACCGAGGGCGCGGACCTGCTCACCTTGGCCGGCGTCAATGACTCGAACCTCCTCGAGCTCTCGCGCTTGTTCGGGGTAAAGGTGTCGCTGCGCGGTGAGGCGATGGTGATCTCCGGCGCGTCGGAGTTCGTGCAGCGCGCCACCGGCGTAGGCCGTCGGATGGTGGAGATCGCGCGACAGCGCGACGAGCTCACGCCGGATGACGTGTTGCGACTCGGGGATGACCCGCTCGCCGATCGCGATAACGGAGAGTCCGGCGGCGTCGGTGGGGGGAGTGGCGCGGGAACCCCTGGGGACGGCGTCACGCGCATCGCGCTGCCTGGCACCCGGAAAGTCATTCAGGCAAAGACCAACGGACAGGCGGAGTACCTAGTGAAGATCGCCGAGAACGACATTGTCGTGGGCATCGGCCCCGCGGGAACGGGGAAGACGTACCTCGCCGTTGCCGCCGCCGTGGATGCATTCACCAAGAAGCGCGTTCGCCGCATCGTGCTTGCCCGGCCGGCGGTCGAGGCAGGGGAAAACCTCGGCTTCTTGCCGGGCGACATGCAGGCGAAGGTCGATCCGTACCTCCGACCGCTATACGACGCGCTGGACGACATGATGCCGTTCGAGAAGGTCCAGCGCGCGCTCGAGACCCGGACGATAGAAGTTGCGCCCCTTGCCTTCATGCGCGGGCGCACGCTCAACGACGCCTTCGTGATCGTCGACGAGGCCCAGAATGCCACCGCGATGCAGATGAAGATGCTGCTCACCCGGCTTGGGGTGAATTCGCGCATGGTGATTACCGGCGACAAGACGCAAGTCGATCTGCCAAAGGGAGAATCGGGGCTGACGCAGGTGGAGCGATTGCTGCCTGGCATCGACGGCATCGCCTTTCAGTACTTCAACGAGACCGATGTGGTACGGCATCGGCTCGTTCGAGACATCATCCGGGCCTACGAGTCGGAAGAGGCCAAGGCATAGGCGACGTGGATCCTGAACCAGCGGGAGCTATCAGAAAGTCAGCTCGGAATGACCGCTGGCAGTGGCAGTTGCACGGTCCGCGTCTGGCCATCGCTGTGGCCCTGGCGGTGCTGACGTTCGCCGCCTTTCCGGAAGCGCCGGCGACCCAGATCCCGATCTATGAAATCGGCGCCGTCGCGGCCGACAACGTCATCGCACCGCAGGCCTTCGAGGTCCTCAAGTCCGCCGAGGAGCTCCAGAAAGAGCGTGACGACGTCGCTCGGGCTTCCGAGCCGGTCTTCCGCTACGTGCCCGCGGCACTCGATACCTCGCGAGTGTTGCTCGGCAAATTCGAGAACGACGTGAGCGTCGCGGCTGCGCCGCGCCCGCAAAACCTTGGCGCCATCGAAGCGGTCGGGCGTACGTACGGCGTCGCGCTCACCCCCGAGGAAGCGGCCTACGTCAGTGTTCCCACTCGTCGACAGCGTCTCTTCGGCACGGTCAACCGCGTGTTCGATCGCTGGGTTTCCGGGGGAGTAGTCGCCAGTGGGGCGGTCGATCAGTTGCGAGGCCAGGTGGTACTGGTACGCGGATCGGACGAGCGGCGACTCACCGTCGACAGCCTGCTGTCGTTCGGGCAGCTCATCTCGAGAGCGCGCCTTCTCAATCCAGATCCGACCTCCGAGGTGGGGACATCGCTCTACCTCAAGCTCATCACCAGCTTCTTCCGCCCCACCATCGTACTGGATCGCACGCAGACGGAACGCGGGCGCGACGAGCTGCGCCGCTCGGTCTCGTCGAGCAAGTATTCGGTTCGCGCCGGCGAGAAGATCGTCGGGGCGCACGAAGTGGTCGGGAGAGAAGAGCACGAGAAGTTGCGGGCGCTGCAACAGAACCTCTCCCAGCGGCGCGGGACACAGCCCCAGATCCGGCGCGCCGTGGGATCGATTCTGTTCGACCTGATCATCGTCATTCTGATGGGAGTCACGGTGCGCGTGTTCCGGCCGCGGATCTACGCGCAGTTTCGCGAGGTCGTGGTCCTGGCGGCACTGGTCGCCCTCATCGTCGTGGGCGCTGCGCTGGTCTCGCACATGCGGCCGCTGCGTCCCGAGCTCGTCCCGGTGACGCTCGCCGCGGTCGTGGTGAGCGCGCTGTTCGATCAGCGCATCAGCATGCTCGTGACCATGATCGTCACGATCCTGATTGGCGCCCAGGCGCCATTTCGAGGCACGAACGCACTCTTCGTCAACCTGGTCGGCGGCGCCGTCGCCGCTTTGAGCGTGCGGGCCGTCGCCCGCCGGCGCCAGTCCTACATGTGGCTCGTCTCAACCGGGTGCGCGTATCTCGCTGCCGCCATCGCGATCGGCCTGATGCTCGACCAGCCCGCGAGCACGATCGTCGTGTCGGCGGGGCATGGCGCGCTCAACGCGCTTGGCAGCATCCTTCTCGCGCTGCTCCTGTTGCCGCTCGCCGAATCGTACACGGGAATCGAGACGGATCTGACGCTGCTCGAGTGGTCCGACCTCAATCGGCCGTTGATGCAGCGCTTGAGCCTCGAGGCGCCGGGCACTTTCGCGCATACGATGATCATCGCCAACCTGGCCGAAGCGGCATGTCGCGCGATTGGCGCGAACGCGCTGCTGGCGCGTGTCGGCGCCTACTACCACGACATCGGCAAGCTCGCGCGGCCGCAGTATTTCGTCGAGAATCAGGCCAGGGGCGGAAATCCTCACGACACGCTCAAACCCGACGCCAGCGCCGAAATCATTCGTGAGCACGTGCACGAAGGACTCAGACTCGCCGAGCAGTACGGGCTTCCGCGCGTGCTTCGCGCGTTCATCACCGAGCATCATGGCACGGGTCAGATCGCCTATTTCCTCGGCAAAGCGCGCGAGAATGGCGGGGAGATCGATCCGGCCGGATTTGTGTATCCCGGACCCGTCCCCCACAGCGCGGAGACCGCCGTCGTGATGTTGGCCGATGGGGTGGAGGCCGCGACGCGAGTGCTCAACGAGCCGACGCCTCCGCGCGTCCGCGACGTCATCGATCACATCGTGAACCAGCGGCTCGAGCAGGGGCAACTGCGGGAAGCGCCGCTCACGTTGCGGCAGGTTGACCTCGTGAAGGAGGAATTCGGTCGCGTCTTGAACGGGATGTATCATCGGCGCATCGACTATCCCACCTCCAGTGGGGGTGTCACGGCGGAGTTCGCCGCCAGATGAGCCTTTCCGTCGGCGTCGCCTCGCATCGGACGCGCGTCCCGATCGCGCGTGAGCGGGTTGCGTCCGTGGCGCGCGCGGTGCTCCGCTCCGAAGGCGTGGGCGATGCGCTGCTCTCGATCACGTTCGTGAGCAACAGCGCCATTCGCGCGCTCAATGGGAAGCACTTTCGCCGCGTAGCCCTCACGGACGTCATCTCCTTCGGCTTTCGAAAGACCGGGCGCAAGGGGCCCGTCGTCGGGGACGTGTATATCGCGCCGGAGGTCGCCCGCGCCTCGGCGCGCGACAACGGAATTACTCTGAGGGAGGAGATCGTGCGGCTGATCGTGCACGGCACTCTGCACGTGCTCGGGTACGATCATCCCGACACGCAGGCGCGCACGCGCTCGACGATGTGGCGGAAGCAGGAGCGACTGGTGAAACGTCTCTCGACGAAAGCCGCGTGACCGTCACCTGGGCTGTAGTCGCGCTCGTGTTCTTCGCGATGGCGATCATCCTCGCCACCGCGGACGGAGCCCTTCTCGCCACAGGCCACGCGGCCCCGCGGAGAATCATCGCGGAGCCTGAGCGCGCGCATCGTGCTTTGTCGATGGGCCGCGTCCTGGCGCACCTCGTCACCGGCACCGCGCTCGCCCTCACGGCGGCAGGAATCTCGCCGGTAGATCGCATCGCGATCCCGATCGCCATCGTCCTGTTGCTCCTCCACGTCACGCTCGTGGAAGGCGCGGCGCGCGCCGGCGGCTACGCGCGCGGGATGGCGGCGGTCGATCGCCTCGCGCCCATCATCTACGTCGTCGACCTGCTGTTCGTGCCGGTGACCTGGGTGGGCGGGGCCGTCGAGCGACTCCTGAGCCGGGCGCTCCCACCGGCCGACGAGAGCAGCGTGCAACGCGAGGAGGGCGCGGAACAGTTTCGGGAGGTCGTGGCCGCGGAAGCGGACGTGAGCGCCGCCGAAGAGGAGCTCCTCCATGGCGTCTTTTCGCTGGGGGACACCCAGGTCGAAGAGATCATGGTGCCGCGCGTCGACGTCGTCGGTATCGAGAAAGGCACGCCCTGGACCGAAGTGCTCGATCGTGTGCGCAGCTCCGAGCACGCGCGCTTTCCGGTCTTCGAGGAAACGCTCGACAATGTGGTCGGCATTCTCTACGCCAAGGATTTGCTGCCCGCGGTGGCCGGTCAGGAGACCCTCGATGACTGGAGTCCGTTCATTCGCCCGGCGCAGTTCATCCCGGCGACGAAGACCATCGATCAGCAATTGCGTGACTTCAAGGCGCAGCGAACGCACATCGCGCTCGTGATGGACGAGTACGGAGGGACAGCCGGTCTGGTGACGATCGAGAACATCCTCGAGGAGATCGTCGGTGAGATCCGCGACGAGTACGACGAGGAAGAGCCGTCCATCGAGCAGGAGGGACGCGAGCGATTCTGGGTTTCCGGGACCGTGACACTCGCCGATCTCTCCGAGCTCGTGGGAACGGACTTTCAGCGGGAGGATCTCAAGACGGTCGCCGGTCTGATCTACGACGCGTTTGGCCGCGTCCCTCGGCCCGGCGAGGCGAAAGAGATCGATGGTTTTCGCATCGTGGTCGAGCGCGTCAAACGACGTCGCATCGAGCGCGTCTATCTGGAGCGGACGGCGCCGAGCACCAGGGACGAGGACGCATGATACCGCATGCGATGCTCGTCCTCTGCGTGATGTTCGTCGCGTGGTTGACGGCGGGCTCGATGGCGGTCCGGTCCGCGAGTCGGATTTGGCTGCGGCACTGGGCGGAGCGTCGTCTCCACGGCGCACAGTCCGTGCAGCTGTACCTGGAACGGCCGCAACGATTGCTGGCCGCCGCGAACGTCACCAACGCGTTGATCCTCGGCTTCGCGGGCCTGTGGATCGGCTGGCACAGCCGCGCGCAACAGGACGTCGCCGTGCTGGGCCTCGCCGGATACGCGGCCGTCGTCGTCTTCGTCGGTCAGCTTCTTCCGCGCGCGCTCGCGCGCCGCTGGCCATCGGCCTTCATTCCGCTGGCGATGCCGGTGCTGCGAAGCGCCGAGCTCATCTCCCGACCGCTGTTGGCGCTGGGACGCCGAATCGCGCGCGTGCCGGAAGACCCAGCTGCCGACGCCGAGGGGTCGGATCCGCACGAAGCGATGCAGGATCTTCTCCGTGAGGGCGAATTGGAGGGCGTCGGGCACCGCGAGGAGATCGCGATCATCAGCGGCGTGATGGAGTTCGGCGAAAAAACCGTCCGAAGCGTGATGACTCCGCGGGATGGCGTGTTCGCGATCCCTGAGGGCCTCGAGCCGCATTCGGTGGCCATGCAGATCGCCGAATCCGCCTTCAGTCGCGTCCCGGTGTACCGCGACTCGCTCGATCACGTCGTCGGGATGTACCACGCGTTCGATGTGCTCAAGGAACGCGCGGAACAGCTGCCGCCGGTTCGACCCGTCGCGTATGCGCCCGCCGATTCACCTTGCAATGAGCTGCTGTTCAGGATGCTGCGCGCGCGGCTGCACCTCGCCGTCGTGCACGATGACCACGGCCACACGTTGGGAATAGCTACGCTCGAGAATCTCCTCGAGGAGCTGGTCGGCGATATCCGCGACGAACATGACGAGCCAGCAGCCGTCGCGACCGCGGGCGCTGCCGTGCCAGCCAAGTCATGAGCGCGACGCACTCAGCCGCACACGCCCGACTGCTCGAGGATTTCTTGGCGGGGAAGAAGCCCGCCCTCGCGCGCGCCGTGAGCGTGGTGGAAAACCATCGCGACGGGTTCGACGACCTGCTCGCGACGCTCCATCCGCGCATCGGCCGCGGCAGGCGCATCGGTATCACCGGTCCCCCGGGCGCGGGGAAGAGCACACTCACCGCGGCGTTGGTCGCCGCCTACCGCAAAGAAGGCCTCACGGTCGGCGTGGTCGCCGTGGATCCCACGTCGCCCTTCACGGGGGGCGCGCTCCTGGGCGACCGCATTCGGATGGAGGCCGTCGCCCTCGATCCCGGAGTGTTCATCCGGTCGATGGCCACACGTGGCTCGCTCGGCGGATTGGCCGAAGCCACCGGCGAAGTCGCCGACGTGCTGGACGCGTTCGGCACCGACCGCATCATCATCGAGACTGTCGGCGTGGGGCAGAGTGAGTTGGACGTGTCCCGCAACGCCGACAGCACCGTTGTGGTGCTGGTGCCCGAATCCGGCGATTCCATCCAGACGTTGAAAGCGGGGCTCATGGAAATCGCCGACATCTTCGTGGTGAACAAGGCGGACCGGCCCGGCGCCGATCGCATGCGCAACGAGCTGGAGCTGATGCTCGGGCTGCGCACGGGCGAGACGCTGAAAAACGTGCCCGCGCATCACGGCGTCCAGCTGGGACGTCCGATGACGAAGGAGGAAAGATTCGCGCTTAATCCGGCCAAGGCCGCGCGCGAGGCGGCGCAGCGGGACAGCGACGACCGTTGGACGCCTGCGGTGTTACGCTCGGTCGCGGTGAAAGGCGAAGGTACGGACGATCTCGTCACCGCGATCGACCGGCACTTTCATTATCTTGAGCGGAGTGGCGAGCTGCGGGCACGCCGCCGCGCGCGGTTACGGCGCCGTGTCGTGCAAGTGGTGGAATCGCGGGTACGACGGAGACTGTGGACCGATGCGCCTCTCGTGACGTGGCTCGATGAACAGCTGCCATCATTGGAAACGGGTTCGCGGAACCCGTTCGAAGTAGCGGACGATTTGCTGGCCCGCAGCGGCGATCTTCTCACACGGACGACGACATGACCTCGACTCGCGATTTCACCGATCGCTCGACCGACCAGGCTGAGCTCGAGCGGCTGCGTGCCGAGGTTGCCGAGTGGCGCAAGCGCTTCGACGAGTCGGAAAAGCGGAACGCCAACTTCGTGAACTCGACCGGCGAAGTTGCGCCGCTGTACACCGCGCTCGATGTCCATCCGGATTCGGCGGAGGAGCTCGGCGTTCCGGGGATCTATCCGTACGCGCGCGGCATCCATCCGACGGGCTACCGCGGCAAGCTGTGGACGATGCGGCAGTTTGCGGGCTTTGGCAGCGCCCGCGACACCAACGAGCGCTTCAAGTTCCTCCTCGAGCATGGGCAGACCGGGCTATCGACTGCGTTCGACTTCCCGACGCTGATGGGATATGACTCGGATCATCCACGGGCGGAGGGGGAAGTCGGAAAGACGGGGGTCGCGATCTCGAGCCTCGCCGACATGGAAGTCCTGTTCGAGGGAATTCCGCTCGATGAGGTGTCGACGTCGATGACGATCAACGGCCCAGCGATCATTCTCTGGGCCTTTTACATCGCCGCGGCGGAGAAGCAGGGTGTGTCGTCGGAGAAGCTTCGCGGCACGATTCAGAACGACATTCTCAAAGAGTACATGGCGCAGCACGCCTGGTGCTTTCCGATCGAGCCCGCTCTGCGTCTGGTCGTCGACTGCTTCGAGTGGGGCGCCGAGCACGCGCCGCTCTGGAACACGATTTCGATCTCCGGCTACCATATCCGCGAGGCGGGGGCGACCGCCGTGCAGGAGCTGGCATTCACGCTGGCGGATGGCTTCACCTACGTCGAGCGCGGTATCGCGCGCGGCCTCGACGTCGACGACTTTGCGCAACGACTCTCGTTCTTCTGGGACATCCACAACGACTTCTTCGAGGAAATAGCAAAGCTTCGCGCGGCGCGCCGTATCTGGGCGCGACACATGAAGGAGCGGTACAGGGCCAAAAACCCGCGGTCGTGGATGATGCGCTTCCATTCGCAGACCGCGGGGGTGACCCTCACCGCGCAGCAGCCGACGAACAACGTGGTGCGCGTCGCCTATCAGGCACTCGCGGCGGTACTGGGCGGCACACAGTCGCTCCACACCAACTCGATGGACGAAACGCTGGCGCTGCCGACGGAAGAGGCGGTGCAGGTGGCGCTCCGTACGCAGCAGGTGCTCGCGTACGAGAGCGGAGTTCCCAGCGTGATCGACCCGTTGGGCGGTTCCTACTACGTCGAAGCGCTCACCGACAAACTCGAGCGTGAGGCGGAGGCATTGTTCGAGGAGATCGAAAAGATCGGTGGCGTCGTGAAAGGGCTGGAGACGGGCTGGCTGCAGCGCAAGATCGCCGAGTCGGCCTCCCGCCAGCAGTGGGAGATCGAGCAGCATCGCAAAGTGATCGTCGGGGTGAACGAGTTCGTCACGGAAGAGCCCGCGCTGACCATTCCGCTGCTCAAGGTCGGCGAGCATGCCGACCGCGAACAGCGCGAGCAGCTGAAGCACATGCGGGCGACGCGCGACGATCAGCGCTGCCGGAAGGCGCTCGACGGGCTGCGGAAGGCGGCGAAGGGAACGGAGAACACGATGCCGCACATCCTCGAGGCGGCACGCGCGTACTGCACGTTGTTCGAGATACGGGCGGCGCTCGAGGACGTGTTCGGAGCGTATCGAGAGCCGGTCTTCTTCTGAGCGCAGCTCCGCCTGACTGGTGGGCGACGTTTTTCGACGCCCGCTATCTCCTGGAATACGAGCCGATCTTCGATGTCGTGCGGGACCGTACCGAGACCGCGCGACTCATCGACATCCTCGCGCTACCGGTTGGCTCGCGGATTCTCGATTGCCCGTGCGGACAAGGGCGACATGCCCATCTGCTCGCGGAAGCCGGCTACGACGTCGATGGCGTCGATTGGTCGCGCGACCTGCTGGACCGCGCGAAGGCGCGTGGCGTCGCCAGGAATCTGCGATACACGCGCGCCGACATGCGCGCGCTCCCGAAGCGGTGGTCGGAGCGCTTCGACGCCGTGGTAAATCTGTTCACGTCGTTCGGATTCTTCATGGATCCGGAAGACGACGTTCGCGTGATTCGAGAGTTCGCGCGGGTGTTGCGGCCCGGTGGCGTTCTCGCCTGGCACGGGGCGAGTCGTGACGGCGTGTCCGCGCGCTTTCTGGGGCGCGATTGGTGGAAGACCTCGGATGGCACCCTCGTCGCGCAGGTACGGTCCTTCGACCCACTTTCGGGGCTGCTCACGGTCGAATCGGAATGGCGCGGGCCCGCTGGAGACGGACAGCGCGCACATCGCATCCGGCTGTACACCGCGACGCGTCTGGCCGAGCTGTGCCGCGACGCTGGATTGATCGTCGAAGCATCATACGACGCGTGGCGCGATCGACCGCTGCGTCGCACGTCGTCGGAAATGTTGTTGGTCGCCCGAAAAGACCGCTAGCTTGCCTGCAGAATGACCCGTCCCATCAGAGTTCTGGTCGCCAAACCCGGTCTGGATGGTCACGATCGCGGGGCCAAGGTGGTCGCCGCGGCACTGCGTGACGCCGGGATGGAAGTCGTGTACACCGGCCTGCACCAGACGCCGGAGATGATCGCCAGCGCCGCCATCCAGGAGGACGTCGACGTCGTCGGCCTCTCGATCCTGAGTGGAGCGCACATGACGCTGTTTCCTCGCGTCCGTGACCTGCTCAACGAAGCCGGCCGCGACGATGTGCTCGTGACCGGCGGCGGAATCATTCCCAAAGAGGACATGGACGAGCTGCGGCGGTTGGGAATGGGTCAGCTCTTCGGTCCGGGAACGCCAACGTCCGAACTCGCAGACTACATCAAAAAGTGGTTCGCAGAGCGCCAGCAGCAGGAAGCGTAACCGCGAGCGGTGCAGGGACGGCAGGCGCTGCCGGCTCGCACTCTCGGCTTCGCGATTTGAGCGCCGAGCTCCGAGCGCTCGAGGCGCATCTCCGCGAAGGCGGCGGCAAGGAGCGGATCGCCCGCCAGCACAAACAGAAAAAGCTCACCGCGCGCGAGCGCATCGACGGGCTGTGCGACTCGAATTCCCGGTTTCTCGAGATCGGGCTGCTCGTCGCGCACGACCAGTACGACGGCCAGGCGCCCGGCGCGGGGGTCGTGACGGGCATCGGGATGGTGCACGGACGGGAGGTCGTCCTGGTCGCCAACGATGCCACCGTCAAGGCGGGATCCTGGTGGCCGGAAACGATCAAGAAGATCCTGCGCGCGCAGGAAGTAGCCATGCGCTGCCGGATCCCCATCATCTATCTCGTCGATTCCGCCGGCGTGAATCTGCCGTATCAGGGAGGCGTGTTTCCCGGTCAGTACGGCGCGGCTCGCATTTTCTACTACAACTCGATCATGCGCAGATACCTGCGCGTTCCGCAGATTTCGGCGGTGATGGGACCGTGCATCGCCGGAGGCGCGTATCTTCCCGCGCTGTCCGACGTCATCGTGATGGTGAAAGGCACGTCCTTCATGGGACTCGGTGGGCCCAACCTGGTGAAGGGCGCCACGGGACAGACGATCGACGCCGAGACGCTTGGCGGCGCCGTGACGCATACCGAGATCAGTGCGGTCGCGCACTATGCCGTCGACAACGACGAAGCCTGCCTCAAGAAGCTGCGCGATCTCGTCGAAGTACTGCCACAACCGGTCAGGCCGCCGCCACAACCCAGCGGTCGCGCGGGAGTGGCCCTGCCGAAAGACACCAGCGCGCTCTACGATCTGCTCCCGTCGGATCATCGGATGTCGTACGACATGCACGACGTCCTGCGTGCGATCGTCGATGACGGCAAGGTCGATGAGTTTCAGGCGCATCTCGCGGCGGAGATGATCTGCGGCGATGCCAAGATCGACGGCATCGGCGTCGGCCTCATCGCCAATCAGCGCGGGCTGATCAAAGGTCGATCGGGAGAAAAGCCGCGGTTTGGCGGGATCATCTACGCGGAAAGCGCCGAGAAGGTCGCGTACTTCATCGAGCGCTGCGATCGGCAGGGGATTCCTCTGCTGTTCGTCCAGGATGTGTCGGGCTTCATGGTGGGACCCGAGGCGGA
>Ga0070696_100000309_pt1 | contig 29644 bp, 24 predicted proteins | sample KBSK1253metaG_FD_65474 | JGI IMG/M metagenome (GOLD analysis project Ga0070696, IMG submission 65474) | Corn, switchgrass and miscanthus rhizosphere microbial communities from Kellogg Biological Station, Michigan, USA - KBS K1-25-3 metaG | ecosystem: Host-associated > Plants > Roots >... | reverse complement strand
CGGCCTCGACGTCGCCTACGACCTCGGCGGCGGCCACGCGCTGGTGGGCAGGCGCATGCCCGACCTCGACCTGCGGACGGCGGACGGCCCGACCCGTGTCTTCGGGCTCCTGCACGAGGCGCACCCCGTGCTCCTCAATCTCGGCGCGCCGGGCGGCTTCGACATCGCGCCCTGGAGCGACCGGGTCCGATGGGTCGACGCCCACGACGTGGGTGCCTGGGACCTGCCCGTCGTCGGCGAGGTGCCCGCGCCGGCGGCTGCGCTGATCCGGCCAGATGGCCACGTCGCCTGGGCCGGCGAGCTGACGGACCCGGGCCTGCCGGACGCGCTGGCGACCTGGTTCGGCGAGCCCACATCGGCATAGGTCCACTCGGTCCGAACTCCCGGGAGTCCCGTAGCATCCAGCACATGCGAGCTGTCGAGACCGCAGTCGTCGGGGCGGGTCAGGCCGGCCTCGTCGTCAGCGGCCTCTTGTCCCAGGCCGGCCGGGAGCACGTGCTCCTCGACCGAAGGGCGACCCTCGGCGGCGGGTGGCAGGACCGGTGGGACGGCTTCCGCCTGGTCTCGCCGAACTGGACGACGTCGATGCCCGGTTTTCCATACCGAGGATCCGACCCGGACGCGTTCATGCCCCGTGACGGCATCGTCGACCACTTCCGAGCGTACGCCGCGGCCATCGCCGCTCCGGTTGAGCTCGAGACCGATGTCACCCGGCTCGCGGCACATCCCGGCGGCGGCGCCGCGCGATTCCGGCTCGAGACCAGCAAGGGACCGATCGACGCCCGAGAGGTGATCGTGGCCGGTGGTCCGTTCGGGCGGCCCTACGTGCCCCAGATTGCGGCCGCCATCGCCTCGTCGATCCGCAGCCTCCACCTGCACGACTACCGGCGGCCCGAGGCGCTGCCGCCCGGCGGCGTTCTGCTGGTGGGGAGCGGCCAGTCCGGCGTCCAGCTGGCGGAGGAGCTGATGGCGGCCGGCCGCGACGTGACGATGGCCGCGGGGCGATGCGGCCGCTTCCCGCGGACCTACCGCGGCAGGGACATCTTCTGGTGGCTCCGATCGCTCGGCACGCGCGGCGCCGCCGTTGGCACGCCGCTCCCGGCGCCGGAAAACCTGGCGAGCCCACGGCTCCGCCTCGCCTGCAATCCGCAGCTCTCCGGCCACGGCGAGCGCCACGACACGAATCTGCGGGCGATGGCTCGGGCCGGCCTGCGACTGGCGGGCCGGCTCGAATCGATCGAGGGCACGCAGGTGCGATTCGCAGCGGATCTGGCGGAAACGCTCACCTTCGTGGATCGCTTCTTCGACGACCGGTTCCGTCGCTCGTTCGACGACTTCGCGGAGCGAGCGAGTGAAACGCTGCCGGCCGACGAGCCGGCCCAGGTCGACTTCGATCCACCCTCGATCACGGACCTGGACCTGGCGCGAGAACGGATCTCCAGCGTCATCTGGACGAGCGGCTTCCGACCCGCCACCGACTGGATCGATCTGCCCGTCTTTGACGAGTACGGCCTGCCGATCACCCGCGGCGGCCGAACCGACGTGCCCGGGCTGAGCTTCATCGGCACGCCGTGGCTCGTCGACATGGGCTCCGCGAACCTCGTCGGGCTCGTGCGCGACGCGGAGGCGCTCGCCGCGGACTGGTAGGTCCGCCGGAAAACCGCGACTCCTACAGCCCGAGGATGCCCTGGACCACCGGCCAGAGGAGCGCCGCCTGCGTCGTCTGGCCGCGAACGTTGAAGTGCGCGAAGTCGGGCGAGTACGTTTCCAGCGTGTCGATGTAGGCGCGGCGCACGCCGCCGTCGTCGAAGCAATTCGGGACCAGCTTGCACACGCGGGACTGCTCGGCCTCGTAGGCATCGATGGCAACTGTGAGCTTCTCGAAGGCGGCCTCGTCCAGCTTCCCCGATGCGTCGTAGAAGCTGCACTCGTCATTCCAGGTGAATGCGGTCGCCTTCATCTCGGGGTGCGCCGCGACGACCCGCTTCACGAAGTCGACACTCGGCCGGCCGGGCTGGTCGACCACGAGGATCTTCGTGTTGGGCGAGGCATCGTGGATGTACGCCAGGGCCTCGTTGATCGACTTCCCAACCTGGGCGACGGTCGCGGCGTCACATCGGATGTCGTTGTCGATCGTGTCGATGATCGCGAGGAGCGGCACCGGGACTTCCCGCATGGCCGCCTTCGCCTGTGTGAGCAGCTCTCGCGCCGGTGCACCGCCCTTCGCCTTGTTCGAGACATGACCGGCGGTGTCCGGGAGGGCCTGGATCAGTCGCGTGGCGATGCTGTTCACGGACGAGGTCGTTCCGGTCGCCCAGGAAGCCTCGAGGTTCGGCTGGGAGGCGCCGGCGGTCCCCTCACCGGTGAGCGCTGAGTGGCCGATCGCGATGACGCCGACCGGGTGCGCTAGGTCGGGAGCCGGGGTGGGTTGTTCGCTGGCAACGGTCGACGTCGCGGGAGGCGCCGTCGCGACAGCGGACGTAGTCGGCGTCGTGGAGGTCGCTCCCCCGCCACAGGCGGCAACGAGCGCCGCCAATACGAGGGCGCGCGCGGCCTTGCCGGGCTCCATCCGCCGGAGCATACGCATCTCGCCAGGGCAGAATCTGTCCCCGGCGCGACGTCAGCCGGGGGTCTCCTCGAGCATCGCACTGATCGCCTCAACCGCGGTCTCGGAATCGAAGCCGCTGCGGGCGAGGAGCGCGTAGGCGCGTTGCCGCCGAGCCCGCGGGTCCGCCACGCGAGCAAGCGCGCTCGCGTGGCGCTCGAGCACGCGCCGGGCCGCCGTCGCATCGGCCGCCGGCTGCTCCGTCTCGCGCGTCTCCAGGACGTCGTCGACCACCCGGCGGTCGATGCCCTTCCGTCGGAGCTCCGCCCGCAGCGCCCGTTCGCCGCGTGGCCGCGCCCGATCCCGCGACTCGACCCACGCCTGGGCAAAGGCAGCATCGTCGACGATCCCAAGATCGACCAGCCGCTCGAGGCAGCCATCGACGAGGTCGGGCCGATAGCCCCGCAGCAGCAGCCGTCTCCGGACCTCGTCGGCGGACCGCTGACGTGGCTCGAGAAAGCGCAGCGCCGCCTCGAGGACCAGCGACGGGTCGGTGACCTCGGCGTGCTCCGCCCTTCGCGCCTCGAGCGACTTCTGCCGCCGCCGAACGTTCAAGTAGCTGCGAGCGCGGCGTCAGGCGCGCCGGAAGCAAGGCGGCCGCGAGGACCGGCGCGCATCACGCCGCGCTATTCCGCCTCTTCGATGCCCTCGACGGGAACGGCGGCATCGCCACCAGCGACCTTGGCGCGGATGCGTGACTCGATCTCGGTTGCAATGGGCTCGTTCTGGCGCAGGAAGTCCTTCGAGGCTTCCCGGCCCTGTCCGAGGCGCGTCTCGCCGAAGGTGAACCAGGCGCCGGTCTTGTCGACGACGTCCATCGCGACGCCGACGTCCAGCAACCCACCCTCGCGGGAGATGCCCTCGCCGTACATCACGTCGAACTCGGCGACCCGGAACGGCGGCGCGACCTTGTTCTTCACGACCTTCACGCGGACCCGGTTGCCGATCGACTCCTGGCCGCTCTTGATCGTCTCGACGCGACGGATGTCGAGGCGGACGCTCGCGTAGAACTTGAGGGCCCGGCCGCCCGGCGTCGTCTCGGGATTGCCGAACATCACGCCGATCTTCTCGCGCAGCTGGTTGGTGAACACGAGCGAGGTGTTCGAGCGGCTGACCGCGCCGGTCAGCTTGCGCAGGGCTTGGCTCATGAGCCGCGCCTGGATGCCGACGAACGAGTCGCCCATCTCGCCTTCGATCTCGGCACGCGGTACGAGCGCCGCGACGGAGTCGACGACGACGACGTCGATGCCGCCGGAGCGAATCAGGGTCTCCGTGATCTCGAGCGCCTGCTCGCCGGTGTCGGGCTGGCTCACGAGGAGCTCGTCGACGTTGACGCCGCACGCCCGCGCATAGCCGGGATCGAGGGCGTGCTCCACGTCGATGAACGCGGCCACGCCGCCCTTTCGCTGAGCCTCGGCGATGACGTGCTGGCAGAGCGTCGTCTTGCCCGAGGACTCTGGCCCGAAGACCTCCGTGATGCGTCCGCGCGGGATGCCGCCGACGCCGAGCGCGAGATCCAGCGCGATGGAGCCGGTGGGGATGGTGTCGACCTGCTGCCGCTCGGCCGAGCCGAGCCGCATGATCGAGCCGGATCCGAACTGCTTCTCGATGGCGAGGATCGCCGCGTCCACCGCGCGTCCTCTTTCCGCGCCTGCGGTCTTCTCGCCGTTCCGCTCCATCACCGCCATGGTCACGCTCCTGCTTGCTCGAGCCCCGAGTTCCACGCAGGGGCTCGCAACCCCGCGCGACCGATCAGCCTTCGTCCTTGTCGCCCTCGTCCCAGCGCGGCTTGCGCTCCTTGCGGATCAGCTCGACGTTCATCGGCGGCTCCGAAAGCGGTTGCACCTTCGGCGCGCCGGACCGGTCCTTGGGCTTCTTCTTCGCTTCGCGGTGGGGTCGATCCCGAGAACCCATCGACATTTCCTCCGCGCTTGCCGGACGGTATCGCTCGGCGCTTCACGCCGGCTCACCCGCCGCTTCGCCGGTCATTGTCGCATCCTCGCCACCCGCGGTCCGGCCAGCGAGCGAGCGCAGATCCGGCACGGATTCGGCAAACCGTCCCGCGCCGATCGCCGCCCGGATCCTGGCCATGAAGTCGAGCGTGAAGGTCAGGTTGTGGAGCGTCGCGAGGCGGTACGCGAGCAGCTCGCGAGCGCGAAACAGGTGCGCGACGTACGCCCGCGAGAAGCGCCGGCAGCCGAGGCAGGGGCAGCCCTCCTGGATCGGCCCCGGGTCGTCGAGCAGCTCCCCGCTCCGGAGATCCAGCTTGCCGCCGGGAATCCAGACCTGGCCGGTCCGGGCGACCCTGGACGGCAGGACGGAGTCGAACAGGTCGACGCCCTGGCCGACCGCGTCGAGCAGATCCGCCGGCGAGCCCAGGCCCATGAGGTAGCGCGGTCGCGGATCGTCGGCGACGAGCCCGATCACGACCCCGAGCGCGTCCCGTCGCTGCGCACGGGTCTCGTCGCCCGCGAGCCCGCCGATGTTGATGCCGTCGAACGGCAGCCCGGCGATGAATCGCGTGGAGCGCTCGCGCAGGTCGGGCTCGAGGCCGCCCTGGATCACCCCGAAGAGCGCCTGGTCGGGGCGTGTGTGGGCACGCAGCGAGCGTTCCGCCCAGCGGTGCGTCCGCTCGGTCGCATCCTCGACCACCGATCGCGCCGACGACGGGTAGACGGGGTGGTCGAAGGCCACCGCGATGTCGGCCCCCAGCGCCTCCTGGACCGCCATCGAGGATTCCGGCGTGAGCCGCTGGGTCGAGCCGTCGATGTGGCTGCGGAACGTGGCGCCGTCCTCGTCGATCTCACGCGCGTCCGCCAGAGAGACGACCTGGAAGCCGCCCGAGTCGGTGAGGATCGGGTGATCCCAGGCCATGAACCGATGCAGCCCGCCCAGCCGGACGACGCGCTCGTGGCCCGGGCGCAGGAACAGGTGGTAGGTGTTCGCGAGGACGATCGTCGCGCCTGCTGCCTCCAGGTCGTTCGGATCGAGGGACTTGACCGTGGCGTTCGTCCCGACCGGCATGAACTGGGGCGTCTCGATGACCCCGTGCGGCAGCGAGAGCCGGCCGAGCCGGGCGCGGGTTCGACCGTCGGCGGGCGGCGGGACGAGGACCTCGAACGAGGACGGCCGCGCGGTGACGGCCGTCACGAGCCTCCGCTCGAGCCCGGTTCCTCCCACAGCGGCACGATGTCGGGCTCCGCGCGCCTCGGTGGCGGGATCTCGTAGCCGAGGCCGGCCAGGTGGTTTCGCGCCGCCTCCGTCGCGATGCGCCCCTGCGGCGTGCGATCGAGGAAGCCGAGCCGCAGCAGGTACGGCTCGTACACGTCCTCGATCGTCTCGACCTCCTCCGACAGCACGGCGGCGAGGGCCGCGACGCCCACGGGACCCGAGGCGAACTTCTGGATGATCGCGGCGAGCAGCTTGCGGTCGGTCGAATCGAGGCCGGCGTCGTCGATCTCGAGCAGGCGCATCGCCTCGATGGCCGCTCTCTCGTCGACGCTGCCGTCGCCGTGGACCTCGGCGTGGTCGCGCACCCGCTTGAGCAGTCGGTTCACGATCCGCGGCGTGCCCCGCCCGCGCCGCGCGATGGCGAGCGCCGCGTCGTGGTCGAGCTCGACGTTCAGGATCCGCGCCGATCGCTGGACGATGTCGGTGAGCTCCGCCTCCTCATAGAAGTCGAGCCGGTAGGTCGCCCCGAACCGGTCGCGCAGCGGCGATGAGATCCGGCCCGCCCGCGTCGTGGCGCCGACCACCGTGAACGGCTTCAGGCTGAGTCGGAGGCTCCGCGCGCTCGGCCCCTTGCCGATCATCACGTCGAGAGCGAAGTCCTCCATCGCCGGGTACAGGATCTCCTCGACGGCGCGGTTCAGCCGATGGATCTCGTCGATGAACAGGACGTCGCGCTCCTCGAGGCTGGTCAGCACCGCCGCGAGATCGCCGGGCCGCTCCACCGCCGGGCCGGACGTGTAGCGCACGTTCACGGCCAGCTCGCGGGCGATGATCGTGGCGAGCGTGGTCTTGCCCAGGCCGGGCGGGCCGTAGAGCAGGACGTGGTCGGCCGCCTCTCCCCTCGCCTTGGCGGCGGTCAGCAGGATCGAGAGGTTCGCCTTGACCTCTCGCTGGCCGATGTATTCATCGAGGTTTCGCGGCCGAAGCGAGCTCTCGACGACGACATCGGCGTCGTGCAAGTCGGCCGCAAGGATGTGGGAAACGTCGTCCTCTGCCACCGTCACGAGGATAGCAAACGTGCATCCATTTCGTACAGATGTTCGACGTTCGGACCGACCCTCAGGGCTGGATCGCGCGCTCGGGCGAGAGGTCGCAGTCGGGCGTCGTGCACAGGACCAATCCGAGGTTGTCCAGGCCCTCCGCGAGCGGCGTGAACCCGAGCCGGCCCTCGTCGAGCCGGCGAGCGATGACCCCGGCCGGTTGCCCCCGCACCAGCACGGCGCCGCCCGAGTCGCCGGTGGAGACCATCGTGTCGCCGACGATCAGGCACGGGAAGATCGTGTCCGTCGCAAAGTGATACGGCCCGACGACGATCACCGTCCCGGAGCGAAAGTGGTCGCGACCGTCGATCTCGAATTGGTCCCCGACAGCGATGTCGGAGCAGGCCAGCGGCCGCGTGCCCACGTCGAACGTGCGGTAGCCGCCGGCGCCCATGTCGACCACGTTGAGGTGGCCCCACGGAATGCGGTCGGTCGCCAGGGCCATCGTGAGGATGTCCGATGGCGCACAGAACCGGCCCTCGGGACAGTCGGCGAGCTGGGCGCGCGCGCCGAGAACGCCGATGACCCGCCCGCCGGCATCACGCAGCGCGTCCCCGGGATTGCCGCAGTGCGCACTGATCGTGAGAACGATGGTGGACTCGTGGCGGGCGTAGAACCCTCCCGCACATGCCTCGATGAAGTTCTGGCCGGCCCACACCGGCGGATCGAACCGGGCGGTGGTCCGTGCGGTCTCGTTTCGATCCTCGATCGTGACCGCGGCCCAGTACCCGATGAGCGCGAGCACGGTCAGCGCGAGGAGGATCGTCGTCGCGCGAACGATCCGGGCCCTCGTGCGCATCGTGTGAAGGTAGTCTCACATGCGTGGGAGAGATCTGGTTCCTCGGCATCATCCTCATCGTCCTTGGGGTGGGGATCCGCCTCCGGGTCTGGAGGCAGTACATCGACCTCCACGCCAGGCGCTATGGCGGCGCCCCGCCCAGGGGCTGGCTGTGGACGCGGGTCGACGACCCGGAGGTCGAGCGCTCGAGGCGGGCCATGGCTGGCGGGTCCTTGCTCGCGATCGCCGGCGCGATCCTCGTCATCGTCGAGGCGCTTCGCCAGTGAGCCGCCGCGGGGGTCACTCGCTCGAGTGGCGCTCGGTCGAATTCGAACTTGATACGTGCCCGAAACTTGACACCACGTGGGGTGGTTTCTAGCCTTCCGGTATGACCCCGCTCCCCCGCAGCGTCGCAGAGCTCACGGCGCTCGGGCTCACCACCTATGAAGCAAAGGCGTACGTCGCCCTGCTCGGGCGGGACTCGTTCACCGCGGCCCAGGTCTCGCGCCAGGCCGGCCTGCCCCGCCAGCGCATCTACGACGTCCTGGGCAGCCTCGTCGAGAAGGGCCTCGCGTCGTCGCGACCCGGCGCGGTCGTCAAATACGCCGCCGTCGCGCCGGAGCTCGCCGTCGACCGCCTCGTCGCCGAGCACCGCCGCCAGCTCGGGGACCTCGAGCACGCCGCGACGCGCGCCATCGCCGACCTCCAGCCGGCGTACAAGTCCGGGCTCGAGCACACCGACCCCCTCGAATACATCGAGGTCCTCCGCGACGCGGGTGCGATCAACGAGCGGTTCGGCGAGCTCCAGGCGTCCGTGAAGCGCGAGATCCTGGTCTTCACCAAGCCGCCGTACGCCACGCAACCGCAGGAGAACCCCGAGGGCCTCGAGGTCTCGCGTCACGTTCGCGCGCGAAGCGTCTACGAGATGAGCGCGTTCGACGACCCGGCGTTCATCGCCGGCGTCGAGCGATTCATCGAGGCCGGCGAGGAGGCCCGCTTCGTCGAGGCCCTGCCGCTGAAGCTCGTGATCATCGACGAGACGATCGTGATGTTCGGGATGCAGGACCCGGTCGGCTCCGGCGGCGACCTGACGATCATGGTCGTCGAGCACCCGTCGCTCGCGCAGATCCTCAAGACGTCGTTCGAAACGACGTGGGCGCAAGGCCTGACGATCGAACAGGCGACGACTGCCCACGCCGCAAGGCAGCGCAAATCCGCCTGAGGAGCACCATGCGAGCAAGGCTCCGCCGCCGCGCGTCCCTGCTCGCAGGCCTTCTTCTCGTCGCGTCGCTCGTGCCGGCGCAGGGCACCGCCCTCGCCGCATCTGGCGCGCCGAGCAAGCTCCGCGGCGACCTGGCGGCGCTCGTCTCCGGGCAGAGGACGCTCGATTCGAGGATTCCCGGCCTCATCGCCGGCTACCAGGCGGGCGAGCTCCCCTACTTCGTCTACCTCTCCGAGCCGAACGACGCGGCGCACCGAGCCGCCCTCGAGCTCGTCGGCGCCCGAGTCCTGCGGACGTACAAGACGCTGCCCGTGTTCGCGGTGGCCTCGTCGGCCGCCGACGTGCAGCGAGTCGCCGCCACGTCGTTCGTGACCTGGCTCGCCCCGATCGAGCTGGTCTTCGCGCTCGACGAGCAGCCTGCCGACCAGTCGAGGTCGACGACGCAGGACGTCGGCGCGCCGGCCCAGTGGAATGCCGGCATCACCGGCGCCGGCGTCCGGATCGCGATCCTCGATACGGGCGTGGACCCCGCGCATCCGGACCTCGACGACCAGGACTTCCGCAACTGGAGCTCGCTGCTCCCGAACCCGCCGAAGGTCGTTGCGCGCCGCGACTTCAACGCGGGCGGCTGCGCCGGCGTGGCACACGATGGGCACGGCCACGGGACCCATGTCGCCGGCGTGGCCGCGGGCACCGGCGAGGGCACGCCCGACGCGGCCGACAACGGCAAGTACCTCGGCGTCGCGCCCGGTGCCGAGCTCGCGGTCGCGAAGGTCCTGACCGACGCGGGCGCCGGCATCAACTCCGACCTGATCGCGGCGATGGAATGGGCCGCGATGCCCGACACCGGCGACCTCGTTGGCTGCACCGGCATCGGCGCGGACATCGTCAACATGAGCCTCGGCTCCGAGGCGCGCCCGACCCGGCTGAACTCGGACAGCGACGTCGACATGGTCAGTCTGTTCCTGGACCGGCTCGCCGTGCACTACGGGACGCTCTTCGTCGCCGCCGCCGGGAACAGCGGGCCGTATGTCGGCTCCGTCCTCGAGGCGCCCGGCTCCGCGGCGCAGGCCCTGTCGGTGGCCGCCGCGGCCAAGGATTACGACCTCAACCACGACGACACCCTCTCCGGCGACACCTGCGCCGGCTGGCAGCATCCGCCCGCCAGCAATGAGGACGACGACTGCTCCGGCGGCGCCGGCACGCAGCCGCAGTCGGTTGCGCCGTTCTCGGGTCGGGGCCCGTCCGGCGACGTGTGGCTTCGCCCGGACATCGCCGCGCCGGGCATGAACCTGGTTTCGGCGCAGGCGTCGACCGGCGCCGCGATCGCGCAGGGTGACCTCAACCGCAACACGCGCCTGGACCCCCTGTACGCGACGGCGTCGGGGACCTCGATGGCAACGCCCGCCACGTCGGGCAGTGCCGCGCTGCTCCTGGCCGCCTACCGACAGCGCTACTACGCCGATCCCGTTGGCGCATCGGGCGCGTCGGGCGTCGATGCGCCCACCTACGCGCTGCTCCGCGCCGCGCTGATGAACTCGGCCGGTCCGGACCTCTACGACTCCCGCTGGATCATCACCACCGAGACCGACGTCCGCTACGACTGCCCGCAGCCCGACCCGGCCTTCGGCCTGTGCACGGCGATCGAGAGCATTCCCGACACGGCGACCGGCTCGATCACGCTGATGGACGCCCGGAACAAGGGCGCCGACCCGTACGTGGGCCCGCTCGCCGAAGGCGCCGGCAAGCTGAACGTCGGCCGAGCGATCAGCGCGCTCCGCGACGGGCTGGTCGTGTATAGCGCCGGCTCAGGGAGCGGTGCGACGTTCGGGGCCGGCCATCGTGACTTCCAGGGCAGCTGGCAGGTCGGCGCCGCTGCCGCGGGCAGCAAGGCGACCCAGAAGTTCGTGCTGCGTGCGGCGCCGGGCGCCGCGGCACAGAAGGCATCGTTTGCGTTCGAGGCAGGCCACCCATCGGACGGTAGCAAGGCCATCCCGACCGGCAAGGTCCCGGGCGCCTGGACCGTGAACCTGCCCGGCAAGACATCGGTGGCGCGCGGCGGGAATGTCGTCGTGAGCCTGACGATGTCGATTCCGGCAGGCACGCCGGCCGGCACATACAGCGGTCGGGTCGCCGTGACCTCGTCGACGGGCCAGCTCATCCGGATCCCCGTCTTCGTCTCGGTCGCCCTCCACGATTCGAATGCGGCCGACGGGAATGCGCCGGGCCCGCAGGCGCGGTTCGCCTCGGCGAACGACGTCTACGGCAAGGACGACACCACCTGGCCGTCGGTCGCCGGCACGGCGCCGACCGGCACGAACGCGGACTGGATCGTGTTCCCGGTCGAGCTCGCCGGCGGGCTCAGCCAGGCACGGTTCTCGGTGTACGACGCCACGACGCACAACGACACGTACGACCTCTACCTGTACGACAGCCACATGGACCTGATCTCGAGCACGCACCCGTTCGCGTCCAGCGGCGTCACGGACGTGGCGGCGAACGCCGAGCGCGGCGCATCGACCCAGGCGTCGCCGCAGGTGCTCTCGATCAGCGCCCCCGCTGCGGGCCGCCTCTACCTGGCCGTGAGTCGCGCGCGGATCGGCGGCACCATCGCCGGCGCGTCCTTCGGTGCCTTCGTCCTGACGCTCGACGAGATTCGCTAGCCGCCGGCGCACATCGCGCCGCAGAATCGAGCGCATGGCTCTGGTGGCGCTGGCCCTCGTGATGTCGACGAGCTTCGGGCTGCTCGTCAGCGGCCGGCGATACTTGCGGGGCTACGTGGCAAAGCACGGCAGGATCCCGCCCGCCTCGTGGATGTTCCACCGCTCCGAGGATCCCGAGCTCGAAGGCGTCCGCCGCGTCGCCCTCGCGCTGCTCCCGTTCTACCTCCTCGCCGGGCTGATCTACTTCCTTCGCCCCTGAGGCTCAGTCCCGGGCGAGGACCCGCAGTGCGGCCTTGACCCGCTCCTCGAGGGAGGCCGTCGCGCCGGCCATGCCCAGCCCGACGCGGGCGGCCTCGCGCGCCTCGGGCAGCGAGTAGCCGAGCGCCTGCAGCGCACCGACCACGTCGCCCTCAGCGGCCGGCTGGCCCGCCACGGTGACCATCGCGGCCACGCCCGCCGCGGCGACCTTCTCCTTGAGCTCGAAGATCACCCGCTCCGCGAGGCGCTTGCCGATGCCGGGGATGGAAACGAGCACCGCCTGGTCCTGCTGCATGATGGCGAGCTGGAGCTCCGCGGTCGGGCGCGAGCCGACGATCGCCATCGCCACCTTCGGCCCGACGCCGGTGACGGTCAGCAGCAGCCCGAAGAACCCGAGCTCCTCCACCGTCCGGAACCCGTACAGGGCCTGCAGGTCCTCGCGGACGACGTGGTGCGTGAATAGCTTGAGCCGGCCCCCCGGCGCGGCGCTCGCCAGCACCGAGGGCGCGGCGTACACGCGGTACCCGACGCCGCCGACCTCGACCACGAGCGAATCGAGTGCGATCGCAGCGACCGCGCCGTCGAGCGAGGCGATCACGGACGCTTGCCGGCTCCTTCGCGGGCGAGCGCTTCCTTGACCGCTCGTTCGAACCCGCTCTGCCCGTCAAGCCCATTCCCGTTGCCGTGGCCGTTGCCGCCGGTGCGCTCGATCGGATCGACCGCCGCGCGATCGAGGACCGCCGAGCGTCGCTCGACCCCCGGCCGTTCCGCGTTGGCCGCCCAGATCGCGACGGCCAGCGCGTCGGCCGTGTCGTCCTTTCGCGGCGGCTCGGCGAGCCCGAGGCAGACCGCGACCATCCGCCCGACCTGGTCCTTCTCGGCGCGCCCGTTGCCGGTCACCGCGACCTTGACCTCGTTCGGCGTGGCTTCGCGGACGGGCACCTCGGCCTGCGCCGCAGCGAGGAGGACCACGCCCCGCGCCTGCCCCACCGCGAACGCCGTTTGCACGTTACGCGAGAAGAAGAGCCGCTCCACGGCGACGAGGTCCGGCTTGTGCAGCGCGATCAGCTCGTCGAGCAGGGCGTGGATCGCCAGCAGCCGCCGCGGGAGCGAGGCGTCGGGCCTCGTCTCGAGCGTGCCGCCATCGACCATCCGCAGGCGGCCGCTCCGGCTCTCGACGATGCCCCAGCCGAGGGCCGCGGTGCCGGGATCGATGCCAAGAACGATCACGCGGCGCGCCGCCGCGGAAGAACGCGAGGCGTCGAGGTCAACCCGCGACCTCGGCGAAGATCTCCTCGGGGATGTCGAAGTTCGCGGTCACGCGCTGGACGTCGTCGAGGTCCTCGAGCGACTCGACCAGGCGAAGATTCTGTCGCGCCCGCTGCTCGTCGACCGTGATGGTGCTCTTGGCCACCATCGTGCTCTCGGCATGCTCGACCGGCACGCCGGCGGCATCGAGCGCCTTGCGGACCTGCTCGAGCCCGCCCGGCGTCGTGTACACCTCGACGAGCTCATCGCCGCTCGTGTCGACGTCCTCCGCCCCGGCGTCGATCGCGGCCAGCGCGACGTCGTCGGGATCCTGCCCGTTGGCCGGGATCGTGATCAGGCCCCGCGGCTCGAACTGCCACGCCACTGCGCCGGAGCCGGCCAGCTGACCGCCGGCCTTGGTGAACACGGCGCGCACCTCCGCCGCCGTGCGATTGCGATTGTCGGTCGCCGCCTCGACCAGGAATGCCACGCCGCCGGGGCCGTAGCCCTCGTACACGATCTCCTCGAAGACCTCGGCGTCCCCGCCGCCCGTGGCCTTGTCGATGGCCCGCTTGATGTTGTCCGCGGGCATGTTCACCGAGCGCGCCTTGTCCATCGCGAGCCGCAGCCGGTAGTTCGCGTCCGGGTCACCGCCACCGGCCCGCGCGGCGATGCTGATCTCGCGCGCAACCTTGGTGAAGACGGCCCCCCGCTTGGCGTCATTCGCGCCCTTCTGGCGCTTGATCGTCGACCATTTGGAGTGACCTGACATCAGGCCGGAGTATACGGGACTAGAATGGCCGGACCCCTCCGGCGGCCGTTCGAAAGGCCCCGTTCGAGCACCGATCCACCGACCCCTGCTGAACGAGGAAACCATCGCCGATGACCACCAAGAGCGTCGATCTCCCCCACCTTCGGAGCGTCGTCCTGGCCGGCCACGCGGGTGCAGGCAAGACGACGCTCGGCGAACAGCTCCTGTTCAAGTCCGGCGCGGTCGGGCGCGTCGGCAAGGTCGATGACGGCAGCTCCCACCTCGACTTCGAGCCCGAGGAGCAGAAGCGCCGCGAGTCGCTGAGCCTTGCCGTCGCGACGTTCGAGACGGACGGCACGCGGGTCACGATCGTCGACACGCCGGGCTACCTCGACTTCGTCGCCGAGGTGATCTCGGGCTTCGAGGCGGCGGACGGAGCGATCCTCGTGACCGATGCGACGGGCGGCGTCGAGGCCGGTCTCGAGCAGTCGATCAGCCTCGGCCGGAGCACCAACACCGCGGCCTGCTTCTTCATCAACAAGTGCGACAAGGAAAACGCCGACCCGACCGCGGCCCTCGACGGCCTGCGCGCGGCGTTCGGCAACAAGATCGCGCCGCTCCAGCTCGCGATCGGCGCGGCGCACGACTTCACGGGCTATGTCGACCTGGTCCACCGCAAGGCGTACTCGTGGCAGGGCGGCAAGGAGGTCGAGGCCCCCATCCCGGACGGGATGGCCGACGAGGTCGCGCGGCGCCGGGACCAGCTCCTCGAGGCCGCCGCCGAGGCCGACGACGATGTGCTCATGAAGTACCTCGAAGGCGAGGAGGTCGCCGACGCCGAGCTCGAGGCGTGCCTGCGCAAGGGCGTCAAGGAATCGATTCTCGCGCCAGTCCTCGTCGGGTCGGCAGCGACCGGGATCGGCCTGCAGGCCCTGCTCGATGCCATCGTCCGCTACCTCCCCTCCCCGGCCGACGAGGGCCCGGCGAAGGCGCTCGACAAGGGCGGCAGCCCGGTCGAGGTCGAGCCCGATCCCAACGGACCGCTCCTCGCCCGCGTCTTCAAGACCGCCGCGGACCCGTTCGTCGGGCGCCTGACCTACCTGCGCGTCCTGTCCGGCACTCTCCACTCGCAGGGCCACGCCTGGAACCAGGCGCGCGGCCAGGAGGAGCGCATCGGCCAGCTGCTGCTGCTCCACGGCAAGGACCAGGAACCGATCGGCGAGCTCAAGGCCGGCGAGATCGGGGCGGTCGCGAAGCTGGCCGTCACCTCGACCGGCGACGCCCTCTCGAGCAAGGACAAGCCGTACACGCTCGCCCCGCTGTCGTTCCCCGAGCCGACCCTGATCATGGCGATCGAGCCGCAAACCAAGACGGACCTCGACAAGATGGGCCCGGCGCTCCAGCGCATGCTCGAAGAGGAGCCGTCCGCCCGGGTCGAGCGCAGCGAGACCGGGGAGCAGATCCTCCGCACCCTGGGCGATGCCCAGGCGGCGGTGATCCTCGAACGGCTCAAGCGGAAGTTCGGCTCGGCGATCGTGACCAAGACGCCGAAGGTGCCGTACCGCGAATCGATCCGAGGCAGCGCGAAGGCGCATGGGCGGTACAAGAAGCAGACCGGCGGGCACGGCATGTTCGGCGACGTGTGGCTGGAGATCGAGCCAAATCCCGGCGGCGGCGTCGAGTTCAACGAGAAGGTCGTCGGCGGGTCCGTGCCGCGCCAGTTCTTCCCGGGCGTCGAGAAGGGCGTCCGCGAGACCGCGGCGGAGGGCGTCGTCGCCGGCTATCCCCTGTCCGACTTCAAGGCGACGCTGTACGACGGCTCGTTCCACACGGTGGACTCGAACGAGCTGTCGTTCAAGATCGCGGCCTCGATGGCGCTCAAGGACGGGATCCTGCAGGCCAAGCCGGTCCTGCTCGAGCCGATCATGAACGTCGAGATCCGCGTGCCCGAGGCGTTCATGGGCGAGGTCAACCGCGACCTCAACGGTCGCCGTGGCCGGGTCATGGGCATGGACACCCAGGACGGCTACCAGGTGATCAGCGCCCAGGTCCCGCAGTCGGAGCTGTTCACCTACGCGACCGAGCTCAAGTCATTGACCGGCGGCCGCGGCACCTTCCGCTCCTCCCTGGACCGGTACGACGAGATGCCGTCGCACCTCGCCGACAAGGTCGTCGAGGCCCACAGGAAGGAGACGGCGGACTCGGCGAGTCACTGACCGCCAGCCCTCCGCCCTCCCCTCCCGCCCTCCACTTCGCCCGCCGATGAGCACGACCGCGTCCAGCTTCGCGTCGCCGACCAAGCCGGCATCCTGGTCGTGGGAGGCCACGAGCGAATCCGTCGCCGCGCGCTACGGGCTCCCGGTCGAACGGGTCGTCCGCTTCGACCAGAACACCGCGCCGACGCCGCCCGACCTCGTCCGCGACCTCCTTGCCGCGGGCGTCTTCGAGGTTCCGCTCTCCGAGTACCCGCCGTCCGATTACGGGCGACTGGTCGCCGCGGCGTCCGAGCGCTACGGGGTCGGGCGGGACGAGCTCCTCGTCGGCGCCGGCGCGGACGAGATCCTCGACCTGTGCGCCAAGGCGTTCCTGCCGGCAGGTAGCGCCGCGGTGGTGCCGGTCCCGACCTACCCGATGTACGGGATCCTCACCGACCAGCGCCGGGCCGCCGTCGTGCGGGTCCCACGACGCCCGGCGGACGCCGGCTATTCGCTCGACGTCGACGCGGTTCGAGCGGCGGCCGCGGAGCCGGCCGACAACGGCGCGCTGCCCGGCGTCGTCTGGCTGTGCAGCCCGAACAACCCGACGGGCCGGGCCGAGCCCGATGGCGTCATCGCCGCCCTGCTCGAAAGCCTGGCCCGTGATGCCGCGGCCTCGGGCCGGCCGGTGCCCACCGTGGTCCTCGACGAGGCCTATACGGAATTCACCGGCGGGTCGCTGGCGGGGTTGCGCGCCGCCTATCCCCGCCTCGTCGTCCTGCGGACCATGAGCAAGGCCTATTCCATCGCCGGGCTCCGCGTCGGCTTCGCCGTCGCGCGGCCCGAGATCATCGAGGAGATCGCGGTCTACCGGCCGCCCGGGTCGGTCTCGAACGTGTCCGTCGACGTGGCGGCAGCCCTGCTCTCGGACCCCGCGCTCGCGCCCGAGCGCGTGGCGACGATCGTGGCGGAGCGGGAGCGGTTCGCCGCGGCGCTTCGCGACGCCGGCTGGAATCCACAGCCGTCGACGACCAACTTCGTCCTCGTCGAGTTCGCCTCGACGGCGGCGGCCGAAGAAGCCGCCGAGGGGTTGCTCTCGCGTGGGCTCATCCCGCGCACCTTCCCGGCAGACCACCCCCTCGCGCACTGCCTCCGCCTGACGGTGCGCAACGCCGAGCAGGACGACCGACTGGTCGAGGCGGCGCTGGAGGTCGGCTCGGAGGCGTGAGCGAGCCTGACGTGGCCGCGCTCCGGCGCGCCTACGACGAACAGCTCCGGGTCCACCTCCCCGCGCGCCGGCCCGAGGGCGTGCGCATGTCGTGGGACGGGCCGCTCCTGCGGACGGTCGGGTTCGGCGATCGAGGCTGGGTCGAGTACCGCGATCTGGCGGGCGCGGGCGACGCGGACGTCGACGGTCTGATCGCGCGCCAGGTCCGCTACTTCGGCGAGCAGGGCATCGGCTTCGAGTGGAAGCACCACGGTCATGACCTGCCGGCCGACCTGACGGACCGCCTCCGCGCGGCCGGGTTCTCGCCGGAGCCGACCGAGACGATCATGATCGGCGACCTCGACTCGATCGACGTCGGCGCGCAGCCGCCCGACGGAGTGATCATTCGGGAGATCACGGAGCGGGCCGACCTGAACGGAATCGCCGCGCTCGAGGACGCGGTCTGGGGCGAGGACGGCACCATCGGCTGGATCGCCCACCTCGCCGCCGAGCACGAGGCCGATTCCGACGGCCTGACGATCTTCGTGGCCGAGGCCGGCGGCATCGTGGTCTCCGCCGGCTGGATCAGGTTCCCGGACGGCACGGAGTTCGGGACGCTTTGGGGCGGGGCGACGCTGCGCGAGTGGCGCGGCAAGGGCATCTACCGCTCCCTGGTCGCGGTGCGCGGGCGCCTCGCGCATGCGCGCGGGCTGCGCTACCTCGAGACCGACGCCTCCGACGACAGTCGGCCGATCCTCCAGCGCCTGGGCTTCGTACCGGTCACCACGACGACGCCCTGGATCTGGTCGCCATCCGAGCGGGCCTCGAGCTAGGGTCGCAGCCTCCCGACGCGCACCCGCCGCTTCCCGAGCCTGACCACGTACCACTCCCCCGCGATCGGCGGCGGCAGCTGTGCGTCGGCATCGGTGAGCCGCTGGTCGTTGACGGTCACGCCACCGCCGGCGATGGCGCGCCGCGCCTCGCCCTTCGACGCGAAGGCGCCGCTCGCGACGAGGAACCCGACGGGTCCGTCGGCCGCATCCGCCGTCGTGTACGTGAACCCATCCGCGGCGCGATGAAGCGTCGCGAGAACGGCCGGATCCGAGATGGGACCGCCAGAGAAGGCCGCCTCCGAGGCGGCCCTCGCCTGCGCCGCCGCATCCTCGCCGTGTACTCGAGCGGTGATGTCCCAGGCCAGTGCGCGCTGCGCCTCGCGCCGCTCCGGCGCCGACGCGATGGCGGATTCGAGCTCGACGACCCGCCCCGGTTCGAACGTCGTGAACCAGCGCAGGTAGGTCGAGACGTCGCGATCGTCCGTGTTCAGCCAGTGCTGGTAGAAGGCGTATGGCGACGTCCCGTCGGGGTGCAGCCACACCGAGTCGCCGGTCTCCGACTTCCCGAACTTGGTTCCCGACGGGGTGAGGAGCAGCGGGTAGGCCAGCGCGTACGCGAGCGGCGCTCCGTCGGCGCTCGGCTCCGAGGTCCGCCGGATCAGCTCGAGGCCGGCGGTGATGTTGCCCCACTGGTCCGCGCCGCCCATCTGCAGCTCGCAGCCGAGCTCGCGATACAGGTGCTGGTAGTCGAACGACTGGATGAGCATGTAGCTGAACTCGGTGAACGAGAGCCCACCCTCCAGCCGAACCTGCACTGAGTCCTTGGCGAGCATGTACGGGATCGTGAAGTGCTTGCCGACGTCGCGCAGGAAGTCGAGCAGGTGGACCGGCACCAGCCAGTCGGCGTTGTTCTGCATGACCGCGGCGCGCGGCCCGGAGAAGTCCAGGAAGCGCTCGAGCTGGGGCCGGATCGACGCGACGTTCGCAGCGATCTGCTCGAGTGTTTGCAGGTTCCGTTCCGCCGAGCGGCCGGACGGGTCGCCGATCATCCCGGTCCCGCCGCCGACCAGCGCGATCGGCCGGCCGCCGTGGCGCTGGAAGTGGATGAGCCCGAAGATCGGCACGAGGTGGCCGATGTGCAGCCACGGGCCCGACGGGTCGAAGCCGTTGTAGGCGGTGATCGGCCGGTTCGTGGCGAATCTCGCCTCGAGACCATCCGACGCGGCGTGGAACATGCCTCGCCAGCGCAGCTCCGGGATCAGACCGCCGAGGCCCGCTTCGAAGGTCGGGACGGCCGCGCTCGGCATTGCAGTGTCGTCGCCGGGCGTCACAGGACCTGGGGGAGGGCCGTCGAGAGCGCGACCCGATGGGGGGAAGGAGCCCTCACGGACCCTATGGTATCTTTCGCCGCCTCATGCAGACCGCCCTCCAGAGGCGTCAGCGGCACCGACGAAACGGGGCCGCAAGACGCGGACGTGGAGGTGGCGCCGCTCGACGAGCGGCACTTGCCATCCCGCTGCTCCTCTTCTCCAGCTTCCTCGTGCTCGGCGGTGTCGGGTTCATCAGCACGGTCAGCGCGTACGCCTACTACAGCCGCGACCTGCCCGACCCGTCGACCGCGCTGGAAGGCCTGACCTTCGAGCAGCCGTCGGTGATCTATGACCGCACGGGCCAGATCGAGCTGGCGCGCTTCGGCGAGCTCCGGCGCGAGCTGCTCGACTTCAAGGACATCCCGGCCGAGATGGTCGACGCCACGACCTCGGTCGAGGACAAGGACTTCTGGACCAACCCGGGCTTCGACATCGGCGCCGTCGTGTCCGCCGGCCTCGACACCCTCTCCGGCCGGCCGCGTGGTGCCTCCACGATCACCCAGCAGCTCGTCCGGGCCAAGCTGCTGCCCGAGTGGGCCTTCTCGGGCACGGTCTACGACCGCAAGATCCGGGAGATCATCCAGTCGATCCGGCTGACCGAGGCCTACCCCGGCACGGCGGGCAAGCAGCTGATCCTGGCGGCATACCTCAACCAGAACTTCTACGGCAACCAGAGCTACGGCGTCGCAGCCGCCGCCATGGGCTACTTCGGCAAGCCGATCGCCGACCTCGACCTCGCGCAATACGCGACCCTCGCCGCGATCCCGCAGTCGCCGACGCAGTACGACCTGATGCGCAACTCCGTCTCCGAGTGCAGCGTCGACATCGCCGAGGACGAGACGTGTCCGCCAAGCAAGGTGACGCTCGTCGTGCCGAACACGACCGAGATCTACGCGCGGCGCAACCACGTGCTGGACCTGATGCAGACCAAGAGCGTGCTGTCGGCGGGCAAGCACACGGACGCGGAGTTCGAAGCCGCGAAGCAGGAACCCCTCGTGCTCCACCCGGTCTCCGCGCCGCCGTGGAAGGCGCCGCATTTCGTGTGGCAGGTCCGCCACCAGCTCGGCGCCATCCTGTGCGGCCCCGAGGATGCCGACAACTGCCAGGCCGTCGACACGGGCGGCTACCAGGTGACGACCACGCTGAATTGGAAGTTCCAGCAGATCGTCGAGAAGTGGGTCTACGTGGCAGGTCGCGCACCGCTCGCCAAGACGGCCGACGGGACCCGCCAGATCCTCAAGCGGCTCGGCATCAAGCAGAGCGACTACTCCTGGATCCTGGGCCTGCGCGGCAAGGACATCCACAACGCCGCGGGCTCCGTCATCGACTATCGAACCGGCCAGGTCCTCGCCACCATGGGCAGCTCCGACTACAACCTGACGACCAAGGACAAGCACTTCTCGCCCCAGTACGACGTCATGTTCTCCGGCTTCCGCCAGCCGGGGTCGTCGATCAAGCCGATCAGCTACATCACCGGCCTCGACGACCACACCATGACCGCCTCGACCATGTTCATGGACGTCGTCACCGAGTTCGAGCGCAACTGGGCACCCGCCGATGCCGACCGGCTCGAGCGCGGGCCAGTGCGCCTCCGCTCGGCGCTGCAGTTCTCGCTGAACATCCCGGCGATCAAGTCCGGCTACATCAACGGCTTCGACCACCTATTCGCCCAGTACAAGAAGTTCGGGATGAGCTTCCTGCCCGGCACCGTGCCGACGCCGTCGATGGCCATCGGCACGCTCGAGATCCACATGATCGACCTGCTCAGCGCCTATGGCGCCATCGCCAACGGCGGGGTGCTGATGCCGCAGCAGACGATCCTCGAGGTCAAGGACCACACCGGCAAGGTCGTCTACCCGACGGCCGAGGACGCTCCCGTCGGCAAGCAGGTCGCATCGCCGCAGGCGTCGTACATCATCAACAACATCCTCGAGGGCAACACGATCAAGAGCGTGAACGCCTACTGGGCCCGCTGGATGGTCACGGAGAACGGCAAGCGCCGCCCGGCCGCGTACAAGACGGGAACGACCGACGAGAGCAAGGATATCGACGCGTTCGGCTACGTGGCCCCGCCGAAGAACCCGGACGCGCCGGCGATCGCGGTGGGCGTGTGGATGGGCAACTCCGACGCGGCGCCCGTCAAGCCCGTGCTGTCGACCACGACGACCGCGCCGCTCTGGAACAGAATCATCACCGAGGTCACGAAGAACACGCCGATCACCGAGTTCAAGCGGCCCGACGGCATCGTGGATCGCAAGGTCGACGCCTACAGCGGCATGCTCCCCGGCCCAGGCACCGTGAAGACGGTCAGCGAGATGTTCATCAAGGGCACTGAGGGCTCGCTGCGCAGGGACGACATGCACGACGAGAAGCAGATCGACTCGGCGACGGGCAAGCTGTGGGAGGACGGTTGCACCGGCCCTGAGGTCAGCAAGGAGTTCCTGGACTTCAGCCAGGTGGAGCCGCAGTTCCCGCAGTGGCAGAAGTTCACCGAGGGCTGGGCCCAGCGCGCGGCGAAGGGACCCGGCGTACGCGGCGGTCCGAAGCGCACGCCCACGACGTACTTCTTCGACGGCTTCCTCGTGCCCTTCGGCCGGTCGTGGGGCGGCAAGTTCGCCCCGACCGAGGTCTGCAAGCCGGTACCCATCTGCGAGCCAGGCGGCGGCCCGCCGACGCCGGAGCCGACGGGCGTCGAGCCGTGCCCGACGCCGACGCCCACCCCGACACCGAAGCCAACGAAGCCGGGTAAAACCGTGGTGCCGAGCCTGCCCGTCCAGACGGGATCCGTGCGCGGATCACCGACCGGGATCGCGCCGGTCGTCTTCCTGCCGTTCCTGGCGCCGCTGTTCGCGTTCGCGATCGGGCGCCGGTTCAAGCTGGACCGCCCGGGCAAGCCGACCTGGCGGAAGGGCCGCCGGAGCTAGTCTCCGGCCCGCGGCCCGGACGTTCGGGGCGCGCTACCCCAGCTCCACCACGGTCACGCCGTCGCCACCCTCTCCGCGCTCACCCGCGCGCACCGTCCGAACCAGCGGGTGCGCCGCCGCGTCCGAGCGCACGGCATCGCGCAGCGCGCCGGTCCCGAGGCCGTGGATGACCGACACGCGAGCGAGACCCGCGAGGGACGCGTCCTCGAGGTAGCGATCGAGCGCGGACAGCGCCTCGTCCACGCGCGCGCCGCGAAGGTCCAGTGAGAGCGGCACGCTGCGCGCGCGGCTCGCACGAAGCGCCTCGACGTTCGAGCCGGCCACGTCCGCCTCGTCTACCCCGGCGGCCGGCTCCAGGTCCGCGAGCTCGACGCTGACGCGCATCGCGCCGGCTTCGAGGGTGGCGCGGCCGCCCTTGTCCAGGGTCGCGATCCGCCCAGTCCAGCCGCCGCTCCGGCTGCGCGCCTGATCTCCGACGTGCCACGGCGCCGGAACGCCGTCGCCGGTTTCCACCGCGGCGGCGGCGCGTCGTCCGCGAGCGCGCCCACCGGCCGCCGCAGGAGGCCCTGGATCGGGTGCCCGCGAGAGGCGGTCGTCGGCGCGCTCGAGGATCGCGTCGATCGCCGGCGCCGTGAGGTCGGCCCGCTCGAGGCTCCGGCGCGCGGCTTCGAGCTCGTCCCGCAGCTCCGCCACCAGGCGCTGGGCCTCCTCGCGCGCCCGCCGCTCGGTGTCGGCCCGCGCCTGCTGGGCGCGGCGCCGCTCGTCGGCCGCAGTGCGCAGCGCCTCGCCCGCACGGAGCTCTGCCTCCCTGGCGCGCGCCTTCGACTCGGCCGTCTCGCCCTCGACCTCCCGGATCCGGGCCAGAGTCGCCTCGAAGGCGCGCTCCGACTCGCTCAGCCGCGATCGCGCGTCGGCGACCAGCGCCTCGGGGAGGCCCAACCGCTCGGCGATGGCGAACGCCTGCGAGCCGCCGGGCAGCCCGATCGTCAGGTGGTAGGTCGGGCTCAGCGTCTCGAGGTTGAACTCGACCGAGGCATTCATCGCACCCGGTGTCGTGTGGGCGTAGGCCTTGAGCTCGGCGTAGTGCGTCGTCGCGGCGACCAGAGCGCCGGCCTTGATGAAGTGGTCGAGGAGCGCCTGGGCGAGCGCCGAGCCCTCGGTCGGGTCGGTGCCCGCGCCGAGCTCGTCGAGCAGCACGAGCGTGCCCGGGCCGGCGGCCTCGACGATCCGGATGATCGAGCGCATGTGCCCCGAGAACGTCGACAGCGACTGGGCGATCGACTGCTCGTCGCCGATGTCGGCGAAAACGTCGCCGAAGACAGGGAGCCGCGACCCCACCGCGGCGGGGATGTGGAGGCCGGCCTGGTGCATCAGCGCCAGCAGCCCGAGGGTGCGCAGTGTGACCGTCTTGCCGCCGGTGTTCGGGCCGGTCACGACGAGGGCGGTGAAGCCGTCGCCGAGGCGGACGTCGATCGGGACGACGCGGCCGCTCAGGCCGGGATGCCGTGCGGACAGGAGGATCACCTCCGGCCGCGTCGCGGTCTCGGCGCGGGACGCATCCATCTCGCCGGCGAGCTGCGCCTTCGCCGACCACAGGTCGAACCGCGCCAGCGCACCGAGGGTCTCGCGGAGCGGCCCGGCGTTCGCGCCGACGAGCTTCGACAGCTCGTCGAGGATGCGCTCGACCTCCTCCTGTTCGGCGACCTGGGCCTCGCGCCAGGCGTTGCCCAGCTCCACGACGACCAGGGGCTCGATAAACAGGGTCTGCCCGCTGCCGGATGCGTCGTGGACGATGCCCTTGACCCGGCTCTTGGCGTCCGCGCGGACGGGCACGACGTAGCGGCCGTTGCGAAGGGTGACGATCGGCTCCTGGAGCGCGCCGCTGATCTCCGAGGCGACGAGGGAGTCGAGCCGGCGCTTGAGGCGATCGAAGGCGATGCGGACCGCGGCGCGCAGCCCGCCCAGGCGCGGCGAGGCGGTGTCCAGCAGCTCGCCCGCGGGGTCGAACGAACGGGCGAGCGTTGACCTGATCGCGGGCAGCGGGTGGAGGCCTGTGCCGAGGTCGCGCAGGAGCGGCCGGCGCGTCTCCGCGAGGTGCGGCTTGAGGGTCGCGCTGGCGTCGAGGGTCGACCAGATGTCGAGGAACTGCTGTGGGTCGAGGCGCCCGCCCCGCGCGGCGCGCTCGATCGCCGGCCCGATGTCGCGCGCGCCCAGGACGCCGACGCCGGCGCGCTCCTCGAGGAGCGCGCGCGCCTCGTCGGTCTCATCGAGGCCGCGGGTGACGAGCACGGGATCGGACTCGGGCAGCAGGGACTCGGCGAGACGGCGACTCGGGCCGAACGCGGTCCGCTCGGCCAGGCGGGCGCGGACGAGCGGGAACTCGAGGATCTCGATCGACCGGGCGTCCATCGCGGTCAGGTGCGCGGGCGCGGCCCGGAAACAGCAGGGCTCGCCGGATCGAGGAGCCGCCACGGCTTGCCGCGCCACGGCTCGGCGGCGTAGTCGATGCCGACGCGCGGCGTCGCGACGACCTCGCGCGGCGCCGTGCCCGGCTCGAGCCGTAGCGCCGAGCCGACATCGAGCAGGTCGCGCCCCGTGTCCGTGCGGGTGATGTCGAACGCCGCCGCCACGAGCCCGGGTCCGGAAGCGAGGCGGATAGCGGGGAGGTCGGCGAGCCGCTCCGCCTGGCGCTCGGCCCTGGCGTCGCGCGCGGGATCAGGCGGTCCGCGCCGCCGCGTCCGGGCGATCCGCGCCTGGCGCATTGCCGCCACACCCTCGACCGGCTCGACCGCGCGAATCAGCACGGCGGCAGGCCTGCCCTCGGGCTCCGTGACGACGTTCAGGCACTCGTACATCCCGTAGACAAGGTACACGTAGGCGATCCCCGGAGGCCCGTACATGACCGCGTTTCGCGAGGTCCTGCCGAACCGCGCGTGCGACGCCATGTCGTCCTCGCCGATGTACGCCTCGACCTCGACGATGCGCCCTACGCGGCGATCGCGGGCGTCGTGGTCGGCGCGGTCAGCGGGGTCGCGGACAAGGTATGCCCCGACCAGCGCCCGCGCTGCCTCGAGGGTCGGTGCGGCGAGGTCCTCGCGCCGGAGCGTCGTTCGACCGCCCGCGGCGCCCAGGGTCAGCGGCGGGCGAGCTGGAGGGCGGAGCGGAACGTGTCGCGCACGTCCTGCGGGAACAGGAAGCCCACGACGGCCAGGATGGCCGGGATCACGCTGTGCCGCAGGATGTCGACCGTCAGCGACTTGTCGAGGAAGTCGAACAGCGTGCGCAGGGCCGTGAACTCGCCGAGCCCCACCGTCTCGCGCACCTCGGGCTGGGTGTAATACGGATCCAGGATGAGCACGATCGCGATCAGGATGAGGAAGCCCTCGAGCACCCCGAGGAGCCCGCCCACGATCTCGTCCAGCACGGGATAGCGCTGGAAGAGCGGCGCCGGCCGATACGTGATCTGGATGCCGATGCTGAGGGTGATCCAGGCCGCGAGGAACACGCCGCCGAAGGCGACCATGAAGCTGTAGGTGTCGTCGATGTTCGTCCACTCGTTGGCGAGGTACGCGCCGAACGGCTGTCGCAGGTACGACGCGAGGACGAGCGCGAACAGGACGGCGGCGATCCCGAGCAGCCTGCGCACGACGCCCTGCGCATAGCCGACGATGAACATCGCAAGGAGCGCCAGAACGATCACGAGATCGAACGGAGTGATCCTGTCCACGCTCGACTCCTCCCCCGGCTGATCGACGGCCCGCAATGTAGCAGGCTCAGCTTCGGATTCGCGCTCCCAGGTGGTGCCCCAACGCCCCGGCGATGGTCTCGACCGCGGCATCGACCTCGGCGTCGGTGAGCGTCCGATCCCCCGCCCCGAAGCGCAGCCGGTAGGTCAGGCTGCGCTCGGCGGGCGCCAGCGGATGGCCGCGATACGTGCCCGCGAGCGCCACGTCCGCGAGGAGCCCGGCGCCCGCCTCACGGATCGCCCGGTCAACGTCGGCCGCGGGCACGGAATCCGCAACGTCGACGGTCAGGTCGCGCTCGACCGGCAGGACATGCGGCAGCGGCTTCGCGTCGACGATCGGCAACGAGCCCGACGAGAGGCCCCGGATCGACAGCTCGGCGACGATGACCCGCCGGCGGAGGTCCCAGGCCTCGCCGATCCGGGGATGGAGCTCGCCGACCACGCCCGCGATGGCGAGGTCGCCGTCGGTTGAGCGAGCGGCGACCGTGGCGCTCCGGCCGGGATGGAGGAGAGGCTCGTCGGCGAGCGGACGGTACTCCGCTGCGCCCGCGTCGATGACGTGCGCCACGAGCTCGATCGCGCCCTTCGCGTCGTCGACGTCCGCCTCGCGCCGCGGCCGGTTCCAGCCCGGGGCGTCGAACGAGCCCGTCAGCGCGAGCCCGAGGCGCCACCACTCCCGCGTCTCGTCGCCGACCCGCCCGTAGCCCTTGCCGATCTCGAACGCGGCCACGTCCGCCTGGCCGTGGCGGATGTTGCCGTCGACGACCTGGACGAGGCTGCCGACGATCGACTGGCGGAGGACCGCGTGGTCCATCGACAGCGGGTTGGTCACCGTGATCGGGAGGCCCTCGCGCCGCGCCTCGCCCGCGGCCGGCTGATCCTCGAATGTCCAGCGGAAGCCATCGAGCAGCCGCGCCGAGACGAGCGCGTACGTCACGGCCTCCGTGAGGCCGGCGCCGACGAGCGCCTCGCGGATGGCGTCGCGCGCCGCCAGCGGCGTCTCGCGCCAGGACGGCATGGTCGTGGTCGGGAGGCGCGCGGGAACGAGCTCGTAGCCGTGGACGCGGGCGACCTCCTCCGCGATGTCTGCCTCGATCTCGATGTCGCGGCGCCACGTGGGCACGGTGGCGAGGACCGCCTCGCCGGCCGCCGCCCGGACGGACGCCGGCGTCGTGCCAGCCGCGATCGGTACGTCGGTCTCGCCCGTGACCGCCTCCGTCTCGATGCCCACGCGCCGGAGGACCTCGCGCTGCGTCTGCGGGCCATACGCGGTGCCGAGGAGCCGATCGACGCGCGCCGGCCGGAACGCGACCCGCCGGGGCTCCGGCTCGCTCGGATCCGTGTCGACCACGCCGCGCGCCACGGTCCCGCCGGCCCAATCGGCGATGAGCTGTGCGGCCCGGTCCGCGCCGAGCCTGGCGAGCCGAGACTCCTGGCCCTTCTCGAAGCGCAGGCTGGCCTCGGAGCGAAGGGCATGGCGGAATGCGGTCCGACGGACGCTCACCGGGTCGAAGATCGCCGACTCGACGATCACGTCGCGGGTCGCGTCGGACACCTCGGAGGCGGCGCCGCCCATGACCCCGGCGATCGCGAGCGGGCCGGTCGAATCGGCGATGAGGAGCGTCTCCGGGTCGAGCGCGCGGTCGACGTGATCCAGGGTGGCGAGGCGCTCGCCCGAGCGCGCGAGCCGGACCTCGACCTGGGCGCGGCCCTTGCCGTCCCGGGCCACGGCGGTGGCGTCGAAGGTGTGGATCGGCTTGCCCAGCTCGACCATGACGTAGTTCGAGGCGTCGACGACGTTGCTGATCGGCCGGATCCCGGCGGCGAGCAGCCGCATCTGGACGCGGTCGGGCGACGGCGCCACCGTCACGCCCTCGATCCAGCGGCCGACGAACCGCGGGCACAGCCGGGCATCGTCGACCTCCACCGCAAGCCGCTCCGAGACCGCGACGCTCCCCTCCCCGACCTCGACGGCCGGGACGCGGACCTGACCGCCCGTCACGGCGGCCACCTCGCGGGCGATACCGATCATCGACAGCGCGTCGCCCCGGTTCGGCTTGACGTCGACGTCGAGGACCACGTCGCCGTAGAGCTCGGCGAGGCTCGCGCCGAGCGGGGTTTCCGGGGCGAGGATCAGGATCCCATCGGCGTCGGCGGTCAGCCCGAGCTCCTCGCCGGAGCAGAGCATGCCGTTCGAGACGGCGCCCATCTTCTCCGTCCGCTCGATCCGGCGCCCGCCGGGCAGCACGGCGCCGGGAAGCGCGACGGGCACGCGCTGTCCCGGGGCGATGTTCGTGGCGCCGCACACGATCTCGAGCGGCTCACCGGTCCCGGTCGTGACCCGGGTCAGGGAGAGGCGGTCGGCGCGCGGGTGCTTCTCCACGGCGAGCAGCTCGCCCACGACGACGTTCTGCCAATCGCTGCCCAGCCGCTCGACGCCCTTCACCTCCATGCCCAGGAGCGTGAGCCGCGCGGCCAGGTCTTCCGGCTCCAGGTCGAAGTCGACCAGCTCACGGAGCCACGACAGCGGGACCCTCATCGGACGCTCATCGGAACTGGCCCAGGAAGCGCAGGTCGTTCTCGAGGAACAGCCGGATGTCGTTGATCCGGTGCCGGAGCATGGAGATCCGTTCGGGCCCCATGCCGAAGGCGAAGCCCTGGTACCGCTCCGGGTCGAGGCCGCAGTTCCGGAGCACGACCGGGTGGACCATGCCGGCGCCGAGGATCGTCATCCAGCCGCTCCGGCCACAGGCCGGGCAGCCCGGCCCACCACAGACCAGGCACTCGACGTCGAAGGCGACGGACGGCTCGGTGAAGGGATAGTAGCCGGGGCGGAAGCGGGTCTTCTTGCCCGCCCCGAACATCGCGTGGGCGAATTCTTCGAGCAGGCCACGCAGGTCGCCCATGGTCGTGCCCTCGTCGACCATCAGCCCCTCGACCTGGAAGAACTCGGTGCCGTGCGAGGCGTCGATCGCCTCGTACCGGAAGCAACGCCCCGGCAGCAGCGCGCGGATCGGCGGCTTGACGCTGCGCATGACGTGGATCTGGCCGGGCGAGGTGTGCGTCCGCAGGAGGTGCCCGGGGACGTCGACGTACAAGGTGTCCCACAGGTCTCGGGCGGGATGGTCAGGCGGGATGTTGAGCAGCTGGAAGTTGGTCAGGTCGTTCTCGATCTCCGGGCTCTCGTAGACCACGAACCCGAACTGGGCGAAGATCCTGGCGATCTCCGCCATCGCCTCGATGCTCGGGTGGAGCGAGCCGCGGCGGATCGGCCGGCCCGGGGTGGTGACGTCGAGGACCTCGTCGCGCAGACGGGCATCGAGCTCGGCGGACCCGAGCACCTCTCGGCGAGCGCCGATGGCTCCTTCGATCTGGCCCCGGACCCGGTTCGCCACCGCGCCGACCTTCGGCCGGTCGTCCGCGGGCAGCGCGCCGATGCCGCGCAGCACCCCCGTGAGCCGGCCCTTCTTGCCGAGCACGTCGAGCTCGATGGCGTCGACTGCCGCCACGTCGGGCGCGCCGGCGAGCGCCGCGGAGGTCTCTCCGGCGAGCGCCTCGAGTTCGCTGGTCAGCT